>Ga0160422_10000408_pt1 | contig 25797 bp, 25 predicted proteins | sample Fk160mmetaG_FD_108192 | JGI IMG/M metagenome (GOLD analysis project Ga0160422, IMG submission 108192) | Marine microbial communities from the Central Pacific Ocean - Fk160115 60m metaG | ecosystem: Environmental > Aquatic > Marine > Oceanic > Photic zone | place: The Central Pacific Ocean...
GAACCTGAACCACAACCTGAACCTGAACCTGAACCTGAACCACAACCTGAACCTGAACCTGAACCTGAACCTGAACCTGAACCTGAACCTGAACCTGAGCCTGAACCTGAACCTGAAAGAGATATATCAATATGGAAATTAAAATATACCTTACGGCTTGATAATAATAGTAATAATTTAGTAGAAATAAATAATAGATTAAATGTAATATCTAAATTTTCATTACCTATTCAAAATAAAGTAGCTATAAGAAAATCAGTTACAGATTTAGTAACAGGTATAACATATACACCAGAAATTGATGGCGAAATAACAAATTTTTATAACATAGATGTAACAAATTTACCTACGGATCCTATTACTGGAGTAGCAGAAGTTATAAATACGTCTGATGATAGGTATAGTGTATGGGAAGTTGTAGAAGGTACTGATCTAGATTTTGATAGAGAATATAGATATTATGATATAGTTAATAATACATCAAGTAATTTACTAGATAATAATTCTGGAATAAAAATAGTAATGAATTATGTAAATAGAAATTTATTATCAACAACGAATAATCAAGCCTTAGATCTTAATAATAATGCGTTAATATTACTTGAAACTGAAATAAATAATATATTCAGTTTAAATGATTCATTATTAGGAATACATACAAAACCACAAGTAACATTAGATAATACAATGTATGCTATATCAAATGGGAATCAAAATACATTTAATAATGATGATAATATAGTTATAAATAATGTAGATATACAATCAAGTTCTTTAGAACTAGTAGGAATTCGTGATGAGACAAATATAAGTAATATATTAAATACACTAAAAGTAGTAAATAGAAGTATTGATAGTAGTTATAATGAAACTATTACTTACAATGTAAATGATTTAAATGATATAAACTTTAAACAAATAAAATTAGGATATAATCATGACGTAGATATAAGTAGTATAGAAATATATCAGTTAGAACCATATATACCAGGAACAAATATTATAGACATATTATCAGAACAAAATATTTCAACTGAAACATCAAGTTATACAAAAGATATAATAGATATAACAAATATTTCAAGTTTAGATCCTTCACCATTAATGGAATTTGGTTCAACATTATATGGATCCGCATATCAGGAAGTATCATATGGATTTAAAATAGAAATTAGATTTAAAGATAATAACAACGATGAAGGGTTATCCCCATTTTTATTTTATATGTCAAATAATGAACAAACGACGCCTAGTAGCAATTTTACAGATTCATCAAATGCATTTTATATTATAAAACGTAATGCCTCAGGAAGGATAGGAAAACATTATATATTAAATATGCCGGGTTTATCATATGTAGATATGTTAACGCCAATAATATCAACATCAAACTTTGAGACTACATATAATACAATAATAATAGATATAAGTAATAATAATGTGGATATAACTACAAGTGTAAATTCAGATAAAATAAGATTGAACTTTTTAAATGATGATCAATATACAGCATTAATAAATGATTATATATTTAATCGTATATGGGTAGGATATAATTTAAATGTTGATGTAGAATATTTAAAAATAAGTGTTTTAATATAAAAAATATATAGTATCTTACGTAAAGGTGGGATCTACGCTTATAGGGTCGTGGTAACGGTCATTTGAAGGCATATTGTTGCTTAAGGGTTCATAATGATAATGAACTCCTCCTGTATTTGCGGTCGCGTTCACATCTTTATTTAATAAACTATTGATTGTTCTATTAATTTCTTCCAATTCGTTTCGAAGCTTATTAATTTCTACACCAGGTTTATGAACATTACTTCCATCGCTGGTTTCACTTGATGTGATAGTTACATTTCTTGTTAATCCATTTGCTACATATCCATTTTTATCTTCATTTTCTTCTTCAAATTCACATACATATTCAGTTTCATCATTTTTATTACATTGTACTAAATTATTTTTAGCTACATTAAAATATAAGAAATTATAGTATTCTTCTCCTAGATTATATATTGTAAAAAAATATCCAGAAGAACATGATAATCCAATGAGTGTAGCAATTAAAGCTATAGAGTTATCATAACATGCGTACTGAAATAATTTATGGTAAATATCAAGTATCCAAAGTAATGCGATAGTAGTTAATACAAGAGCATTATATTCATTATTATAAATCATTGGTAATAACATGTACATGAACATGAAAGAAATAATAGCAGTAGATGTACCAGGAGTTTCTAAGGTATTAAACATACTACAATATATAATAAACTGATTATCATCGCCACTAGAAGTTCCATCAGTAACTTGTTTTAAAATATATATGGTGAAGAAAATGCCACTTAATAAAATAACAGCTTTAAGATCTTGATAGAATATAGACATAAATACATAGACGGATACGAGTATAAATGGTGAAAATAAACTAATGATATCAATAATTTTATTCATTTGAATTATATATATTATAAAGAAGTTAATCTACAAATACTATATTTAATATTTCTCTAATATTAGAGGCTGAAATAAAATTAAGTGTAGATGTTGACGGGTATTTAATAATAATTTTATCAATATCTTCTTGATTTTCTGTAGGATATATAATAGTTTTGACATTTGCTTTAAGAGCACCCATTACTTTAAATTCTAGTCCACCAATTTGAGAAATATTTCCGAATAAATTAATTTCACCAGTTACAGCAATATTATTCTTAATTTTTTTATTTGTTAATAAGCTATATATAACAAGAGTGATTGCTGTTCCTGCGGAGGGTCCATCTTTAGGGGTAGAACCATCAGGACAATGTACATGTATAGGTTGTTTATTAAAGCTAATATCATTATTAAATTCTTTTAATAAATCATATGCTAAAGATTTGGCAACATTCATACTCTCTTTCATAACATCACCTTGTTGTCCAGTGAGTTTCAATTCATAATTGTTAGAAGATGGGAAAAATTTAGCTTGAATCTGCATAATTCCTCCTGAATTTAATGAATTAGCCCATAATCCATTAATTAAACCTATATAATTATCACTAAGAATAGAAGTTTTAACAATTTTAAAACGTTCTTTGAGATAATAATTTTTAATATCATCAATAGTAATATTAATTGGATAAGTCATATTTTTTTCATTTTTAAGAGAAATCAAATTAATTTCACCAACTATTTCAAATAATATTTCTTTGAGTTTTCTAACACCTGGTTCTTGTGTATATGTTTCAATAATAAATAAAATAACATCATCATCGAAATTTATTTTATCAATAACTCCCATTTTTTTGTATAGTTCAGGTAGTATATATTTATTAGTAATTATAATTTTATCATCATTTGTAATAACGTCAAATTTAATTCTATGAATTCTATCTAATAATATTTTGTCAATTGCTGAAACATCATTATATGAAAATATAAATAAAACTTTACTTAAATCAAGATCGATTCCTGTAAAATATTTATCTTGGAAAGAATCATTTTGTGTATAATCTGTTAAATGTGTTAAAACGCCAATAATTTCTCTACCTTGATCACTTTTACTTACTTTATCTAATTCGTCAATAAAAATAATAGGATTCATACATTTGGATTCCATAAGAACATCTACAATTTTACCCCATGTTGAACCTACATATGTATAATTATGTCCATCAATAGTACTAGCATTACATGAACCACCAATAGCAATAAATGAAAAAGGTCTAGATTCATCATTATCATCTTTTAAACAATTAGCTATACCTTTTTTTGCTAAAGAAGTTTTACCGATTCCAGGAGGACCTTCAAACCCTAAACAATAGCCGGTATTTTCACCATTAATCCATTGTGCTATAATTCTTTCAATCTGTCTCTTAGCACTATTATGTCCATATATAGCTTTGTCTAATGTTGTTGTAACATTATTAATTTTACTACTTACAATATTATAATTAAATGAAATATCAAGAAGTGAATCTTTAATAGTATCATATTGGTGACAAAAGTTGTATAGTATATATTTTTTAATTTCATATTCATTTAAAATAATATCAGTTCTAGTTTTATTAGTCATATTTTTAGTTTTACTGAATTTATTTTGAATATTTTTATTATAGTTTTTATTTTTTAAGATTTCCTTTATAAACTTAGCATCAAATAAATTAATAATATATTTTTCAATAGATTCATCTTTCCAACAAAAATTAATTATTTCAGATAATAATAAATTGTCAACAATATTGAATTTATTTGATTTTTTAGATTCATTTAAATTAGTTATTAAATTATCAAATTTAATATTAATTTTAGTTATAATATCAGTAATTTGATTACTTTTATAAATACCAAATGGAATTTTTAATAATCCATCTAAATATTGTCTAGACTTAGAACCTGAATCTTCAGACTTAGATTTTAATTCTTTTAATTTCTGCATAGCTTTTTCTTTAACATTATTATTACATTTAAGTAAAGCGATTTGTTGTTCTAATGGAATTTTATTTTCATCTAAATTAGATAATTCATCAACATATGTAAGTGTATTTTTAATAGCATTTTTAAAATATTGTTTAAGATTGTGTGGTAGTGTATTATAAATATATGTTTGCTTTTTACTATCATATTGTTTATTATTTTCATCAGATAACATATCAAATAATAAATATGCTAAATACTGACTATATTGATTGCTATTATCTAGTAATAAACCTATTGTAATATTTCTTTGGTAAAAAGAATCACTAATTAAATAATCTCTAATTACTTTTACAATTGAAGATTTATTTAATAAGTTAACTTTATTAATTAATGTATTATAATTATTGATAATAGTATTTTCATCATATATAAGTAAATCTTTTATTGATAATGATGCGATATATAGCTGAAATGATTCAGTAGGTTTATTGTTACTAATATTATGTAATTTACTGTTAATATATTTATTATTAATTAATTCTGCTGGTAAATTATCTAAATAACCATCAATAATGATATATTTATTATTATCATGTATAATAATTGTTATACCATAAACTTTTAAATAAAAATTATCATTATTGTTTAAAATTTCTATACAATCAAGATTAGATGAATTAATAATTTTATCATTTTTTCCATTACTTGTTTTTTTAATATCGTTAAAGTTTAATATTTTATAATTAATTGGTTTAAAATGATTTATTAGAAGACTATATTTATCTTTATTAAAATTATTAGATTTTTTATCATTTTCATAACAAATATTTATTAAATTGCTAAACGAATTAGTTCCATATTGCTTAATAATAGAAGATAAACTATTATTTATTAATTGAAGTTTTTCAATATTATCTGCATATTTAAGATCTTTTGATATGGATAATAAACTATTAATTGATAGTTTTACTTCATTTTGTAAAATAATTTCAAGTAAATATTTATCTTGAATAGAATTAATAGTTTTAATTATTACATCTTCAAAAAATAATTGTTTATCTTTAATAAATTTATCATATTCCATTTGGGATATTTTACTATCCATATGATATATATATGATATATAAATATATAATATGTAAAAACACAATTAAATAGATTTAACATATAATTAATAATGGGTATTCCTTATTATTACAGTTATCTAATAAAAAAATATAATAAAAAAATTCTTATTAAATTTAATAACAATAATAATAAATTGAATTATTCTTTTCTTGATAGTAACTCAATTATATATGATGTATGTAGATCAGAAATTAATGAAAATAAAATTATTATTAATGTATGTAATAAAATAGATAATTATTTAATAATCTTTAATTGTTCTATTTTAAACTATATAACATTTGATGGTTTACCACCATTTGCTAAAATTCAACAACAACGGTCAAGAAGATATAAATCTTATATAACTAAAAAATTATTAAAAGAAGATGTAGTATGGGATAGTTGCTCTATTACAACTGGAACAACATTTATGAATACTTTAACAGAAGAACTTCATAAATATAAATTTAAAAAAAATGTTAAAATATCTTCCAGTAATGAAAGCGGAGAAGGAGAACATAAAATATTTGATTATATAAGAAATAATACAGAGATATTAAAAGATGAAGATATACTGATATATGGTCTAGATGCTGATTTAATTATGTTATCTTTACATCATCTAAAATATGTAAATAATATTTATTTATATAGAGAAACTCCTGAATTTATAAAAAATTTTAAAATAGATATTAATGAAAATGAGAATTATTTATTAAATGTTAAAGAATTAAAAAATATTATTGAAGAAAAATGTAATATTGATGATTATGTGTTATTATGCTTTTTATTAGGTAATGATTTTTTACCACATTTTCCTACATTAAATATAAGAAATGATGGTATACAAAAATTATTAGATATATATAAAAAAATAAATTTAAGATTAGTAGATGAAAATAATAATATATGTTGGAATAATTTTCGTAAAATAATTAATGAATTATATCTTGAAGAACATGATCGTTTTAAAAATTTATATTCTAAGATTTACTCAAAATCAGTTAATTTATATGAAAATAATCAAGAGATTTTAAATAATTTACCATCAATTGATAAATCATTAGAATTAGAAATCAATCCATATAATAGTAATAATAATATATGGATTTATAATTATTATAAACAATTATTTGATAAAGATATAAATAATGAAGAGGGTTTTATAAAAAAAACCTGTATTAATTATATTGAAGGTATAGAATGGTGTTATAAATATTATACAGGTAAACAAATAGACCATAATTGGCATTATAGATATCATTATCCACCATTATTTTGTCATCTAATTAACTACATTCCTTTTTATAACTATGATTTTATACATTACAATATTAATAAATTTAATGAAATGATGCAATTATGTTATGTCTTGCCATATGGATCATTAAATTTAATTCCTGAAAATATTAAATTAAAATTAAATTTAACCTGGTATAGATCTGATTGTAAAATAATATGGGCATATTGTAAATATTTTTGGGAAGGTCATGTAGATTTACCTTATATTGATTTAGATAAATTAACTGAAATTTGTAATTAATATATTATTTTTTTTTATTTTCTTTTTCTTTTTCTTTCTCTTTTTCTTCTCTAAGTTTTTTTCTATATTCTGGTTCTTTAGCTCCAAAAACATATGGAAATATATGTTCTTTAGTAAGATCTTGCTGATTTCCACCTCCAAAAATATCTCCAAAAAAGTATGATAAGAATGGAAATGTTTCTGTTAAAATATCCATAATATTTTTATCTTTACCACATTTTTCTGGTTTGGGTTTTTTACATTCATGTAGAGCAATATTACAAAAAATTCTATTAATCTTTTTTGAAACGTGCCTATAATTACATTCTCTTCTTCTTTTACACCATTTTTTATGTGCTTTAGGATAAAGGACAGAAAAACTATAATCAATTATGTATACAGCTAGAATACTTCCAATAATTCCTGCTAAAAGTGGAAATCCTGCTGAACCAAATAAGGTTACAGATAACACTAGAAAAATAGTTTTAAATAGTGCTGGCGCATGTAAAAATAAATTTTGAATTATATCTAGTGGTAAATCATATAAAATATGTAAAAAACAATCCCAATTTGTAACAAAAACATCAATAAATTTAACAAATGCAATTATCCACCATGCTAATATAAATAGTGCAGCTATAAGCATACCATATATATATAATTGTACTGGCAATAGACCAAACATATTTAACTTTATATTATTTAAACATAATTTATTATATAATATAACATTATGTCTGAAAAGGTTCTTTTAAATCGTTCTAATTTTATTGATGATGTATTGCCTAAAAATAATGGATATATTATTTTAAAATTTACAGCAAATTGGTGTGGACCATGTAAGTCTATAAAATCATTAGTTGAAGAAAAAACAAAAGATTTACCAGATAACGTACAATATTATGAAATAGATGTAGACGAAAATATTGATTTATTTTCATTTTTTAAAAGTAAAAAAATGTGTAAGGGTATACCAGCTTTATTTGCTTTTAAAAAAGGAAATTTAACTTTTGTTCCAGATCATTCTGTAATTGGTGCTGATCGTGATGAAATAACTAAATTATTTGATATAATTTTAACAAATACTATACAAGAAACAAATTCTACAGAATCTCATTACTAATTTTAATATAATTAATTAATATAATGAAAAATAATATTTATTATTTATCTATTATCATAATAATTATATTAATGTTTATTATAAATAATATAAGACCAAAAATAAGTCTTCTAATATTAAGTTATAATAGACCAGAAAATTTAGATAAATCATTACCTATTCTTAATAATTATTATTTAATAGATGAAATCATTGTATCTCATGGAAGTAAAGATCATTATAAAGAATTTAATTATAGTAAAGTAAAAAATATAAAAGATTTTGAAAATAACAAAATATATGGTGGTGCTAGACGATGGTTAAATGTAGAATATATAAAAAATGATATAGTATTATTTTTAGATGATGATTTATTACCTAGTGATTATTTAATAACAAAAAGCTATTTAACATTATTAGTAAATTATTATAAAAATACATTTTATGGTATAATAAGAAGAAATTGTAATAATTATGGTTATTACGGTATAGATAAAGAAAATAATGATCATGATACAATATTAACACCATTTTTAATGTGTAAAAAACAACTAGTTATAGACTATTTAAATATAAATTTTAATAAAGATAAAAAATGGTTAATAGAGCACCATGGTAATGGTGAAGATTTAGCATTTAATATGTTTATAAGAAAATATTATAATGAACAACCTGTTTATATATCAGGATCGTTTAAAAATTTAGATAATTCAAGCGGATATTCATCCATGTCTAAACATTATAATGAAAGAAGCGAATTCTGTAAAAAATATAGTTAAACTTATTTAAATTATATTATATATTTTAATATAATTTAAAATATTAATATGGATAAAATAGATTTGAATATTAATAATTATACGTTAAATGATTTATTAAAATTATTTAAGTTATCAAATAATTTAACAGAGGAAGATTTAAAAAATGTTAAAAAACAAGTATTAAAAACACATCCTGATAAATCTGGTTTAGATCCTGATATTTTTAGATTTTTTGTCACCGCATATAAATTTTTATGTTATATTTATTCTTTCAAAAATAAATCATCGGATATGCGTGATAATTATGATGAATTAATAGATCAAAATATAGATATGAATTTACTACAATTTGCTGCGACTAGTTCACAAAATAATAAAAAGTTTAATAAAATATTTAATGAATTATTTGATGAGTCATATATTAAATCTGATGCTGAGGCATTTGGTTATAATAATTTAATAAATACAAATAAATCATTTCATGTTAGAAAAAAAGAAATGATGTCTGATATGGTAACTTATAATAATCCTGATGAAATTAATAAAAACTATAATAATATTTCAGGTGAAAAACCAGAAATTTACTCATCTAATGTATTCAGTAAATTTCAATATGAAGATTTAAAACGTGCACATGATGAAAGTATAATACCTATGGATGAAACATATATGGAAAATGTAAAGGTTTTTAATAATCTTAATGAAATTAAAGAACATCGAAATTCACAAAATATAACTCCTAATCATAATTCTGAAAAATTATTATTAGAACAAAAACAGCAAGATGATATAGTAAGTACTAATAGAGCATATAATATAATAAAACAAATGAATTTACAAGAAGAAAAAAATAATAATGCCCTCAATAAATTAAAATATTTATCCTACTAATTTTATCTTTACCATGTAAAATGTACTGTAAACGCGCCATTTCCCCAACAGTCAAAAGTAATATCTTGTAGTGGTCGTCTACCATTTAGATATCTAGAATCAGGATTTTTCATTTCATCTAACCACTTACTTTGAATTTGTCTTGGCTTACCTAGTGTAGGCATATTTGCTTTGAAATCTTCATATGTGAAGTTCATATATGCTTCATTCTTACCATTTTTAGCATTATATTTTAAACAACTTACTAGTTGTTCATAATACTTATTTGTTAAAAATTCCATAAGTTCTTCATACCTATTTTCTACTTTTATCATAAATTTTCGTTGTTTATCTTCCTTTTCTTCTTCAATTCTAATACGATTTATATTACTTGTTCTAAGTAACTCTTCTCCAAAAGATTCACTAGGAATTCTTTCAGAAGCAAATGTCCTCTTAAGAGGAGCAGGAGGAGGCGGTGGCGAAGGAGATGGAATTTTAATTATATGGCTATGGTCATTTGGCCATTTTCCAAGACTAATTGGATCCATCCCTATTTCTTTATTGTAACCAAATTCATGGTCATTAATAGAATGACGACGAATAGAATCATATTGTTGTTTAGTGACAGAAATAGGAAATTGAGTAGACATACTATTTGTATTTGTATTTGTTAATACTTTTAAGTATTAAACATAAATATATTTCAATTTTTATGATTTCCTTTTTATTGTTCTACGCTTATTCTTAATTTTTTTAAGTTTCTTTTTAGATATTTTATTTTTTTTGTCACGTTTTTTTACTGTTTTTCTTTTTTTCCCAGCAGGAATTATTTCACCTTATGCTGTAAATTTTGGTATAAAATATCTAGAATTTCTTATATGTTCCGTATCTTCTTGCGGAGCATATCCCCTTTTGATATTAGATTGAAAATATAAATTATTATATAAATTTATTTTTTCTTCTTTGTTTAGTGTTTTTAAATATGAATCAAAAAATAAATAAGGATTTGGTGTACGATTTACGTTAAATCTACCACCATCATCACTCATATCAATATGTCTTCTAGCTCCATGAGGATCTTCTGGATCGGTTAGTAATAAATTTTCATCATTCATATAATCATCAAAATGTAGGTATTCAAAAAACATTGTAGCAAACTCTTGTGGTTGCATTCTATTATAATTTCTATTAAAAAATCCTATAATAAACTTTTTAGCTTCATTATGTGACATATTGTTTATCCAGTCATTAAAAAAATTATACCAGTCTATATATCCTCCGTAATCGTAGTTGTAATTCTCATCTCTATCATAAAAATTTAGATTTTGATATTTACCGGTAGGTATTTCATCTTCAGGGACGTCATTGTCTGGTGTATCTTTTAATGCTAATAATAAATGTCCAATTAAATGATGTGGATGATCACGATATCCTATTTCAGATGAGTTTGAATACCATCTACGTATTCCATCTGTAATAGCATTATCTGTAGTTTTTTTAGCATCTCTTATTGTTATTTTTTCACGAGCTGATCTAAAATGGTTTCTCCATAAGTCAAAAAGTGGTTTTGCTTTTTTTTCCTTTATTTCTGCTTCATATTTAATAGGTGAATTAATTTCTTTTCTTGCTTTATGTAGTATTTTACCATATGCTAAAGATGATAATTTAAGTGGTTCAGTCATATATATATATACTAGATAATATATAATGATATAAATGTATATATATATAAATTATAGATGTATAAATTAATAATAGTAGAATCGCCAGCAAAATGTAAAAAAATAGAAGAGTTTGTTGGTAGTGAATATAAATGTGTAGCTAGTTTCGGACATTTAACTACACTGAGTGATTTAAAAAGTATAGATGTAAATAATAATTATACACCAAATTTTACTATAATTAGAGAAAAACATAAATATGTCACTATGTTACAAAAAAAAATAAAAGAAGCATCAGAAATTTTTTTAGCATCAGATGATGATAGAGAAGGTGAAGCTATTGCTTGGCATATTTGTAAATTATTTAATTTACCTATTAATACTACAAAACGAATTATTTTTCATGAAATAACAAAAACAGCAGTAGAATCTGCTTTAAAATATCCAAAGTATATTGATTTAAATATTGTATATGCACAACAAACGCGTCAAATATTAGATATATTAGTAGGGTTTAAATTTAGTCCATTATTATGGAAACATATTTCACCTGCTTATAAAGATGGATTATCTGCTGGAAGATGTCAAACTCCTGCGTTAAGATTAATATATGATAATGAAATAGAATTAAATAATAATCCTGGTGACAAAAAATTTATCATAAGTGGTTTTTTTACAAAAAATAATATAAAATTTGAATTAAATAAAAAATTTGATGATGAAAAAATCGTATTAAATTTTTTAAATTTGTCACCAACATTTGAACATACTATACAAATTGAAAAATCTCATATAACATCTACTTCACCACCTATTCCATTTTCTACTAGTTTACTTCAACAAAAAGCACATAGTTATTTAAATTTATCACCAAAAGAAACTATGAAATTAGCACAAAATTTATATGAAGAAGGACTCATTACATATATGCGCACTGATAATAAAAAATATAGTAGTGAATTTTGTACTAGTGTTAAAGATTTTATTATAAATAATTATTCACTTGGTCATGTAGGTGATATTAATAAACATATATCAGAAAATAGTAATAACGCACATGAAGCAATAAGACCAACAAAAATACTGAATTTACCTGATAGAATAGTGACAAAAAAAGAATTAACAAGTAAAGCAAGAAATTTATATAAATTAATATGGAAAAATGCCGTTGAAAGTCTAATGGCTGATTCAAAAAAAGAAGTTTTACCTATTAAAATTACAGCTCCTGAAGAGTTATATTATAAATATAACTGTGAAAAAATAATATTTGATGGATGGAAAATATTAGAAAATAATGATACTACTAATTATTATACATATTTCTCCTTATTAAAAAATAATTCTGTTATAAATTATAATAAAATTACAGCAAAAGAAACTCTTCAAAATAAAAAAACTCATTTAAATTATGCTCAATTAATTAAATTATTAGAAGAAAAAGGTATAGGTAGACCTTCTACTTTTGCTAGTATTGTAGATAAGATAATTAGTCGTGGATATGTAAAAATATCTGATGTAGATGGTGACAAAAAAGAATATAAAAATTATGAATTAATAGATAAAACATTAAAATTAAAAACTGAACTTTTAGATTATGGTAAAGAAAAAAATAAGCTAGTTCTACAACCATTAGGTTTTATTGTTTTAGAATTTCTATTAGATAACTTTAAATCTTTTTTTGATTATGATTTTACATCATCTATGGAAAATGAACTAGATGAAATATCATCTAATAAAAAAATATGGCATAATGTATGTAGTAGTTATGATAATTTAATAGATACAAACATTAATACTATTCAATTATATAAAGGATATAGATTATCTTATAAAATAGATGATACACACGAATTAATGGTTGCGAAGTATGGTGTAGTAATAAAAAATGATGAAGATATTTTTAGTAAAGTAAAAGATAATTTAAATATGTTTAAGGTGACAAATAATGAATATAAAATAGAAGATATAATAGAAGAAAGAATAAATGATGATTTATTAATTGGTAAATATAATGATGAAAATTTATATATGAAAAAGGGAAAATATGGAAAATATTTAGCCTGGGGTAAAAATACTAAGTCATTAGATGGTTATGATGGAGATATTGAATTAACTTCTATTGTACATTTTATTGAAAATAAAAATAGTAATAAAAATATTATTAGGGTAATAGATAATAATATTTCAATAAGAAATGGTAAGTATGGTGCTTATATATTTCATAAAACAGATAAAATGAGAAAACCACAGTTTTTTAAATTATATGGTTTCCCAAATATGGATAATTTAGATACATGTAAGTTAGATGAATTAAAATCATGGATTAAATCTAAATACAATATTTAATGTTTTTTTTTGCTTTTATTTTTTTTACTTTTTGTTGATCTTCTTGATTTTTTAGACCCATGTGAACCACATCCCATTCCTCCATCATGATAAATATGATTATGTCCACCACCCTTCTTATTTTTACTAACTTTTTTAGTTTTTCCAGCAGGTCTAAGTAGCAATTCAGATAAGGTTCCACTTAAATCCTTTGGTACAAATGAAAATGTTCTACTTGATAATGCTGTTATTTGTCCTGGAATTCTAGAATTACTAATAGCATTAGCTTTACGTGTAGCTTTTCCACGTCTAAATTGACTTTGTATTTTTGTAGCTGCTATTCTTCTTCTAGCAGCAGGAACTTTATATCTAGCAACAGACGCAGCTGTTCTAGCATTTAAGTCTCTTCTAGCAACTGTACGGGCACGTTGTAATGGAGTTTCCATCTTATAAAATATATAAATATAATAAAATAAAATAATATAAATATGAATAATCCAATTTTACCAATGGAAGCTAAAGTAATAGATTTATCATATTGCGATCTAGATCCGTCTAATAATTTAATAGAATTACCAGTAGCAGAAGAAGTAAGTAATGTTTTGATAGAAAGTGTAATAGCAGAACAAATATTAACAAGTACAATTGATAGTAAATATATTGTAATATATAGAAATGGAAAAAAAATAAAAGTCATAACATTTATTCAGATGACTATGAATTTATTATTTACATTGATGTATTATATATATTATGCGATACCTACAATATTAGCATATGTAGGATATAGAGGTGTACAAAAATATAATTTTAGATTAATGACGGTTTATTTATGTTATATAATGTTTGATTTTGTTTTTCATATTTTATATTTTAATATAAATTTTCGTGATAAAACATTTTTTAATAATTTTTTAAATGGATGTATAATAATATTTCAAATTTATATATTTTATATATCAAATAACTTTACAAAATCAGTAAAAAATTTGACAGAAGATGAAAAAAATTTACTTCATAGCATGTCATTAAATAATAATATACGTTAGTAAAGCATTCATATATTATATTTTTATTATTATTATAAATAATAATAATATGGTGTATAATAATTTAGTAAAATATATATTACATAATGGTGGTATGATAAATCCTATATATATAGATAATAAATATAGTGGCGGTACAGGTTTATGTAATGCTTCAGTATTATATGTTAATAATACATTACATATGATATTGAGAAATGTAGAATATACATTACATCATTCAGAAAATAATAAGTATGAATCTCGATATGAAGGACCTCTTTCATATTATCATAGAGATGATATTATAAAACTAATAACACATAATTTTTATTGTGTTCTAGATAAAGATAATTTAGATATAATTAGTTATAAAAAGATAGATACAAGTAAATTAGATGTTAAACCACTTTGGACATTCATAGGATTAGAAGATGCTAGGTTAGCATATTGGAGTAATAAATTTTATGCTATTGGTGTTAGACGAGATACAACGACAAATGGGCAGGGTAGAATGGAGTTTTCAGAGTTGCAGATAAATACTGATAATATTTTAGAAATAAATAGAAATAGAATAGAAGTAGAAGATACAGGTTCTTATTGTGAAAAAAATTGGATGCCTATTAAAGATAAACCATATCATTTTGTAAAATGGTCAAACCCAACGCATATAGTAAAGGTGGATTTAAGTAATAATATATCAAAAACGATTTATCTTTCAAAAGATAAGATAAATTTACCATTTGATATTAGAGGTGGTTCACAATTAATATCATGGGATGATAATACATATTTAGCTATTGTACACGAATGTGATTTTATAGAAAAAAATATAAATGGATATAAAGATTCAAAATATAATCATAGATTTATAATTTGGAATTCAGATTGGTCGTTAAAATATATAAGCGAGCCTTTTAATTTTATGACAGCACATATTGAATTTTGTATAGGATTAGAACAAATAGAAAATAATATAATAATTGTTTTTGGATTTCAGGATAATGGGTGTTATGCGGTGAAAGTTAGTAAAAATATTGTAGATAACATAATATGGAAACTATTAAAGAATGTCTTGTAAAGTTTATAGACAAACCATATGATGATAAATTAAATTTTAAATTGGCGCATTCATATGATATAGAAAAACAATATGCCACTGCTTATTCATATTATTTAAGATGTGCTGAATATACCGATAATCATATATTTGCTGCGGAATCATTAATAAGATGTTCATTATGTATAAATAAGCAAAAAAATAGAGATGAAAAAGAATTATATTTAATAAAACAGGCAATAACAGCATCTCCATGTTCAATAGAGCCGTATTATATTGCTTCATTATATTTTAGTTGGAGAAGTGGTAATGTGCCTGAAAAACGATTATGGTTAGATTCTTATATGTATGCTTGTATGGGAATTAATTTATTGGAAAATAATTTAGAAACAGGGCCATTTAAATACGATATTGGGTATAGTAAGGAAAATATATATTATCAAAAAGCGTATGCTGGAAAAAATATAGGAAAAATAGATGAAGCAAGAGATATATATACTAGAATTTTGACAAGTTTTGATATATCTGATAGTACAAGAAAATTTATAACATTAAAAAAAAATGAATTACCAGAACCATCACATGATATTATTAAATATTCTAATAAAAAAATTAATAGTTTAAAATTTAATTTTGAAAGATGTAATAAAATAGAAAATAATTATTCGCAAATCTATCAAGATATGTTTGTTCTCTCCATGAATAACGGAAAAAATACTGGAACATATCTAGAAATAGGTGCAGGAGATTATAAATATGGAAATAATACGTATTTATTAGAAAAAGAATTCTACTGGATTGGTATATCAATCGATTTTCATGAAAATGTTGTAAATAATTTTAATAAAAACAGACAGAATAAATGCTTATGTGTGGACGCAACAAAAATAGATTACATAAAATTATTGAATGAAAATTTTAAATCTACAAATATAGACTATTTACAATTAGATTGTGATCCACCAAATATTACTTTCGATATTCTTAGTAAGATACCATTTGATAAATATAAATTTGGTGTAATTACATATGAACATGACCATTATAATGATAATACAGGAAAATATAGAGAGAAATCTAGAGAATTTTTAAAAGAAAAGGGTTATAAATTGATAGCAGGAAATATATCTTCATATAAAGATAGATGTCCGTTTGAAGATTGGTGGGTGCATCCAGATCTTATAGATGAGAAAGTCTATAAATTATTTGAAAGAGACGAAGATATACCGATTAATGGGGAGAAATACATGTTTAATAAACAAAAATATAATAATATAGTCCTAGATGTAGAAGAAAATCTCAAAAATACTAACAAGTATATTAAAATAGGGTTTGATATTGGTGCTTCTAGAGGAACAACTATTAATTTATTTGATGATTGTGATATTATATATGCTTTTGAACCAAACCCTCTTACATTTGAGTACTTACAAAAAACTAAGAATAAACACAAGAATAAATATAAAATTTTTACTTATGATTATGCAATTTCTGATACTAACGGAAGCGCATTATTTAATATAATGTATCATGATGGATATTCGTCTTTATTAAATTTTGATGAATCTGGTAACTTATTTAAATATTGCAATCAAATTGATAATGGTTTTGATGAAGTAAGGTGTAGAATAAATGTTAAAACTAAAAGATTAGATACATTTATAGAAGAAAATAATATACAAAATATATACTTTATCAAAATAGATACACAAGGAATGGATCTTGCTGTTATTAAATCATTGGGAAAATATATTAAAAATGTATACAAAATTGAAGCAGAAATTCAAACTCAAACATTATACAAAAATGCTTCAAAAAAAAATGAAATAATTGAATTTATGAAAAAAAATAATTTTGATATTGCTGAAATAATAGATAATTCACCAATGACTGCAGGATATGAAGAGAGAATTACATTTATCAATAATTCTTTAATAGATTCTGTATATCAAGATACTAATGTCGAGAATATATGGAAAAAAAATGAATATATCATAGATAACAAAGATGAATCTATAAATGGAGAGAAATATATGTTGACAAAAAGTAAATATATAAAAAAATCAAATATAATAACAATACCACATAATGGACATAACAACTTGTCTTGGTGGGGATATGATGATAAAAAAGATATAAATAGTTGGAATTGGGGAGACCAATTAAGTCCATGGTTATTTTCAAAGATAAAAGGAATCCCTATTGAAGAGATAAATAGAGTTCCACTATGGTCTGAAGAATCAATTCCTAGGTATTATATGATCGGAAGTATACTTAATTTTATAGACGATTCAAATGTAGAAGTCTGGGGGTCTGGTTTGGGAGATCCCAACATTCATCCCAAATTTCTTCCTAAGAAAATACATGCTGTTAGAGGACCTCTAACAAGAAAGGCTTTTATTAAATTAGGATGTGATTGCCCTGAAGTCTACGGTGATCCGGCATTATTATTACCTAGATACTATACAAGCAACGTAAAAAAGGAATATAAATATGGTATAATTCAGCACTTCTCTCGAAAGGAAGACACCCCATGGGTTGCTAAATATAGAAATAATCCTAACATAAATATCATTGATATTAAACATCCATCAATTCTTGGATTTGTAGATGAAATTAATAAATGTGATATAATCTTATCAGAGGCTCTTCATGGTATTATTTGTGGTGATGCGTATGGCATTCCATCATATCACATAATTTTTGAATATAGTGGACAATATAATTGGTTTAAATTCAATGACTATTTATTATCGGTAGGTAGGCCTCTAGTCGGACCCCAATTATTAATAGATGAAACTATTAATATAGAAGATTTTTGGCCACCTTTATATAATTATTCAATAAACATAGATTTAGACAGATTATTACAATCCTGTCCATATATTAATTATAAGGAATGTTCAGAAATATCGAATAATACAAAAATTAATAATAATATTTATAAAAATGTACTAAAAAATACAAATAAACAATTCCCTAACTTGATTGTAATTGATGATTTTTATGAAAATCCTGATGAAATTAGAGAATATGCTTTAAAATTAGATTATAAAACCCCTGAAAATCATGGGGCTGTTGGATATCGTAGTCAAAGTGGTCGTAAAATATTAGATGGTACAAAGGAAATATTTGAGAAGCTATTATATAAATCAATTCCAAACGGAACTAATGTAGGCGATTGGGATTATTTAACAAATGGTTGTTTTCATTGGTGTAATGCTTCAGTGCCAATAGTTTATCATAGCGATTCACAACAATATGCGGGAATAATATATTTAACACCAGATGCCCCGCCTAATACAGGAACAAGTTTTTTTAGACATAAAAAATATAAAATACGTAATAGTGAAATATTTTCTAAATCGGATTGGTATGAATCAGATTTAAAATATAAAGAACCACATTTAGATAAAACACAATGGGAAATAGTAGATTCTATAGGAAATGTATATAATAGATTAGTAATCTTTAATGCACAACAAATTCACGGCGTAACAGAATATTTTGGCGAAGATATAAATAATTCGCGATTGTTTCAATTATTCTTTTTTAATTTAGAAAATAGTAATAAAGAGTAAATAATTAATTTATGTAGTAAATTATGACTTCAATAAATACTAATAATAAAGTAAGAAAGAAAACATTTTGCGATGAATTATGTTATTTTAGTTTATGTAGGTGTTTTAAAAAAGAAGCCAAAAATGAAACTACATTGGAATTAACATTTGATGATGATTATAGTGAAATACCTTTATTTGATTTTAATGGATATGAAACTAAGGTAAAAATAGTAGATGTATATGATGGAGATACATTTACTGGATGTTTTAAATATAATAATTGTATAATGAAATACAAGTTTAGATGTCTTGGGTATGATAGTCCAGAAATGAAGCCATTAAAAAGTATTAAAAATCGTAATCAAGTAATAAAATCAGCAAAAGAGGCAAAAGAAAAATTTAAAGAATTAACAAAATGGGATAGTGAATTAGTATTTATAAAATTTGGAAAATTTGATAAATATGGGAGAATATTAGGTACAATATATAATAATGATAAGTTAGATATTAATCAAGAAATGATTAAATTAGGGCATGGTTATCCTTATGATGGAGGAACAAAAAGGAGTATTTAATTTTTACTAGTTTTATGTTTTTTATATTTGTTTTTTCTAGAATTTTTTATACCAGCTAATTCAGCACTAACAACTCTTTCACTAGATGGTAATCTATCAACATTACTAGGTGGTATATTAAGTACTGAAGAACTAGGGATTTCTGTTGGTCTAGCAACAACAGGTTCTAATTCACTAGTTAAATTAACAGTTAATAAATGTCTTAGGTGTGGTTGTGATTGAATAACTCTTAATTCAAGATTATAAACTCTAATCCTATGTCGTGATAATAATGCTCTTAAAAGTGTTTTAACAATAGATGAGAGATCAGTTGTATTATTAAAATTTAATCGTGTTCTAGTCATTTTTTCTTTTAAATATAATTTGAATCCACGGTCTGTTCCTGTGACGAAGAATGTGCAAAAATCATTAAAAATTTTAGATCCAATTTCACTACTAATCATTTCTAGTAGTGGCATTAAATGATTTAATTTTACACCAACCTTTAATACTTTATCTTTATAATATGGTGGGCCTCGGTTTCCATCTGCTCTAGGTGCTGATTTTAATAATTTACTTAGTAACATTATTATTTCTCTCATTTTTGTTACTCTTTCTGAGTCAGCTACACCATCACGTGTTCTTGGATCTAAGTAATTATAAAAATTACTTAATAATATAGGTAAAAATTCTATCATATTAATAGAAGTGTTAGCTATACCATCCCTCATAGGATTAGGATTTTCTGGATCAGGAGAATTACTTCTTTCAGGAAAAGATACAAATGGTCTTAATTCTCTAGATGTTTGATTAATATTACCTCTTAGTTTATCACATACTTTTTTGAATACTCTTGTTGCACAATAGTTTTTACCATTTAAGTTTTCTAATATAGAAAGTAATACATCATCTTTTAAACCACTTTGAATAATTGGTATACTTTCTAATCCAGTATCAGCGCTTCTAACACCTAAATGAGCATCGGTAAATGTAGAATAATATTCTGCCGCTGCTCCAAAATATGGATCTTGTGGAGCATTAATATCTTCTACTTGATATAATATATTATGAAAAATATCTATGAAAATGCGTCTTTTAGTTGTTGGTGTAGTTTTTACAAAGTCCATAATATGAGATTTAATTTTAGTTTTAAATTGAGATAAAAGTTCAGGAGGAATTGGATCTATATCAGGTAGTGCTGTTTTAGGTAGTTTTAAATCAACTAAAACTCTTAATCCGGTTTGATTTCTTCTTCTTAAACCTTCAATAGGAAAAGCACGTTCTACACTGGGATGATGTTCTAATTGAGAAAGAAAATCATATACAGTGTCTAAATTATCATTTATATATTTTTTAGCCGCCGCTGTAATCTTTTTTTTCATTATTTTTTCAGTAAACTCAATTAGTTCTTGTTTTCTTCTTTCATATTCTCTAGTTTTTGCTAGTGTTAATGAAGATAATACCTTTTTAGTTTTTGCTTTAGATGCATCAGTAGTAATTCCTCTTGAACTAGCTGGAAATCTTGTTGGAGCAGGAGGTTCACTTCTTATTGATGCATCTACACGGCGTCTTCTTGTTGATGAACTCATATATATATATATAAATATAAATAAAATAAAATATAAAAAATAGATTATTTTATATAATATGTTTAATTTTATAATAGAATATTTAAAATGTTTTATGGATAATATTAAAATCAAGTATTATAATTCTTTATCATATATATTTAAAAATAATATAAAAAAGGTATATTTAATAAGACATGCTGAAGTAGAAAATCCAGAAAAAATTGTATATGGTAGAAAACCAGGATTTAATTTGTCGTTAAATGGAGCAAATCAAGCTAAAATCTTAAGCAATGATTTATATAATAAATTTAATAAATCTGATAAAGTATACATAATTAGTTCACCATTAGAACGAACACAACAAACTGGCAGTATAATTCATAAAAAATTATCTAGTAAATGTATTATAGAAACATCAATAGATAATGATTTAATAGAAATAAATAATAAATATGAAGGCGAATTATTAAAAAACTTAGCGGAAAAACATTGGAAGATATTTGATGAAGAAACAGATAATATTACAAATAATTATGAAAGTTTTTATGATATATACGAAAGAATAAATAATTGTATTCAGAGAGTCATAAAACATTCAAGATCTAACAATATAATAATAATTACGCATGGCGAATTAATAATGTGTATGAGATGTTTAGCATTAAAAAAACCAATAACATTAGAATCAAGAAATGATTTACAAATAGATGGTTTTTTCCCACAAACATGTTCAAAAACTATTTTATTTTTCAATAAAAAAGGAGAAATTATATATAGTAAATTCTATTAAAGTAATGTTATATTTATATATATAAGCATGATAAATAGGTTTACTTCTCATTATGAAAATATATCATTAAAAATAAATGATTTAGTAGATAGATTATTAATAGCATTAAATAGTAGAGATAAAGATATATGTATAGATACTAATTTACAACCCAAAGAAAATAATAAAATAGAAGATGATATAAATAATAATATATAATTATTATAAATGGATCAAGTAGATAATATAAAAAAAGATGATTTTAAAAAACCTAAAAGAAAATATAAAGAATTAATAAATAGTATACAAAATAATAGTAAAAATGATAATAATTGTGATAAAGAAAATAAAGTTAAAATAAATGGTCTAGGGGGTGGAAATTTTGAAAAATTAGAAAAAATATAATTCTATTATAAATGGTATTAGTAAATTATCATAATTTAAAAAATAAAAATAACTGGTTAATATTTTTATTATTAACATTATTTTTTCATAGTTTAACAAAAAAATATAATAAATGTAATGATCCATCATTAATTAATTATTTGTTATTATTATTACATGATTCAGTATTTGTATATTTTGTTTTTGGATCATTAATATTTGGAAATCATTTAATACATACAATATTTTTATTACTTACATTGTTGAATTGGTATATTTTAGGTAAGTGTATAATTACAATTATAAACAATTATTCATGTAAAAATGATTATGATACAAAATATTTTAATATAGTGACAGTTTTAACAAATAATAATGTAATGTTTATATATATTTTTAGTTTCTTAGCTATAGTTTATAATTTATTTAATTTATATTATAATTAATATAAAATTGATATTAATATATTAATAGAGAATATATTAATAATGCCATTGAAAACGTGTTATCATGAAGAAAACAAATATGAAATTGGTATAGATGAAGCTGGTAGAGGACCTATGTTTGGACGTGTATATACAGCAGCTGTTTTATTACCAGATGTAAGTAAATTTGATCATAGCAAGATGAAAGATAGTAAAAAATTTACATCAAAAAAGAAAATAAAAGAATGTTCAGATTATATAAAAGAAAACGCATTAGCATATTCTATAACATATCAAGAACCTGATATTATAGATAAAATAAATATTAGAGAAGCAACATTATTATCGATGCATAACGCAATTACTAATGTAATAAAAACTATAGATTCTAAGAAAGATATATTATTATTAGTAGATGGAAATGATTTTAAACCATATATGTATTTTGATAATAGTTATAATAATATAAATCATATTACAATAAAAGGCGGTGATAACCAATATACATCAATAGCAGCAGCTTCAATTTTAGCAAAGGTTGAACGAGATAATTATATAGATAATTTATGTAATGATAATGAATTATTAAATCAGTATTATGGTATATCTACAAATAAAGGTTATGGAACAGCAATACATATGGAAGGTATAAAAAAATATGGTATATCAAATTTACATAGAAAAAGTTATGGAATATGTAAAACAACGCCAATAAATTTAATGATTTTATAAGCCTCTCCACGACATTGCTTCTAAGAAGTTAATATCTATATATTTATTTTCTTTATGTTGATTATTATTTCTAACATCATTTATATTAAGATCAGAAAGTTCTGAAACCCAATAAGGCATCCATGTTAATGAATAATAATTCCATTTTGTAGTATCCCAACGTTCATCAATAATCATAAGTTCTGCCCCTGTACTATTAAATCTTCTAAATTTTTCATGATTTAACATTTTATTATAATAATCAAATTGTAACATATCATGTTTTGAAATTATTAAGGCCATTGCCATAGATTTAATAATTATAATTACCATATTAGGTGACATTAGATATTGATCACTATAAATCATAAATGAATTTTCATATCTTTCTGGAAAGATAATTCGGACTATCCCAAATTCTTTACATAATTTAATTTTATTTTTATCCATTTTATATTATTCTTATTTAATTTATAATATAAAATAAATCAATTTTATGTTTTTAGATCATCTTCAGTTAACTGATAACCCCAGTGTTGCATGCTTTGTCTAATTACAGGACTAATACTAATATCATCATATGTAGAATCTTGTTTTTTTATCATATTTATTAAACGTCGTTTAAATCTTCCGTTTGGACCACAAAATGATAACCATCTTTTAATTTGTCTTTCATCATCACTAGATCTACGTCCAACATAAAAATTACAATACCATTCAACCCAACCATATGGATCTTGTTTATCAATCCATCCACTATTTTCCCATTCTATCAATGTAGAACCACATTTGACCTTATATTTATTAATAGATTTATTATAATTTTCCCACTCAGTTGTAAAGTAATTATCCGGGATATCTTTCCACCAATCATATTTTTCAAATTCTTTATGTCTATTACTGTAACTTTCATTAGTTATACTAGAAATAATTGGACGCCAATATGTTCCGCCAAAACTACCTAGTAAAAATATTTGACGAGGTGTTAAATTAGGTCTAAACATATGAATTATTGAATTAGGATCTGAAGATTCAAACACTATTTCTTGTGGTTCCATAGTTTATTATTATATTAAAGATGTTATATTTTTTCAATTTTTATTGTTATATTATGTATATTTAATCCAACCCATTTTCTAGATGCTATAATATCATTTTTATTATAATATTTTAATATTATTTTTGGTCTAGCTTTAACTTTATCTTTTTCATAATTGAATCTAGATGTTTCATAATTATGTATATAATCATCTAATAATGCCTCATTTCTACAAAAATACATAAATATTATATATACTATAATTTTTTAAATTTTATATAAATAAAATTGAAATAAAATTATCTAAAAAAAAATTACTATATTACTATAATGGGTAGTGAAAAAAAAGATAAATATAATTTACGTAATAAAAAGCGTGAAGCTGAAAAACAAAAAAAACGTAAACATGATGATGATGATAGTTCTTCAAGTGATGAAAGCGATTTTATTGATGATGACGATGAAGAAGCATATCCATTAGATAAAAAGGAATATACTAAGTTTTTATCTAAATTATTTCCATCAAAATATAGTAATGAAAAAGCTAATGATATTAAAAAGAAGAAAAAAAAAATTGTACATGATGAAGATGAAGATGAAGATGAAGATGAAGATATTGATGATAATAAAATTCATATGATTCTTACAATTGATGATAAAGCGCGATCTAGTTATGATGAATATGAAGATTCTAGTTATGATGAATATTATAGTGATGAAGATGAAGATGAAGATGAAGATGAAGATGAAGATGAAGATGAAGATGAATATGAAGATGAAGATCACGATGCAGATGCAGATGAAGATGATGATGACGATGATGAATGATGACGACGACGACGACGACGATGATGATGATGATGATGATGATGATGATGGTGATGATGGTGATGATGATGATGATCATGATGATGATGATGATCATGATGATGATC
>Ga0160422_10000409_pt1 | contig 25777 bp, 41 predicted proteins | sample Fk160mmetaG_FD_108192 | JGI IMG/M metagenome (GOLD analysis project Ga0160422, IMG submission 108192) | Marine microbial communities from the Central Pacific Ocean - Fk160115 60m metaG | ecosystem: Environmental > Aquatic > Marine > Oceanic > Photic zone | place: The Central Pacific Ocean...
AAGTCCTTTACGTAAAATTGATAACAGTCATTGGATCAAACGTGTCAAAAGAAAAGACAGATATAATTTTGAACATGATACCGTTGCGATTAGATTTCCGTTTAACAAGAAAGTTATCAAGTACATAGAAGAATTAAAAAACAACAACGATAAAGAATATGCTTATGACAAACACACACATTATTTTCCTTATAAAGAAAAGTACATTTGGAAATTAGTTAACATAGCAAACAAATTTGAAAATAAATTTGAAATAGATGAAGCAGTATTAAACGTTTATGATGTCCTAAAATCATTTAATCAAAACCCACAAGATTACATTCCAGGCATATACAATTTTAATTTTAAACATTTGCCTGAAAAAGCACAGGACATTTGTTTGTTAGAATTAGGACAACCAAACTATCAAAACTTGTATCAATATTATGATAGAAAAGATTACTATGGATTAGTACACTTTGATGAAACAGCATTATCAAAAAGCAGAAAAAATCTTACTACATTAACAAATAAAGTTTTGAATCGTGAAGGAAATTTAATTTGTGTTAATTCAAAAACTTGGCAAGTATCGCAAGTGCTTGAGATGGTTGATGAGTTGAAAAGATATCCTTTGTTAATTCTTTTGGATCAGAACAAGTGTTACGAGGAATTGAGTTTGCTTAATTCACTGTTTACAAATTACGTTCCAAGGAATGAAATGTCCGTTATGTTTAGAATGGACACAAAGAAGGGTAATAACGCAATACAATTTAACCGTTATGTCACTACCTGGGGCTTAAATAATAGTGTTGACAAAAACACAAGAATAGTGTATATTAGTAATAATAAAGTTCCTAAACCATTATTGAAAAAAGGTTTTAGGCCAAAAGGCATTTTCCAAATAGGCAGTAAGAAAACACCACACACTATTAATGATTACGTCCACGGACATGATTTTATAATACAATATGATCAAGACGTGAGTCCACATTATGGGTATGGATATTATAAAGCAGATATGATATGATAAGTTGTAGAATAGTAATACAAGATGAAGTTAACGTCAAGGTAGAAAATTTACCTGTAGAATATAGACGTAAAATTGCAAACAAGCTAAAGTTCCAGGTGCCTTATGCACGTTATCTTCCACAATATAAACTAGGGAGATGGGATGGAAATATATCTTTTTTCGGAATTGGTGGTAGTGGTTATGTTAATCATATGGATGTCATTGTAAACACACTTGTTGATGCAGGAGTAGAGATTGCAGAAATCAAAGACAACAGAGTTAAACATGACCTTACTTTTAACACCATAGACGAAAACTATTGGCAAGGCAAGACTTGGCCTAAAGGACACCCTGCAGAGGGTGAGCCAATAGTGTTAAGAGATTATCAAGTAGAAGTAGTAAACAAGTTTATACAAAATCCTCAATGCTTACAAGAGGTTGCCACAGGAGCAGGTAAAACAATCATCACTGCAACACTATCGCACTTATGCGAGAAGTTGGGTAGGACAGTGGTAATTGTTCCTAACAAATCATTAGTAACACAGACAGAAGAAGATTATGTAAACTGTGGATTAGATGTTGGCGTGTACTTTGGAGATAGAAAAGAACTAGGTAAGACACACACAATTTGTACTTGGCAAAGTTTGAATATTTTAGATAAGAAAACAAAAGATGGTGAAGCAGTATTAACATTAGCAGAATTTTTAGATGGTGTAGAAACAATTATTATTGATGAAGTACACCAAGCAAAAGCAGAAGTATTAAAAAAGTTATTGACACAAAATTTAAAAAATGCTCCAATACGTTGGGGATTAACAGGTACTATACCAAAAGAACAGTTTGAATTTCAAAGCATATTAGCAAGTATAGGTCCAGTTATAAATCAAATTAGTGCTAAAGAATTGCAAGACAAAGATGTGTTGAGCAAGTGTCATGTTAATATTGTGCAACTGCTTGATACAACTGTTTACAATTCTTATCAAGAAGAATTGAAGTATCTTGTTACAAATAAAGATAGAATAAAATACTTGGCAAAGATGTGTCATGGCATCAAGGATAGTGGCAACACACTTATACTTGTTGACAGGATTAGTGCAGGAGAGCAACTACAAGAAGCAATACCAGATTCAGTTTTTATCAAAGGAGATGTCAAACTCAAAGACCGTAAAGAACAGTATGATGAAATCAAAGAATCAACAAATAAAGTTCTCATAGCTACATATGGAGTAGCGGCTGTTGGCATTAACATTCCACGTATTTTTAATTTAGTTTTAATTGAACCTGGCAAATCATTTGTTAGGGTAATTCAATCAATAGGCAGAGGTATTAGGAAGGCAGAAGACAAGGACTTTGTGCAAATATGGGATTTGACATCAAGTTGTAAGTATGCAAAAAGGCATTTAACACAAAGGAAAAAATTCTATAGAGAAGCAGAGTATCCTTTTACAATGGAGAAAATTGATTGGTCATGAAAAAATTTACAGTCGATATAAAAGTCGGTGACGAGATTTTAGTAGGACGTTTTAGGAACGTGACTACGAAAATAAAAAGCATAGAGGTTGATGAAAAAGGTCAACCAGTCTTAGTAACAAGTAAAGGACGTAAAAACTTATTCAGTTGCAGGATTAATAAACTAGATCCAGATACAGGTAAACTTACTCCTAATGAAATAATGAAAAAGAGAAAATAATGAGAATATTAACATTAGATAACAAAACGTTTCATCTGAATAACTTGCCATCTGAACTTAAAGATGATGTGAGATTCAGTGTGCTGGATAACAGTAATCCAAAAGAGCCTGACTTCTTTTTTATTCCTTTGATATTTTTAGAAAGTTTTAATTCACCAGCAATGGTTATAGAAATAAACGGACATGAAATAACTATGCCTATTGATTGGCATCTAGCAGTAGGAGATAGTGAAGGAGCAGGAGACATAGAAGTACTTCCGTTAACTAGTTTAAATGACAGAGGCTTTGAAGCATTCCTGTACAATCCATTGACAGGTTATACAATGCAATGGGGTAATGTAAAAATAACAAACTTCTACAATGACATGAAATGGTATTTTCCTAAAACAAAAAATGGACAACTTATTGGCACACCAATCACTGACGGACCTAATCCTTTGTGTGCATGGTTCATCAAGGATATTAGTAGACAAAGCGAAACAATAGATTATGGATTACTCATCTGATAAAATTGTATTAAATTTTTATACAAATCAACAATACGTTTTAGATCAATGTAAGCCTCAACTTGCAAAGAAATGGATACCTGAATGGTGGAAAAAATTACCTGCAAGTAGAACAGAAACAGACTTACACACAGAAGGATCTCCTGTGCCAGTAAGTAGCATGAAACAATGTCCTGCTATAAATGAAATACTTAAACAAGGAGTAATTATTCCTAGCTGGTGTGAACTTCATTTAGAGTGTGGACCAAATGGCCAACTAAATCAAAGAGTGTTTCCAGAACACACAGCATTACTGCCACACGATGAACAAGATTGGAACTTTCACAAGCCAGGATATGCACACGTCAAAGTAGGAAGTCCTTGGTTGTTGAAAGAAGAAACTGGTGTGCAATTTATGTGGATAAAACCAGAATGGCATCATAAAGATCCATTAGCCTATTGGGGTGTGCCAGGAATAATTGAATACAAATATCAACACGCACTATTAAACAATATAATGATACCATTCAATTCAAGGGTAAAAATTAACACTGGAGATCCTTGGTTGCAAATCATTCCATTGAGTGATAAACCAATTGAGATCAAATGCCACCTTGTTAGTGCAGAAGAAATGTCAAGGTTAAATACTACTAATATTTCTAGTGTAGGATCTTATGCAAAGTCTATCCACAATAGAAAAAGACAAGAAGAAAGAGACAAACATGAAGACAATTAGTGAAGAATATGTAATTCAGCTAGAACAATTACATGATCAAAAAGCATCATTTGGTGATGCTAAAGGACTTAAACCAATTGCAAAATGGATAGATGAACACAAACCTACAAGTGTATTTGACTATGGTTGTGGTAAAGGTGGTGTAATTCAAGCAGTAAAAGAAAACTATCCAGACATTAGAGCTGTTGGTTGGGATCCAGGACATCCAAGTTTTAAAGAAAGACAACCAGGACCTTTTGATATGTTAATAAGCACAGACGTATTAGAACACATTGAACCTGTTTTTTTAGACAATGTTTTGAAAGACATTAACGAAACATTCTCTAAGATTGCATTTTTAATTATAGCAACTAGTCCTGCTAAAAAGTTTTTACCAGATGGAAGAAATGCACATTTAATTGTTGAGACTCCTGGATGGTGGAAAGATAAAATAGAAAAAAATATGCCTGGCGTAAAATTTTTACACAGTGAATTTGTAGAAAAAACAAGAACAGATAAAAAAGGAAAAGTGCAACCTAATAACAAATATATCGTTGTGCTTGGTAAGTAATGGAAAAACTAGAAGGTTATCTAAAAAAAATTCCTGAATTCAAAGGAGCAAATTGGTTAATCAGAACTCCTTTAGCAATAGTTTTCATATTACAAGGATTACAAAAACTACCATTAAATATTGAGGACGCAGAAGCATTTGGCTTGCCAATGACCGTTTGGTTTTTTGTAGCATGGGGTGAATTGTTTGCAGGCATATTATTATTTGTGGGCGGATTGACTATTGCTTTACGTCCTGGCGTAGGTGATGTGCTTACACGTTTTTCAGGAATAGTAATATGCGGAATAATGACAGGAGTAATACTTATTAGCGAGCCTGAAAGTATAATGTATGTGATACTGTATGAACACTTTCATTTAATGTTATACTGCGGAGGATTGTTCTTTGCATTGAGAGGGAATAGAGTAAAATGAGTTTTACAAATTTAATTACAACTGCCATTGATAGTGTTGTTGATGACATACTAAACAAGCCTAGTCCAACAGTCTGCGAACTAGGTAATCAAAGATTAAAAAATAACAAATCAAGATCAAAACTGTATCAAAGATTAGGTATACACAAAACTCCTACATCAACAAAAGAATTTTTTCTAAATTTAGGTTTTACAAAATATCTTGCAATAGATGTCAACACAGACATGGACGCAGTTGCAATGGACCTTAACACTGACATCAGTAAGCAATATAACTGGACTGAAAAATTTGATTTAGTAACAAACAATGGTACTGGTGAACACGTTTTTAATCAATATACAGTATACAAAAACACACACGATTTAACAAAGGTAGGTGGATATATGATCCACGTACTTCCTTTTTACCGTTGGGTTGATCATGGTTTCTTTAACACACAACCTAACTTGTATCCTTGTTTAGCATTACAAAACAATTATGATCTAAAAGGCTTGTGGATAGGTACAAGTAACGGTGACCGCTTGGAGAAATGTGCAGTGGAAAAATTGCGTAGATACAAAGGTTATAGAAATGATTTTCAACTTGATAGTTGGGAACGTGACCCTATGGTTTGTGCTATCATACAGAAAAAAGTTGATGCACCATTTGAGATTCCACAACAACATTTGTACAGTGGCGAAAATATTACAAGCGATGAGATCGGAAAGAAGTACAAATGAACCTAAGTGTATTACAAAATTTTAATCCTGACCTGCATTTAAAGACAGATCCATTTCCTTACATACACATACCTGAAGTTTTACCATGGGACTTGTATGAAAGATTAGAAGCAGAATATCCTGAACAACATATCACAAAGATGCAAGAAGGCGGCTTTGGTACTGCAAGATATTGCCAACATGAGTTTGATTACAACCATGTCACTCCTTTGTGGAGAGACTTTGCCGCATATCATTCTAGCAAACAATACAAAGATGAGGTGGTAAGAGCATTTAGAAAACCAATGACTGACTTATATCCTAAAGGTAGATTTGCAGAAGACTTATACACAAAATATATAAGATCAGATGTAAGCCCAAGAAGAAATCCAGTAGGTGCAACAGTAAGAATGGAAATGCAATTTGTTGTAAACGCAAAGGATCACATACAGATTAGAACACCGCACGTTGATCAATCAAAAGAATTATTTGCTTGTTTGTTTTATTTTAAGAATCCACAAGATACCAAAGAAGATGGTGGACTTAACATTTATAGAAACACAGCAGGCAAACAATGGCGTAGAGTAACTGGCAGAGAAGCAGTAGCAGAAGACATTGAAGTTGTAGATCATATTCCTTATAAGAGAAATACTATGGCTTGTTTTTTAAATTCTGTGAATAGTTTACATGGAGTTACGCCACGTGAAAATCCAACACACCACAGACGATATGTAAACATAGACGGTCACGTTGTGGAAAAGTTATTTAAGTTTATCGATACGTGATAGATAGACAGGAGATTACAGACCGCATGGTTGAAACATTAGCAAGAACTAACAAGGATAGAAAAATGACACGAAAAGTAGACACATATGAATATGAAGCATTAGCAGATTGTATTAGATCAGATCAAGTTCCTGCACAAGACATAGCAGAATTTTTCACTGACAAAGCATTCTACAAATGGTATTCAAAAAAGTATTTCGGAGATAAAGATGAAAGCAGGTAAGATATGGGGACAGACAGAACTCATTCATGCTAATGGAGTTCTTGAGTTTCATAGAATAGAATTTAAGAAAGGTTTCAAGTGTTCAGAACACGAACACAAATTCAAATGGAATGGCTTCTTTGTTGAGTCTGGCAAGATGATTGTTAGAGTTTGGCAAGATGATCAGGAAGGTTTGGTTGATGAAACAATTCTTGAAGCAGGTGACTTTACGCAAGTCAAACCTGGCAAGGTGCACCAATTTGAAGGTTTAGAAGATGGAGTTGCTTTTGAATTGTACTGGGCTGAATTCAATCATGACGACATTGTCAGACGCACAGTTGGCACAAAAGTTTCAAAATAATAATAACTTAACATAGGGAAATACTATGCCCAAAAAAAACGGACCTTTAATTTATGAATCACCAGATGGGGGAGATACTGTGTATGCCAAATACAGAGACAACAACAAAATACCAAGATGGCTCGTTGAGTCCAATAAGCAACCAGATATTTTTGAATTCCAAGATTTTGAAGACTGCAAGGCTTATGCAGAAGACTATCCGATACTCAAGAAACAACTTGACAGATTAAAGACAATATGGTATACTATAAAAGATGAAGCCGAAAAGAAAACTGCCGCTGAATGAAATATTTATGGCCATGGACATGGACGCAAAAGGCGCCTTTGATGAATGGTCAGATGAAGAACGAAAAGAACTTAACTTTTGGTTATTGAATCGATATGCTAGTTCGGTAGCTGGATCAAGAGATGCAAAAGAATGGGCAGTGGTTTCTACAAATGAATACTACAACAAAAATTGGAACATACTAGGAACTAGACATCCTAAACTACAATGGCAGTTGCTATGTGCAACGCACAACGCATCACGCAAATCAAGACAACACGTTTGGCAAGGTTTGAAACAAAAAGGTGGTGATGTCAAAGTAGTTAAATGGTTAAAAGAAATGTTTCCTAACATGAAAGAAGATGAGGTAAATTTACTTGCTACAATATCTACAAAACAAGAACTTAAACAGTACGCAGAAGACCACGGGCTGGATAAAAAAGATGTCAAGCTCTAAGCCATTTGTTTGTCCTTACTGTGGTGCAAGTTTTACAAGAGAAAAGACTCTTGCAGTTCATATGTGTGAAAAGAAACGTAGACACTTTCAGAAAGATGAGAAACGTGTGCAGATAGGCTTCTTAACTTTCAATAGATTTTACAAGCTATGTCAAAAGGCAAAAGAAGATAAAACATATGAACAGTTTTGTGACAGTCCTTATTACAATGCTTTTGTAAAGTTTGGTTCATTTGTAAACAATGTGCGTCCACTGTATCCAGAAAAATATGTAGACTATGTTGTTACAAGCGGAGTAAAATTGGATCAATGGTGTAAGGAAGAACTATATGAGAAATATGCACTTGAATTAATATTGAAAGAAAGTGTTGAAACTGCACTAGAACGTAGTGTAAAAACAATGATGGATTGGGGTGAGGACAAAGAAGCACGTTGGCAAGATTATTTTAATTATGCAAGTTTAAACAGAGCAACACAAGACATCAAGGATGGAAAAATAAGTCCTTGGTTAATTTTAAATTGTAAAACAGGAAAAGATATGCTTGGAAAATTTAATGATGAACAACTACAAATTGTATATCATGTAATGAATCCACAGCACTGGGCTTTGCGTTTCAAACGTCATGTTGCTGACGTAGAGCTAGTAAAAGAAATAGTGAAAGAAGCAGGACTCTAATGCCAGATATAGATATAGACTTTGCTGACAGAGACATAATACTTGATAAAATTAATCATCGAGTAGCAAGGTTAAACAAAGATAAAAAACACAACACTGGTGTCTATGTAACTGAGATTCCACATAACCCTGTGGATAATATGTCTACTCTTGATTATGAAGAGGCAGATGATAGAGGATATTTTAAATTAGACTTTTTGAATGTAAGTTTATATAAAGATATCACAAGCGAAGAACAACTCAACAGACTTTTACATAAGGAGCCATTATGGGATCTACTTACTCACAAAGAATTCAGCGACAAATTATTTCACGTAGGAGAACACAGTTCACTCCTACAAAAGTTGAAGCCGACAACGATAGAACAACTAGCGGCAACACTGGCGATAATAAGACCAGCGAAGAGACATCTTATAGACAGGTCATGGCCAGACATAATGAAAGAGGTGTGGGTAAAACCAAGTGATGGTTCATACTACTTTAAGAAGGCACACGCAGTTGCTTATGCTCATGCCATAGTTGTACAAATGAATTTAATATGCGAAAATTTAAAAAATGAAAACAACTAAGGTAACATTCTTTACAAACTTTGAAGAACTTAAAATAAGTTTGCCACCAGTGCCAGCAAGTAAATTTTGGCCTGAATGGTTTAAGAAACAGAAGACTCCAGAGATAGCACCTACACAAGAATCAATAGACAGAGGTGGACCAAAGACAGTAAAAAGTTGTCCAGGTATACTTGACGTGCTTAACATGGGATATATCATTCCTTTGTGGAGCGATTACAAAGTAGTACGTGTTCCTGAAACACCAGAACAACCGCAAGGTATAAGATGGAGAATGCCAGGAGGACAACAAAGTTTGTTTGGTGCAAGTACACATCCAATGGAACAGATATCTGCATATCCATTTGGTCCTAACACATTCAAAGGAAGTTTTAAATTTATGAATCCTTGGTATATAAAAACTCCTCCAGGATATAGTTGTTATGTGATTGCACCTTACTATAACAAACATGATAATTTAGAAATTATGAATGGAGTCATTGATACTGACTTATATCATGAAGCACACATCAATAGTTTCTTTACTGCACCAATGGGTGAAGAGATAACATTTGAATATGGTATGCCTATATGCCAAGTTATTCCATTCAAGCGAGAAGATTACGAAATGGAAGTTGAGGTAGGTGACCATAGAAGCATGAAGAATAAAGTCACACAATTTATTCACAACAGTTTATTCAAGGCACAACATTACAGAGAAAAATTAAGTCCAAAACGATATAGATGATACTAGACAAAATTAAAGCACGTGGTGAAGAGATGGCTCCTTTAGAAGGGCATGACAGACTTCAATATCTGATTGACATAGCAAGAGAAGTTCCGCCATTAGATGACAAAGATAAGATAGATGAAAATAAAATTAGAGGTTGTGCTAGTAACTTATGGGTGGTAGGACACATGAACAAAGACGGCACCATGTCATACAAACATGATGCAGATGCTTGGATTACAAAAGGTACTGCAAAAGTTTTGGTTGACTTACTCAATGGTGAACACAGAAGTGAAATTGCACATCTCACATTAGAAAGTTTCGAAGGATTGGGTATAAGAAACTTACTTACTATGCAAAGGCAAGTTGGCTTTGGTAGTCTAGTAGAAAGAATGATAACAATAGCAAAAACTATATGACAGCATCATTTGGTATAGGAATGTTTTTCTTTGGTGTTACTGTAACTGTAATAGGATTTTTTATTGCTTACATAGTTGCTTCAAAACATCATAAAGCTGAAGAAGAAGCTAAAAAAGAAAAAGAAGGTCCTCTTACTTTTTTATAAAAGGTTTCCGTACAAGTTGTACACTCTTTCTTTTCACACGTTTGATTGCAAGATTGCCTATGTTGACCACAGGGCCGGCAGTAACCTTAACATCTTTACTATTCATTGTAATTAGGCAATGCCTAAATTGTGCAAATTCTCTAGGTAAAAAAATTGCTATGGGTATAGTCCGATTGCTTTCGTGCCACCATACTTCGCCCATCTCAACAAAGTGTTTCTTTTCTTCATCACTTCTTAGCAAAGTATAAACGTACATACTTGTAACATTGTTGTCCTGGTTATTAATGATACCCACGTATTCATTGCCACCGTACTGCACAATGCTTAGATAAGGGAAGTTTTTTTCAATATCTTTTAATAACATTTTCTCGATAAATATGTGTATGCAACTAACATATCGATATTTAGCAACCAATAAGTCAGTATTGATAGCAGATCTGACTAACAACATAACGGAGTATAGACCAGTGTACGCAAGAAATATGACAGTCTACAGAGGTATTGACAATGTGCTTACCTTTGAGATTAAAAATCCAGACCAGAAGCCTGTGAGTATTTTAAATACTTACAAGCCTTATTTTGTAATGTTTGACGAAAACAATACACAAATCATTGAACGTGAAGGCACAATCAAAGAAACATCAACGCCTTCTTTTAAAGGACAGTTTACTGTAACAGTTACAGAGAATGACCTTCTCAGCTTGAAGTCACAGTTCGCCGCCTACAATGTATACTTGGTTGCTACATCTGATAGTGCAAAAACACTGACCTATGCTAACACACATTATAACGCAAAAGGAACTATTGAGATCAAGGGCGATGCTTTTCCAGGACCTACTGATACATATTCAATTAAAACATTTACTGAAACAGGAGTCAACACTGATATCTTTACAAGTGAAACAATAAGTGGACAACCTGCAATAAATGGAAATGAAGCACTACATACTGCGGCCATTTATAGCACAGACTTTGTAGGTGAAGTTTTTATTGAAGGAACATTAGATAATACTGTAACTGGATCAACCAAATTTGGTGACATAGCAAAAGTAAATCTAACCAATACCACACAACCAAACTATATAAATTTTAATGGTGTGTTCAATCATTTGAGAGTTAGATACGTAAAAACTTCCGGAACAATTGATAAGGTTTTAGTAAGAAACTAGTTGACTTTTCTTTAAGACTATACTATAATTATATTATGAGTAGTTTAGTCTTTGATACATTAATCGCACATCTTCCCGCAAAACGGAAAACGACTCCGAGTGGTTGGACCAGTTTCAATGCTCCATGTTGTCCACATAATGGAACTACTCAAGACACAAGACAACGTGGCGGTTTGATTACCAATCCAAGTGGTGGTGTTTCTTATCACTGCTTCAACTGTGGCTTCAAAGCAAGTTGGAATGAGGGTCGAAAACTTTCCTCAAAGATGAAACGGTTACTTCAATGGCTAGGCGCCTCAGATGATACAATTACTAAATTGGCCCTAGCAGTTCTACAGTACAATGAAACAAAAGGATTAACACAAGACATTGTGTCCTTGCCAGAGTTTAAAACTGTAGAACTGCCAGAAGGTGCAAGACCAATCAACAACTGGGATGACTGGCAGGCACTAGAGCCAACTGGTATTGATGAAAACTTATTTAAGGTTGCAGAATATATGAAGAAAAGGCAACTCAATATTGATGACTACAACTTTCATTGGACACCTAAGCTAGGCTATCGTGATAGACTGATCGTGCCTTTTTACTACAAAGGTGATGTTGTAGGTTGGACTGCTAGAAAAGTTACAGATGGTAATCCAAAATATTTAAGCGAACAACAACCTGGATACGTTTTTAATTTTGATGCACAAAATTACAATAGAATATTTACTATTGTTGTTGAAGGTCCTTTTGATGCACTTGGTGTAGATGGTGTTGCGTTGCTAGGAAGTGAAGTCAAAGATCAACAAGCACTACTGATCAAATCATTAAATAAAAAAGTAATTCTAGTTCCAGATAGAGATGAGAATGGTCAAAAATTACTTGAACAAGCTATTGAACTAGGTTGGTCAGTTAGTATGCCTGATTGGGAAGATGAAGTAAAAGATGTCAATGATGCTGTTATGAAGTATGGCAGAATGTATACTTTACACACAATAGTATCTTCCACAGAAGACAGCGAATTAAAAATTAAATTAAGGAGCAAACAATGGTTTGGTTAAAGAAACTATACAAAAGGATCGTTGGCTTTTTTGAAAATTGGAAAGAACGTAGAAAGTTCAAAAAGAGAATCAAAGAGTTACAAAAGAAAGATCCTTTCATATACAAATAGAAAGAACGTTATGATTAAAAACGATAGAACTGAAGAAGCATACAGAATAATAGAAAGCAAAGTTAACGAAATGTTGACAGACAAAGCTGGTTATGATCCTTTAGAAATAGCAGGAGTAATGTGTGCCCAGGCAATAAGAATATACAAGTCTTGTTTAACACCACAAGACTATGATGACATAATGGAGGCAATATTTGTTTCCAGATTAAACATTGAACAAATGAAAGGTCCGACGAAACATTAATATGGAATATAAGATTATTAGACCCTATGGGCCTACAATATATCACGGTAGGTTGACAGAAGATGAGATAACATACTTACAAGGTGTTGCCAAAGATACACAAACAGCAAGGAATAATGTTGGATATGATTTAGCAGGTAACATCAAAGACCAATTAGGTATTGTTGTCAAAGACCTAGACAGGTTTAATTATATTATTACTCCACACATAAAAAATTATGTAAAGTATGAAGACGAAAGAGTGAGAAGTCATTTTATAAAAGACGTAGGCAATGACAATGACTATGATCATATGCAATTTACTTTAGGTACTGGGCCGTGGATAAATTTCCAAACTGCAAATGAATTTAATCCAATGCACAGTCACGCAGGTATGATAAGTTCAGTTGTGTACATTGACGTACCAGAACAAATTGCACAAGAAGAATATACAAAGGACACTAACATGAATTGTCCTGGACAGATAGAATTCATGTATGGACCAGACGTAGTAGGCTCTAATGGAACGCACAAAATTGTTCCTAAGACAGGAGACTTTCTATTGTTCCATGCAGGTTTAAAACACACGGTATATCCATTCAAATCAGAGGTAACTCGTATAAGCATGAGTTTCAATGTTATGGGTGTATCATACGGGAAAGGAGGCAAACATAATGACTGAATTCACCCAAGGAATGCACAACGCATTTAAAAAAATATTAAGTGGTTCTAGTCTGATGTTGGCATTGATTTACACGGCAGGTCACATAGTTATTGCTATGTCTGTGGTTACAGTATTGACTGGTGCAAGTTTATGGGAGGCAGGTGCAGTAGCACTTGTTGAACCTTCAATCAATGGCGTATGGTTTTACATACTACACACTGGCTGGAAAAAAATGAAAGGAATATAAATGAGTAACTTAATACCAATGGTAGTCGAATCTACCAATAGAGGAGAAAGAGCCTATGACATTTACAGTCGCCTATTGAAAGATAGAATTGTGATGTTGAATGGTCCTGTTGAAGATCATAGTGCAAACATAGTTGTTGCACAGATGCTTTTCTTAGAAAGTGAGAATCCAGAAAAGGATATTAATTTTTACATTAATAGTCCTGGAGGAATAATTACAAGTGGCATGAGCATTTATGATACAATGCAATATGTCAAGTGTGATATAAGAACCATAGTGCTAGGACAGGCTTGTTCTATGGGTTCATTCCTTGCTCAAGCAGGAGCACCAGGCAAACGTATACTTCTACCTAATGCAAGAACAATGATCCATCAACCAAGTGGTGGAGCAAAAGGTATGGCAAGTGATATTGAAATACGTTACAAAGAAATACAGTATCTAAAAGAAAAACTTACAGAGCTGTACGTGAAACACAATACAGCAGGTAAGACTTATGACGACTTCATGAAAGACATGGATCGTGATTATTTCTTAAGTGCTGAAGAAACAATAGCATACGGTCTTGCAGATAAGATCGAGGAGAAACGTAAGTAATGTTGATTTGGGGAATTGTTGGAAACAGTCATGATGCCAGTGTGGCAATCTTTAATAAGAACACATATGACACTTTAGAATGTCTATGGGCAGGATTGTCTAAAGACTTCAGTGGCATAGAACATGATCCACATTTAAATGATAAAATGTTGGAACACATATTTGAAAAAGAATGTTTTAACAATCCCGACAAAATTGTTTGGTACGAAAAACCTTTCTTGAAAACTTTAAGACAATTCAAAGCAGGTCAAGGTTGGCTTGGAAAGGAAAATAATATAAAACAGTATCTAAGCAAATGGAATCTAACTGCTCCTATAAGTTATGTACAACATCATAGGTCACACGCCGCATATGGTTTTTACACTAGTGGACTTGACAACGCAACCATCATGTGTTTGGATTCAATAGGAGAGTTTGAAACATTTACAATATGGGAAGGCAAAGGTGCAAAACTGAAGCAAGTGTTCTCCGGAAAGTATCCACATAGTGTTGGATTGTTTTATAGTGCAATGACACAAAGACTAGGACTACAGGCAAACAGAGATGAATACAAGGTTGGTGCCATGGGGTCAGAAATTGCAAGTTCAGAAAACTTAGAACTTATAACTGACATGGTAGAAACATTTATTGAACCTCCTTTGAATGGATCCAAGCCTGGTGTTAAATTCAAACACAACTTACACAAAGGTTGCAATTGGTACAAGCCTGAACTTACCACAGAACACGACATGAAGAGATTGGCAGATGCTACTCAATATGTTTTTGAAATGATAGTCCAAAGTAATAGCAAATGGTGTCGTAATAACCTGTCAAGTCGGAACTTAATATTGACAGGAGGTTGTGCATTAAATAATGATGCAGTGAGAAAAATACGTAAAGATTGGAACTACATATATGTACCAAAGAATCCTGGTGACCCAGGAAGTTGTATTGGTGCAGTTTTGGCATTGGAAAGCAAACATATTGACTTTGACCAACAAGTGTGGTATAATAAGTAATGTTTGAGATGTGGTTGATTATGTGTTTAATGGTGTCTGATGGAAACATGGGAATGAAACAAGAATGCACAGAATATAAAGAGAAGCCATATGTGTTGTATAGGACTGAAGAACGATGTATGTCAGAAACACAGAAAAAATTAGCAATAACAATGAGAGGTATGTCTAACTTAGGTGCTGACTATAAAAGTTTGAAAGCTGGTTGTAAAAAGGTAAATGATGAAACAAAACACTGATTACGGATTTGAAATACAGAAAACGTATTTGGAAATTATGTTGAGCGATGCACAAACTTTTGTGCGTTGTCAAGCAATATTTGATCCTGAAAGTTTTGATAGAAGACTCAAACCAACAGCAGAATTTATTAAGAACTTTGTTGCAGAACACAACACACTTCCTACAGAACAAATAGTAAACAGTAATTGTCCACAAGTAAAACTAGCTATTCCAACAGGACTTAATGAACAACATTATGATTGGTTGTTGAGTGACTTTGAAACTTTTAGTAGACACAAAGCATTAGAACGTGCAATACTTGAAAGTGCTGACTTGCTAGAAAAAGGCGAGTATGGTCCAGTTGAATCTAAGATCAAAGACGCAGTACAAATAGGATTACAAAAAGATTTAGGTATTGATTACTTTGATGATCCTAAAGGCAGACTTTCTGCATTGAAAGACAACAATGGCCAAGTAAGCACAGGTTGGGAGAGCTTGGATAAGAAACTGTTTGGAGGATTCAACAAAGGTGAACTTAATATTTTTGCAGGTGGTAGTGGTGCAGGTAAAAGTTTATTCCTAGCAAACTTAGGTGTCAATTGGGCATTGAATGGCATGAACGTTGTGTATCTAACATTTGAATTGAGTGAAAATTTAGTTGCAATGAGATTAGATAGTATGATGACTGATGTTCCAAGCAGAGAAATATTTAGAGATTTAGATGGCGTAGAGATGAAAGTAAAACTGGTTGGTAAGAAGTCTGGTGCTTTCCAGATTAAGTATATGCCAAGTGGTAAGAATGCAAATGATATAAGAAGTTTCATTAAGGAATATGAAATCAAAACTGGTAAGAAGATTGATGTGATACTAGTTGATTATTTAGATTTGATGATGCCATTGAGTAGAAAAGTAAGTCCAAGTGATTTGTTTGTTAAAGATAAATTTGTATCTGAAGAACTTAGAAACTTGGCAATGGAACTACAAATTATATTTGTAACTGCATCGCAGTTGAATAGAGCAAGTGTTGAAGAAATAGAATTTGATCATTCGCATATTGCAGGTGGTTTGAGTAAGATACAAACTGCTGATAACGTGATTGGTATCTTTACAAGTAGGGCTATGCGTGAACGTGGTAGATATCAAATACAACTTATGAAGACTAGAAGTTCTAGTGGTGTTGGTGCAAAGATAGATTTAGAATTTGATATAGACAGTTTGCGTATCAGAGATCTTGCAGAAGATGATGAATACAAAGAATTTGATAAACGTAAATCAACTATATTTGATAACTTGAAAAGGACAAGTGTAACAACTGATAAGGAACCTGATACTCCAAAGGAACCTAATCAAGGTGATAATGTTAAGCCAATCAAGGCAGAAACAGACAGCACAAAACTAAGATCGTTTTTACAAAACTTAAATTCAGAGGAGGAGTAATTGTGGGAAGTGTGGTGCAAAGCACTAGGGAGTAAAGCATATCAAGACAATGATAAAGCGGACAAAGTTGCAATTATTCGAACTTGCTGGGTAGTATTACATATCGTAACTTGCCTAGCAATTATTACTAATGCAATCGCAAATCATGGATGGGGGTTAATAATATTATGGCAATAGATTTATTTTTATTATGTATAGGAACTATTATATTAGGTGCAATATATCATCTTGCATACACAAAGTATAAAGACAATGAATGGCGTAAGAACAATCCAGACGAGTACCAATGGATGGACAAAAAGGATCCTAAGGAATGAGAACATTATACATCTTTGGAGATTCATTTACAGTAGACTACAAAACTGATTGGACCTGGACTAGACAGTTAGCTGACAAGTTAAGGGTTGATGCTATGATGAATAACAGTATCATTGGTTGTAGCAACGAATGGATCATGCACAAGGTTAAAGAAGTGCGTCACAAGATTACACAAGATGATATAGTTGTGGTTGTATTAACAAGTCCTTATAGGTATTGGTTCTTTGAAGACAAGCCTGAATTAAGCAATTATAGGATAGCAAACTGGGATAACTTCGCCTCAGACAATGAAAAAGGTCATGTTGATGCAGTAATGGGTTATGTAAATTACTTGCAAAGAGACGAACTAGACTCATTTAGAGTTGAGCAACAGGTGGCTTGGATAAAAGAATTAAAACGTAATATAGGATTTACACTACTGCTAATACCAGGATTCACTGTGGACATAGACTACACAGACATCATAAAAGTAATGGGCGACATGACCGGAAGTGTAAGCAACGCAGAATTTGTAACAGAAAAAGATGACGAACAATGGTACAGTGATGGCATTGATACTAGATACAATCACATGATTAAAAGCAATCACGAGATAATGGCAGACAAATGTACCAACAGCATTGTGACAGGTAGCACACTTGACCTTACAATCGGATTTAATAGGCACATACTAAAAGGTAATGAAAGACTTACTGCTACTGATCACATAGGTCAACAACTTGTAGATACAAGTAACAAGTTATACAAGGACCAGCCTAAAGGCCTGAAACATTGGCTCAAAGGCTAAATAGTTAGGCAGAAGAACACAGTCAAGTTTATTTGACTGAAATTTTTTTTGACCTTAAAACAGCAAAGGAAAAAATAAATGACGCAACTAATATCCCCCACAAAGTTTACACACGCAGTTGGCCTTCTTAGGTCATTTTTTTTGGATAAAGGATTTGAAGAAGTCCATACACAAAATAGATTAAGCATACTAGCCGCTTGTGAAGATCCGTTCAACGTAGCAACATACAATTACGCAGGCCAGGTATGGCCCTTACCCCAAACAGGCCAGATGTGGCTTGAACACGAATTATTAAGTAGCCCCTCTTCGAAGGGGTTTTTTTGTGTCTCCACATCCTATAGACAGGAACCAAATGCAATACCAGGAAGGCATGATATCATCTTTCCAATGTTTGAATTTGAGATGCCTGGTGATATAGATGACCTTAAGAAGATGGAGTATGAATTATGTGAACACTTGGGCTTTAAAAAGCCTACTGAAAAAACTTATGCTGAATGGCAAAAGCATTATGGTCATGCTGAAGACTATGAAATGACTGCGGAAGAAGAAACCAAGATGCACGAAGAGTTTGGTACAACCATGATAACAGACTTCCCTGAAATGACATCACCTTTTTGGAACATGAGCAGAAATGATGATGGCAAAACTGCAAAGAAGATAGATGTTATACTAGGTGGTATGGAAACAATAGGAAGTGCGGAACGTTCATGCGATGTAGAAATGATGCGTGATACATTCCATAGCATAACAGACGGAGAATACAGTAAGCTACTTTATAAACTATTCAGTCAGGAACGTGTTGAAGCAGAGCTAGAAAAGTTTCTAGAGTTTGACTTCTTTCCGAGAGTTGGTGGCGGAATAGGTATGACACGTATGATTGCGGCCCTAGATAAACACTGGAAAGATTAGTATTACTCTGGGGTGGTGGAATAGGTAGACACGTACGACTGTTAATCGTATGGTAGATGTACTGCAATATATTTACCGTGTAGGTTCGAGTCCTACCCCCAGAGCCAATCTTGTTATCCAAAATGTGCCAGTTTTTATAATTCAACAAAACACAATATAATAAATATACACATAATAGGCTCAAGGCATATACAGGGAGTAATAATGCAAACTGATGTTGATAACATACAAAGGCTGTTGGATAGATTTAAAAGGCCCATACCGACCAAAGAAATATATCAAACACGTCTCGCTGAAGAATTTGAATTAATTCTAAACCAAAGATTTACAGATTACTTTTTACAAATATGTGATATCATTGATCTCACAGATGACCTAACACACATGACACGTGGGTCAGCTGGATCAAGTTTGATATGTTACCTGCTTGGTATAACAGATGTTGATCCAATCAAATGGAATATACCAGTAGCACGTTTTATGAATCCATTACGTGATGACTTACCAGATGTTGACATAGACTTTGAACATTGGCGTCAAGGTGATGTCATGCAACGCATATTTAAAAAGTGGCCAGGCAAATCTGCAAGACTTTCCAACTATGTAACTTTCAAAGAAAAAAGTGCAAGACGTGAAGCGGCAAAACGTTTAGGTGTTACAGGAAACTTACCACGTAACTTTAAGTATGAAAACTTAGGCATTGATGTTAAAGAAGCAAAACGCATTGAAAGAAAACTGTTAGGCAAGAAGAGAGCAATATCAAAACATTGTGGAGGCATCGTTATGTTTACTAGGCAATTACCTAAATCATTAATATCACAAGACAATCAAATATTATTAGACAAATATGAGATTGAAGACTTAGAACATTTAAAAGTTGACATATTAGCAAACAGAGGTTTGAGTCAACTGCTAGAAATAGATTCAATTACAAAACTAGAACACTATCCAGAGACAGATGAAAAGACAAGTGCGTTGTTGTGCAGAGGCGATGTGTTAGGAGTAACACAAGGTGAGTCGCCAGCCATGCGAAGATTGTTTAGAGCTATACAACCAAAGTCAGTTTATGACTGTGTGTTTGCTACTGCAATGATACGTCCTGTTGCAATGAGTGGCAGGCAAAAGGCCGCTATGTTCCAAGACTGGTCAAAGGAAACTGTGCAAGACTCTGTGGTGTTTGAAGATGATGCCATAGATATCATATCAGACTTTATAGGAGTTGATATGTATGAAGCAGATATGTATCGCAGAGCATTTGCAAAAAAGAATGATGAAAAGATATTAGAGTTTGTTGAGAAGCTAGGTAATCACCCTAAGAAAAAAGAAGCCATGGCGGCACTACAAGAACTATCTGGATTTGGTTTGTGTAGAGCCCATGCAGTGAACTTGGGTAGACTTATTTGGGCATTGGCATATCAGAAAGCACACAACCCAGAAGAGTTTTGGAGAGCTAACTTAAAGCATTGTCAAGGATCATATAGAAGTTGGGTATACCAAGCAGAAGCACACAGACAAGGCATAGAAACAAAACCAGGTTGGTGGCAAAATGGTTTTATCAAGAATTGCTTTGTAGAACACAAATGGTTGGATCATGTAGAGTTTGCAGGAGTGATTGCCAACGGTAGAGTTTTCAAAGGTAAAAATGGTAAGTATGTAACGTTTGTTACTTTAGGAATAGACTACGGACAATACATAGATGTAACTATACAAAAACCATTTGGATATAGAGATGGTGATGTGGTTCATGGACGTGGTATAGTGCGTACCCAAAATCACAGTGAATACATACAATCAACTGATGTCAAACTACACAATCTTCAAGAATGGCGCCATTCGAAACGAAGATAAAGATACTGTTCGAACAGCGTCTCGAACACGGTATCAAACCGTGTTCTTTTTAACGTAATCTGCAATAGCGGCCTTAATGGCATCTTCTGCCAAAACAGAACAATGAATCTTTACGGGTGGAAGAGCCAACTCTGTTGCGATTTCTGTATTCTTAATTTTCCCAGCTTCGCCCAATGTTTTGCCTTTAACCCACTCAGTAACAAGAGAGCTAGAAGCAATAGCAGAGCCACAGCCGAACGTCTTGAACTTGGCGTCATGTATACAACCTTTCTCGTTAACTTTTATTTGTAGTTTCATTACATCTCCACAGGCAGGTGCACCAACCAGTCCAGTGCCAACGGAGTTGTCTTCTTTATCCATCGAACCAACGTTCCTAGGATTTTCATAGTGATCTAACAGCTCTTTTGAATAAGCCATTTATTTCTCCAGTGTTAAGGTTAATATTAATCTGCGTCTTTTCGCATCTGCTTTACAGTCTCACGCCAATTGAAATCTGGGTGTGGCCTGTATTGAATTTGAATACTGCCCATACAAGTATCATCTCTACCAGTAGTAATAACTTCATTTGTTTTTCCAGGACCTACATATATGCACACAAGGTTCTCTCCTATCCAACCCATGAACACTCTACGTGCTGTTACAAGGTTAGGCTTTTCCCTTTCACCCCTGCGTATCTGTTGTTCCCACGTATATCCTTTTTTCTCACCGTAGGTCTTCGCACCAGCCAATACATCAGTTGTAACCAATAGAGCAATAACCATAAGTGCATTTATCATATAAACCCTCTAAAGTCTAATGCAAACCACATCAAGCCTATAACAAATCCAAGGACTATGAGAATTGCAAATCCTATCTGCATGGCTTCAATCAAGTCTCTTCTCATTTGTGCTTGTTTATATACTTCCTTCTCACGCCTATCTCGAATCTTCCTACGCATCTCTTTGAGTTCATCCCAGGTGCCATAACCATAACGGAAGTTAAGTAATGCTTGTAATTCTTTTTCTTGTTCTATGATTTTCTTTTCGTGCATTAATAAATTTAATGCTTCTTCCTCAACTGAACCTGCATTAAATAATTTTTTGAACAACGGAGGCTTCTTTTGCATCTGCTGTCCCTTACGAAAATCTGATATAGCGGTGTACCACTTGCCCATTTGCCCGACTGTGTTTTCAAAGTCTTGGCCGGCTTGGACAAACTTCTTGACTGTGTTGAATGCCGTAGTTGCGGCCGCGATGGCCGTGAATGGATCTACTATTGCCCTCTCCTAACTTGTTTCCGACAATAGTATTTATTTGATTTCGTCAAATTCTTTATTGAGTTCGTCCTGTGTTGCTTCACTGTCTTTTCTTAATTGTTTACATTCAGGTGAGTTTGGTGCAAACATACAACCTAACATATTTCCAATAGCACCAAGTTCTTGTTTTCTTTCTTCTGAAATGATATTAGTTTTCTTAACAGTTGTGCAACCGGATAATAGTAGTGTGATGATTATACCTATGAATAAACCTTTAGCAAATGAAATCCACAATGAACTGTATTGACTGATACCCAATAGCTTACGCATTCTATCTGTGTGGGCTTTGTGCCACTGTATTAGTTTTGTATATGTGTTTTTCATATAGATATTTAATTGGTTTATTTTTATCATATTATACACGGTTAACTTGCATAAGTCAATTTGTTAGATTGCCAATACAAGAGCGAAGCGACCGCCCCGCGGTAAAGCCATTTAGAGCAATCGGTAGCGAAATTTTTTCCAAGAGCAAAGCGACAAGCGGTAGCAAAAAAAGTAGCGAGGTTTTTGGCTCTATAAGCCGAGTGTAAAGTTTGTAAATCTATACCTTCGTTTTGTAAATTTTTGGCACACCATACATAACAAAATGATGTTCTGTACGAGCTTCTACCTTTTTATACCCCTATGCGACAGACTCCTTAAACAATGGTTTTTACCGTCTAAATGGCTCTTATTTGCAGTTTAAGTACTTTGACACTATCACAGTACTAAAACGTGCTACAAAGACGTCTATGTGCGTTTAAGACGCCTTTATATTGGCTTTGTACGTGTGTAAACTCCGTTGCACACATTCCATAACACGCCCAGGCCAACTTTAGTATAATAAATACTATGCAATGGAAAACGAACCCAAAGATATGCTCACTCACATACGTGAACAGGAAGAGATATTGAACATCAGTCTGCAACAAAGCAGAAGTGCCAAAAAAGAAAGATTGGCACGTGAACAACAATCAGCCATGCAACAACAACAGGGCATGACTCCCGAGCAACACGCAGAATGGATCAGACAACAGAAGTTGCCCATTCACAATCAAGAATAATCACACAACACACAGATATATAGCAGTGAAGAGTTTCAATCTCGCACTAACGAAAGGATTCACATGAAACATTTTTTAATTGCTGTGGCTGTGTTGTTTGCCACATCAGGATCAGTGTCAGCGGCTGATATGACTATTGATATGCTGAACAAACGTGACGATGGTGCTAAAATGGTTTACAGCGTCGACGTTGCCAAGATTGATGTGGGTGACACCATCACATGGTTGCCAACAACCAAAGGACACAATGTTGAATTCATTGCTGGTCCAGATGGTTGGACGTTGCCAAAGAAATCAAAATTCAACAAGGAGGTGTCCATCACTTTTGAAGTGCCAGGCATATACTTGTATCAATGCACTCCGCACAAAGGCATGGGCATGATTGCACTTGTCGTGGTGGGTGGCGATGTATCCAATGCTGATGCAGTGGCCAAGACCCGTGTGCTGGGCAAATCCAAGAAGATCCTTCCCAAACTATTGGCTGACGCACAATAGAAGCCACTTAAAACTATACTGGTGTGCAGAGTAATCTGCACACTTAACTTGCTAAATACTTGTGGAGATTATTATGTGGAATTGGATTAAGAAAAATGTTATTGGCATCAATGAGAAACCTCTGGTACTCAAGGATGAAGTCAAGAAACTATCCAAAGCCAAGCTGGAAAAGATGACCAAGGTGCAACTAGAAGCATATGGCCGCAAGTTTGGGTTTGAAGTTGACAGACGTGAAACCAAAGCAAAGATCATCAAGCAAGTAGCAAAACTCAAATAAAATACCTGATAATTACACTCGGCTTGTAGATAAATATCTGCGTTCGTGTCCATCACACGACTGGGGGCTTTTCAATGGATCTTGAGGTATTAATTCAGCTATGGCCTATTGCTTTGGCATTCGTTTCACTGGTGATAGTTCTAGCCAAGATGTACAATAGGATTGACACACTGGAAGACAAGGTGCGTACACTATTTGATCTTTACAACAAAGATAGGTAAATACTCATTAAAAACACATATGAGTAAACTAAACATAAGCGACTCAACAAACATATCGATGCCAGTAAGAAATATGCTGGCCATCATTGGTGCAGTTGCCATGGGTGTGTGGGCCTACTTTGGCATCACAGAACAACTCAACAAACACTCAACCACACTTGAACTGATGCAGAAGGATCTATCCGAGAACACAGAATTCAGGATCAAGTACCCACGTGGTGAATTAGGACAATCCCAAAACGATCTTGAACAGTTCATGTTGATAGAGGATCTGTACAAGTCAGTTGAAAAGATGGAAGGCATATTAGAAAACAACATGACCAACAAGGTCAACATTGACTTCCTCAAAGAACAGATGGAAAAGATATCTGCTGATGTTGAAAAGCTCAAAGACAAGCAACGTGAATTTGCAAACGGAGGTCACTGATGATTGAAACTGTGGTAGCACTATTGATGTTCGTGAACAACGAGATCAAGGAACATAGAATACAGGATTCAATGGCTGTGTGTCTAAGAGGCAAACGTCATGCAGAAAGAACATATTCAGAATCAGTCAAATATCAATGTGTCAAGTCCAAGGCAGAGGTTGAGATCTACATGGGCGAGAAATCAATCAAAGCACTTATACTTGATTAGTCCTACGTATCCAAGCAGTAAGGTTTTCTACCAAGGGTAGAAATTGAGTCCATCCTGGATGTGCATTGTCCGGAAATGCCTTGCTTTGGATCTGCATATCCATGATCGTATTGACCTTGTCCAACATCTTGCGTTTGTATTTGTATTTGTTTCTGTTGCGTGGATACATATCAAGACTGCCATATGATCCCAGCAGATGGCTGGCATAGTAGTCCAGTTCACAATCCAACAGTTGAGCTCTCCAATCTTCAATGCTGAATGATGCTCCTATCACCTCAGCATGATCATCCTTGATGGGTGCTTGGCCACCTATGATGGCCCAATGTGGTTTGCCGTTGGCTTCACGGAAACTTTTGGTCATCTGTTGTTGTACATGGCTGATATGATCAACTGCATCTGTAACTGTCCATGTTGGCTTGTCTGGCACATTGTAATACTTGTTCCAATCACGCAATGGTTCAGTCCAAAACTGTATCACGTGTGTGGGTGCAGTTTCGCCCTTGTTGATGGCAGTCTTGAGTATGGTCAGTGCATAGTCGTTGCCTATGCCACCCCTGCACAGATTGATCACCTCACAATCAAATGTCTTGTGTAGTGTGCCTGATAATGATTCTGAAGGTTTGGCACCTTGCATGGAGTAAGTGCCCCATTCATCACCCCAACTGTCACCCATGATCCAAATACGCATACACGTATTTAACGTCCAGTGACCAACCAATGTGTTAAACGAGGAGGTAACCACTGCAACACCCATGCTCTGATGGTGTATATCTGCAACAGTTCCTTCATGCACAGTTCGTCAGTGTTCTTGTGCCACAGTCTCCATGATGGCCATGCAAATGATGTGAACGTGACATCATATGAGTCTTCCTTGATGGTGTCTTGCAACACTCTCACTGAAAGGTATCGATATCTTTTATATTTGATGGTTTTCTTTATCACAAACACACTCCGTTACAAAGTGCGTTGCTTCGGTTAAGCCTACTTCCGTCCCTATGTATATGCAGGGATCAACGTATAATTATTTACCACAAGTTGTGTAAACCAAGGTGTAAAGGGCCAATAAGTGGCCCTTGTGTATGACCTTACTTGTTGTCGTCCTTG
>Ga0160422_10000412_pt1 | contig 25745 bp, 24 predicted proteins | sample Fk160mmetaG_FD_108192 | JGI IMG/M metagenome (GOLD analysis project Ga0160422, IMG submission 108192) | Marine microbial communities from the Central Pacific Ocean - Fk160115 60m metaG | ecosystem: Environmental > Aquatic > Marine > Oceanic > Photic zone | place: The Central Pacific Ocean...
CTTGCGCCAATTTCTTTAAGTAGATCTGCTACAGCTACAGGATGAACTATGTATGGTTCTCCACTTGCACGAAATTGTCCATTATGCTCCTTATATGCTAGTTGAAAAGCTTTAGCTATGACTGAAGTATTTTTTTTGTAATTACTTTCTGGATTTATTTGATTATTAATTTCTTTAGATAACCAATTTGGCAAATCTATACAAATTTCAGATGTTTCACTTTCAAAAATTTTATTTTCAGGCAAAATATACTTCGGACCCTTACGGTTTTCCTTCTCGTTTGAATTTGTTTTTGCTTCAAACATGTAAATCAGCCTTTAATTTATTTTATTGAGGACTAGTAAACTTTGCTACAAAATTATGAAAATCAATTCAAGAAAAATTGTTCAGATTAATAATCTTAGTGTTAGTTATGCAAAAAATCTTAAACCTACCTTAAAAAATCTTAAATTAGAGATTAATCAAGGAGATCATTTAGCTGTAATTGGATCTTCTGGATGCGGTAAAAGTACTTTTGCTAAGTCAATTGTACAAATGCTTCCTAAGGGATCAACTTGCGAAGGTGAATTATTAATAGCTGGGAATGATCTCAGAAAGATGAATGATCAAGAATTAAAAGAATTTAGAAGATCTGTATTTGGATTTATTTATCAAGATTCAATAAGAAAATTAAATCCACTTATGACTGTTGGAGATCATTTATTTGAATTATTAAAAATTCATTGGAAAGATAAATCTGATCATTTTTTAAACAAAAATGTTGAGGAAATTTTTGTTAAAGTCGGTATCTCTCCTGAAAGATTAAATTCATTTCCTCATGAATTTAGTGGGGGAATGCGACAAAGAGTTTGTATAGCTTTAGCTTTTGCATTGAATCCAAAAATAATAATTGCAGATGAGCCAACTACAAGTCTTGATCCTTATACAAGTTATGCAATTATGAAGGAACTTATATCTTTATGTGATCAATTTTCTAGTACATTAATTTTAATTAGTCATGATATTAACCTTGCGGCGAAATGGTGTAAGAAAATTGCTGTTATTGATAATGGAGTAATATCTGAGCAAAGTCTAATAAAGGAATTTATTGAGTTTCCTAAATCAGACATAGGCAGAAAAATAATTCAATCCAGTACATTACAATTTAAAAATCATTTTACTAAAGATATTAGTTCAGAAGTTGTAATGGAAGTGGGGAATTTAAGATATTGGTATAGATTGGATTCTTCTTTTATCAAACCTAGATGGAATAAAGTTCTTAATGAAATAAGTTTTAAATTATTTAAAAATGAGACTTTAGGTATTGTTGGTATATCTGGGAGTGGAAAAAGTACTTTAGGGAGAGTTTTATCAGGATTATTAAAGTTTAGAGGTGGGTTTATTAAAACAGGTAGAGAGAATTTCTTAAACAAAAGAGATAGGAGGATAAATAACTCTAAAAATATACAAATGATTTTTCAAGATCCCTATTCAAGTCTTAATCCAAAAATGACTATTAAAGAGTCTTTACAGGATATCCTTGATATCCATAACAAATTTAATAGGAGTGATATTAAAGATGAACTTACTAATATTCTTCATACTTTAGATTTATCCTCAGAAGATAAATTTCTTAATAAATATCCCAACCAATTATCAGGAGGTCAATTGCAAAGAGTTTCAATAGCAAGAGTTTTATTGATAAAACCCAAAATTCTTATTTGTGATGAAAGTTTAACCATGTTAGATGCGCCAATTAAGATTGAGATACTTCAATTACTAATAAAGATACAAAAGGAAATTAATCTATCTATAATTTTTATTACGCATGATTTAATGATGGCAAAAAAATTTTGCAATAGATTATTAGTAATCAATAAAGGAAAGATAGTTGAGCAAGGAAATACCTGCGAAGTTTTTAAATTTCCAAAAAATAGCGTTACAAAAAAACTAATAAAAAGTAGTTTTAATCTTTAAAGATTTTTTATTAATTTAAGTAGCTTTTTAAACTCATCTGGAAAATCGGCCTCAAAAATCATCTCTTCACCATTAATAGGATGAATAAGTCCTAATTTATTAGCATGTAGTGCTTGACCAGTTAGATTGCATGGTAACTTTTTGCATCTTCCATAAAGTTGATCACCTAATATTGGATGCTTAATATGAGCACAATGTACTCTTATTTGATGAGTTCGACCTGTATCTAATTTAAAACTCATTAAAGAATAATTTTTATATTTTTTCATTAATTTCCAATTAGTGCACGCGTATTTTCCAGAATTATCATCAACTACAGCATATTTCTTTCTATCTGAAGAGTGTCGGCCAATATTACCAATTATTCTTCCAGTATCACTATTTGGACATCCATGAATTACTGCTAAATAATTTCTAGAAGCTATTTTATTTTTAATTTGTAATTGTAAATTCACTAAAGATTCTTGATCCTTTGCTACAACGATACATCCTGTGGTATCTTTATCCAGTCGATGAACAATGCCTGGCCGCAATTTCCCATTTATTCCAGGGAGATTAATGCAATGATTCAATAAACCATTTACAAGCGTTCCGGATTTATGTCCTGGAGCAGGATGCACCGTTAATCCAGCAGGTTTATTGATAACAATAATATGATCATCCTCAAATAATATATTTAAATCCATTTTTTCTGGTTTTAGGTAGGGTAGAGGTTCAGGCGGTAGAAGCCAAATTTGGATGTTATCTCCTTTCTTGACAGGTGTTTTTGCTTTAGCCGTTTTATAGTTAACCAATATCAATTCTGAATTAATCATGTTCTGAATACTTGATCTACTTTGTTCTGGTCTCATACTCACAAGCCATCTGTCTAATCTCATAGGCAATGACAAATTATATGAAATTTCGATTAGTTCTCCCTCTCCTGAACCAAATAAAGAATTATGATTTAATGTCATTTGGGTACTTCTAGACAAATATTGCCAAGCATTTGAGTCCTAAAATCTTCTAATAGTTTATTAGCCATTCTCCTTTTATTTCCAGAAGTATGCTTTTGAGACACAAGATTTATCCATTTTTCAGGATCTTCAAATCCTTCAGAGATATCCACTCCATATCTTTGTGTGATTTTTGATAAGGAAATATTAGATAATTGATTTTTGTGCAGTTTGGCTATTATTTTTATAAATTCTATTGCTATGGTCCCATAATCATAAGAGGCTTCTCCAATATCATCGCAAAAGGCTAAATTAAGAGCGCAATTTTGGTTCTTTATATTTGGGGGTATTACGCCAGGTGCATCTAATAAATCTATACCACTTTCTAATCTTATCCATCTAAGATTTTTAGTTACGCCTGCTTTTCTTGCACTTATTGCAACTTTTCTATTTGCAATTCTATTAATTAATGCAGATTTTCCAACATTTGGAAATCCAAGGGTTAGAGCTCTAATTGGTCGGATTTTCATTCCCCGAGATAACCTTCTATTATCAATTGATTCTCTTAATTTTGTAGCAGCTTTATAAAGCTCCTTTATACCGGTTCCTTTTTTAGAGTCACACCAAAATGGATAAATGTCTTTATTAATAAACCACTTTGTCCAGCTTTCAATTGATTTACTAGAGATCATGTCTTGCCTATTCAATACTAATAGATGTTTTTTATTTTTAATCCAGTTATTTAGATGCGGATGTCCAGTAGATAAAGGTATTCTTGAATCTCTAACTTCAATAACGAGATCTACTCTTTTAATTGTTTCTGATAATTGTTTCTCTGCTTTTGCAATATGGCCTGGATACCATTGAATTTTTGCTATTTCCACAATTTTAAATCAAATAAAAAATATGAAGTTTGGGATAAAAATTAATAGTCATCTAATGATTATTTTAAGAGGTTTTTAAAATTTAAACTTTTTTGCAAGATTTGATAGAAGCATTAATTTTTAAATTTTATTAAGTCATAACGACTTCAGACAATATTTTTACCCAATAATCTTTAATTAACGTTAGGGTTGCAAGGCTGTTTAGTAGTTATCATGGCGAAATTATCTCTTTCAAGTCTTAACAAATCAGAATTAGAAGGTAAAAAAGTACTAGTGCGAGTGGACTTTAATGTTCCTCTCGACGATAATGGAAATATAACTGACGATACTAGAATTCGAGCAGCAATCCCAACTATTGAATATTTAATAAGTAATTCAGCAAAAGTTATACTTGCAGCTCATTTCGGTAGGCCTAAGGGAAAAGTTAATGAGAAAATGAGATTAACTCCAGTTGCAACTAGGTTAGCTGGTCTATTGAATAAAAATGTTCCCCTTTCTGAAAGTTGCATAGGTGAGGATGCTGCAAAAATATCAAATTCATTAAAAAATGGTGATGTAATGTTACTAGAAAATGTAAGGTTTTTTGAAGAAGAAGAAAAGAATGATAGCAATTTTGCAAAAAAGCTCGCTTCTATTGCTGATATGTTTGTAAATGATGCCTTCGGAGCTGCTCATAGAGCACATGCTTCCACTCAGGGAGTCACAAAATTCTTAAACCCATCAGTCGCTGGCTTTCTATTAGAAAAAGAATTGAAATATTTACAAGGTGCTATTGAAAATCCAATGAGACCTCTCGCAGCAATTGTTGGAGGCTCTAAGGTAAGTAGCAAAATAGGTGTATTGGATTCTCTTCTTGATAAATGCGATAAAATTATTATCGGAGGCGGGATGATATTTACTTTCTTTAAAGCAAGAGGCTTAAATGTAGGGAAAAGTCTTGTTGAGGAAGATAAGATTCAATTAGCCAAAGATCTTGAAGAAAAAGCAAGAAACAAGGGTGTAGAGCTTTTGCTCCCCACAGATGTAATCCTTGCTAATCAATTTTCCCCAACTGCGGAAAGTAAAGTATCAGGAATAGATTCAATAAGTGGAGATTGGATGGGTTTAGATATTGGTCCAGAGTCAGTAGCTTTGTTTCAAAAAGCTCTTTCGGATTGCAAATCAATTATTTGGAATGGACCTATGGGGGTATTTGAATTTGATAAATTTGCTAATGGTACTAATTCAATAGCAAAAACTTTAGCTGAATTAGGTTCTTCTTCAGATGTTTGTACTATTATTGGTGGAGGAGATTCGGTGGCAGCAGTTGAGAAAGCAGGGTTAGCAGATAGAATGTCGCATATTTCAACTGGTGGAGGGGCAAGTTTAGAGTTGCTTGAGGGCAAATTGTTGCCTGGTTTAGAGTCGCTAGATAATTGCTAACTATCAAAATTCATCGATTATATCAACTGTTTTTGTAAATGAAATTAAACCCTCAGGGTGAGCAATCATACCTGACCATATTTGAATACCTGGTTTTGATGGTGCTCTAGTCATTTTATATAAACCGCCTGATGATAAAGGTTCTAAAATTATTGGTTCGTTCAGTAAAGAGTCTTCTTGATACTCTTTGATACCACCAGCAAGTATTGAATTATCTAAAGGATTATTAACTATGATATCAATATCATAATTTGAACCTGTCAAAACTTTATCAGGAATTGATATATCAAGATCTATTTTGTTTTTATCATTTCTTACAGTAGTGAGGAGGTTTTTAATGACTCCTTTCGTTATTTTTCCGTTTATAAGAACAAAATTATAATCAAAATTTGAATTTAATATATATTCTTTATTATTTAAGACTTTACTTCCAGAAAATTTGATATGAAAAATATTATTATTATTTTTTTGATTTTTATCAGAAATCTTAATAAGCCATTTTGCATTTGGAAATTCTTTTATTATTTTAGAAAATTTATCTTTTAAGTTAATTATTTCATTACCTTCGAAATATTCGCTAATAGAGTTGTAATCTCTATTATTTAATCCATTCTGAATATTTATCAGAATATCTTTTTTAAAATTCTGGCTAATTGCTAAATTTGGAAATATGAGATAGAAAAAGAAATAAAGTATCAATCCTATCCTTGTCAATTTATTTAGTCTCATCATTTATTTAATTTTTTATTTTACTAAATTAATCTTTTATGTCTAAAGTAGCAAATAATTTGTTAATCGCTGCAAGTGGAACTGGTGGACATATATTCCCAGCATTAACTATTGCAAATGAAATAGATTATTTATGGGATATTACTTGGTTAGGTATTAAAAATAGATGTGAAGAACAACTTGTACCAAAAAGATTTAAGTTATTTACATTAAAATTTTCAACACCAAAGAAAAAAAATATTTGTTTGATTTTCCAATATCTAAGGATTCTCTTTGCTACTTTTGAGATTATTAAAATTATTAAAAAAAAAAATATAACACTTGTCTTTACTACAGGAGGTTATATTTCAGCACCTACTATTCTTGCTGCCAAAATATTAAAAATTCCTGTAATAATACATGAATCAAATATAATTCCAGGAACCGTTACAAAGTTTTTTGGTAGATTTTGCAATTTTGTCTTGATAGGTTTTAAGGAGACTGAAAAATACCTAAAAAATTTAAATATAATCTATACCGGTACCCCTATTAGAGAACAATTCTACTCCAAACAAAAACTACCTCCTTGGGTTCCTAAAGGTGATACACCACTCATACTAGTTATGGGTGGAAGTCAAGGGGCTCAAGCGATTAATGATATGCTAAAAAATTGCTTAGATTTTTTACTATTCAAAAATTTAAGAGTTGTGCATATTTTGGGAGATTCTAAATCTCTGGACTTGGAATATTATTCATTAAAAAATTATATTCAGATTAAATTTACGAATGAAATTCCAGCTTTAATGCAGAACTGTGATTTAGTTATCTCAAGATCAGGGGCTGGGGCTATTAATGAATTAATGTGTACAAAAAAACCTTCGATATTAGTTCCTTACCCAAATGCTAAAAGTAATCACCAAGAAAAAAATGCTTTATTATTAGCTTCAATTGGTGGATCAATACTTATTAATCAAAGTTCAAAATCTAAGATTTTTCTAAAAAATATATTATCTAGAATGTTTGATTCAAAAGATTTTTCTGGAAGTAAAAGTGAAATATTAGCATCTATGAACCAAAATATGTTAAAAATAAAATTCAAAGATTCACGAGAAGAAATTAAAAAAATTATCAATCAATTTAAAAAGGAAGATTGAATTTCTTTTACTATTTTTTTGTTTTTTATATGAGTTTGAAGACTAATTCTTGCCCATTTTTCATTCAGGTTCCTAAATGAAGTACATTCTCTGATGATAATTCCTTTTCTAGCCAAGTAATTAATATTTTGACTTAATGCGAAGTCACTCTCTATAAGAAAAAAGTTTGTAGACGAATCATGTACTTTAAGATTATTAATTTTTTTTAATTCTGGGTAAATCCATGATTTTTCCTTCAAAATCCATTTGTGTATTTTTTTAATCCATTTCTTATATTCTTCTTTATGATTTAGTAATGTTATGCCTGCTTTAATAGCGAAAGAATTTAATGGCCAGGGATCTCTTTTCTGATTAAGTTTCTGGAGAGTTCTTGCTGACCCTAATAAATATCCAAGTCTTATCCCTGGGATACTAAATAGTTTAGTCAAGCTTCTTATTACAATAAGATTATCAAAAGATTTAATCAGAGGAATTAATGATTCTTCCTCTCCTTTTGGTGTAATTGCTAAGAATGATTCATCACAAATAACAAGTCTATATCTGTTTACGATTTTTTCTAAAGAGAATCTGTTCCATAACTGTCCTGTTGGGTTATGAGGGTTTGTTATCCAAAGAACATCACACTTTGGATTGATTGGGAATTTATGTGATGTATTCTTAAAGTTATTAAGTGGAAGATCACTATAAGTATATTCTGCTTCCCATGCTTTTAATGACCTTTCATAATCAATAAAACAAGGTGATGGAAGGCAATTTTTCCCTTTTGAAGATGCTTCTAGTCCAACCCATGTAATTAATTCTGAAGCACCATTACCAGGTAAAATGTTCTCCGAAGGAATATCATGAAACTTGCTTATGACTTCTTTAAGTTGTTTTAGATTAATTTCTGGATAATAACGATAAATACCATCTTTTATCTCTGAAATAAGAGTATTAACTAAATAAGAGGGAGTTTTAAAGGGAATTAATGATGCACTAGAGTCAATTATCTCTGAAACTGAGATATTAAATTTTCTCGCATGAGAAAATATATTTCCTCCATGTTGATAATTAAATTTTTCCAACTTTAAAGCGATATATTTCTATTTTAAGGTTAGTAAAAGTTTTTGAGCATTTTATTTTTGCCATTTTAATTCCGAACCTATCGCATCTTGTATACTTTTTAAATTGTGAATCTTTATTTGGTTAATAAATCCCTTTAAAATTTCGGGAACTAATTGTGGGCCCTTATATATCCAACCTGTATAAATTTGTATCAATGATGCACCGGAACATATTCTTTCCCAAGCAGATTCAGGGGAATCAATTCCACCTACCCCAATCAGTATGATTTTTTTATCAATATTATGAATATATCTTATGATTTCATTAGCTTTTTTCTGTAAAGGTTTCCCACTTAATCCACCCTTTTCTTGACTTAATCTTGCTCCAGTCTTTTCAATAATTCTATTTTCAAGTCCTAATCTATCTAAACTTGTATTGGATGCAATAATTCCATCTATTCTTTCATCAGAAATTATTTGGCATATTCCATCTATTTCTTTGAAATTTAGATCTGGTGCAATTTTTATAAACAAGGGAGGACAATCTTTAATCTTTTTAATTTCTTTAAGCAGATCTCTCAATAATTCGGGGGACTGTAATTTTCTTAGTCCAATAGTATTTGGTGAACTTACATTTATAGCTGCGTAGTTACAATATGGGATTAAAAGCTTTAAAGATGAAATATAATCTTCAGTAGAGTCTATCAAGGGTGTTATTTTTGACTTCCCAAAATTTATTCCCAGACATAAGTTTTCTCTTCTTTCTTTATATTGTATATTTTGTCTTATTAGATTTTTTTCTAAATTTTTAGCCCCATTATTATTAAAGCCCATTCTATTAAGTGCAGCTTGTTCTTTTGCAAGTCTGAATAATCTTGGCTTAGGATTACCTTCTTGTGGGAATTTTGTAACTGTTCCAATTTCAGAAAATCCAAAACCAAAATCTTTCCATATTTTTGCTCCAATTCCATTTTTATCAAAGCCAGCAGCAAGCCCAATAGGATTTGTAAACTCTATTCCGCAGATTTTTTGAGTTAATCTCGAATCTTTGATGCAAAATTCTTCTTGTATATTTTCAAATAACTTCGTAATGAGCGGCCATTCTCTATTCCTTGAACTAAAAGCTATTAAATTTAACGATATGTTTGTGAGATATTCTGCATCAAGTCCAGAATCATTTCTTAAAATTGGATGAAATAAATTCTCATAAATTCTCGAAATTGGACCTGTTTCTTTTGTCATGAATGATAATCTATTGTTTGTGTGATTCAATTATTTTCCAGAAATTATCTTTCATGGGTTTTATGATCCAATTCCTCCATTTAAACTCTTTGAGACTTCCAAGAGTTTTTTCGTCATTTATAGAGAGTAACTCACATATCTCTTGAGTATTTAATAAAAAACCCTTAGTTGCAAATTCACTAACTAGATCTAATCTTGAAAATAAGTTTTGTAAGTTTTTCGGAGCGATATCAACTTTAACTAAGTTTGCATTATTCTTTTGAAACTTACTATTCTTCGTGGTAATTCCTTTACTATAGTTAGTTGCTATTTTATCTACTCTTTCATTATAGATATCACCATTATGACCTTTCACAAATTCCATATAAAGGCCATCAATTCTTAGTGAATCAATCTTTTGCCATAAATCAAGATTTTGGACAGATTTACCAGTACTTGTTTTCCATCCGTTCCTTTTCCAATTATTTATCCAACTGGTATAACCCTCAATAACATATTTACTATCTGTTCTTAATTTGAAATCTTTTTTTAACTTGTAATTTTTAAGTTTTTCAAGAGTTTTTATTGCAGCGGTAAGTTCCATTCTGTTATTGGTTGTATTTTTTTCTGAACCTCCGAATTCTATTTCATTACCATTCTCAAATATAATTATGCTTCCCCAACCTCCATTCCCAGGGTTACCACTGCATGCCCCATCTGTAGCAGCTTCAACTGCAATATTACTTATGCTATTCATGAGAATTTAGCCAATAATAAATATTGGCTTCAAAATAAACGATTAATTTATTTAAGTGTAACTTTTCCTCCAGCTTCTTCAATCTCTTTCTTTAAAGTCTCTGCTTCGGCTTTAGCTACACCTTCTTTTACAGTTTTCGGAGCTGATTCAACGAGAGCTTTTGCATCTCCAAGCCCTAGTCCAGTGGCATTACGCACAACTTTTAGAACTTTTATTTTTGCAGCAGCATCGAAACTTTCAAGAATTACATCAAATTCGCTTTTTTCTTCAGCTGCAGCAGCATCTCCATCTCCTCCACCTGTTCCAGGTGCGGCCATTACAACTCCAGCTGAGGCAGCTGCAGATACCCCAAATGTATCTTCAATTTGCTTCACAAGTTCTGAAGCTTCAAGGAGTGAGAGTGATTTTAATGATTCTAGAATTTCATCAGTTTTTGCAGACATTTTCTTTAGTGAATGAATAATTTAAATTTTAAGATTCTGAACTTTCAGAATGCTGTTTGAGTGATCTTGCAAGTCCAGATGGGACTTCATTGATACTAATAGCAACTTTAGAAGTAACACTATTTAATGCTCCAGCTATTTTTGCCATTAAGACTTCTTTGGTAGGAAGACTTGCGATTTCTTTAATTTCGAGGTCGCTTAAAAGTTTTCCTTCGAATAAAGCACCTTTTGTCTCGGATTTATTTATTTCTTTTTGAAAAGATTGGATGGCTTTTACAGCACCACCAACATCTTCTTTAATTAAAATAAAAGCATTAGTTCCAGTTAGTAAAGTATTAAGATCAGCCCATTTTTTTTCTCCATCAATAGCTCTTCGCATTAAGGAGTTTTTTGTGACTTTGCATATGCCGTGATTTTTGTGCAATCTTGCACGTAGATCAGACATCTCTTTGATAGTAAGACCTTTATAGTCAAGGACTAACGCCATTTCCGATTCGATTAGAAGAGATTTAATCTCCTCTACAATTTGTTGCTTATTCTCTAGTGTTCGGCCCATTTTAATTTTGTTGGATCGTAAGTTAGGAAGAGCAGGAAACGCGACGTATTAAGAAGAGAGGGAGTCGCTTAAAACTTGACCCAAAAGGAAAGATATAAACGCAACCTCGGTAGGAATTAAGGTTTAGTAAACTAAACAAACCTACTTTCTTTGGTCGTATTATTGCAATTATTATTGTACTACAACGTGTTAACTTTCTGTTTGATAATCCTGTAATTCGCCAATATCAATTTGTATCGATGGGCCCATCGTGGATGTCAAAAACATTGTTTTCCAATATTTACCTTTAGCACCACTTGGTTTATTTTTGTCTATAGCTTCTTGAAGGGTTTTTAAATTTTCGAATAATTGATCAGTTGAGAAACTAGCTTTCCCAAATCGAACGTGCACAATACCAGCTTTATCTGCCCTAAATTCTAATTTTCCAGCTTTGAATTCCTTAATTGCATTAGATATATCATTTGTTACAGTTCCAGCTTTAGGATTTGGCATTAATCCTCTGGGTCCTAATACTCTACCAAGCTTCGCAACCTTAGGCATCATGTCTGGAGTTGCTATAAGTAAATCAAAATCCATATTCCCTTTATTTATATCCTCTACCAAATCTTCTTCTCCAAATAAATCTGCTCCTGCGGACTTTGCTTTCGCAACGTTCTCACCACTCGTTATTACTGCTATTTTTATAGTCTGTCCTGTACCATTTGGCAGCGTAACCGTTGTTCTTAGTTGTTGGTCTGTGTATTTGGGATCAATTCCTAATCTTATGTGGGCTTCAATAGTCTCATCAAATTTAGCAGTTGCACTATCTTTTACGATGGTTAAAGCATCTTTTGCTGTATAAATTTTGTCTTCTATCTTTTGAGTGAGAAGAGCCATTCTTTTTGATAATTTTTTCATAGTTTTTAGGGTCCAATCGGTTTTACAACCTCCCCTCAGGAATGTTTTGTTTAAAATGTATCTAATCTGAAATGGTTACGCCCATATTTCGAGCAGTACCTTCAATGACTTTCATTGCAGATTCAACACTTGAACAGTTTAAATCAGGGAGTTTAGTTTTGGCTATCTCTTCTAATTGAGATTTGCTTATTTGTCCAACAGAGCCTTTCGATGATTCGCCTGAACCTTTTTCAATTCCAGCAGCTTTTGTGATTAGAACTGAAGCAGGTGGAGTTTTAGTTATAAAGCTAAAACTTCTATCTTCAAATACAGAAATTTCAACAGGGATAACAAAACCAGCTTTATCTTGTGTTCGAGCATTATATTCTTTGCAAAAAGCCATAATATTTACCCCATGTTGACCAAGTGCTGGCCCAACAGGAGGAGCTGGATTAGCTTTCCCGGCTTGTAAAGCTAATTTAATTAAAGCAACTACTTTTTTAGCCATAATTTTTTTTGAATTTGATAAAAATTGATAATTTCAACAAAACAATAATTCAATTTTACTTAAATTAATTTTGTTTGCTGATTTGGGAGAATTCTAATTCTACAGGAGTCTCGCGCCCAAATATAGAAAGTAATGCTTTAAGTTTATTTCTTTCTCCAGAAACTTCAATTACTTCTCCTTGAAAGTCTTTAAATGGTCCACTTGTAACGATGATACGATCTTTTTCTTCTATATCTAATTTCACTACTGCTTTCTTTTCTGAGGCTCTTTTGAATATCCTATTAACTTCTTGCCTAGATAGTGGTCTCGGTTTAATGTGACCTCTTGATCTGCCACTGCCTCTACCATCTTCAGCTCCAACAAAATTTATAACATTGGGAGTACTTTTAACTGCCATCATTGTGTCTTCATCTAATATCATTCTTACCAGAACATATCCAGGAAATACTTTTTCTTCTGTAGTCTGCCTAGACCCGTCTTTTTTAAGTTTGATTCCAGGTGTTTGTGGGATTTCAATTTCCAATATTCTATTATTAACCCCTAAAGTAACTGATCTTTGTTCAAGGGTTGCTTTTACTTTATTCTCACAACTGGAAGCTACTTGAACTGCATACCATCTTGCAATACTTGTATTTGCTTTTGTGGCGATTTGATTAGTTGTTAACTCTTTACTCATAATTTTCTTTTAGGAAAAATCTTTAATCAATCAATATTTGAAATAATAAAATTAATTTGGAAAAGTTTAATTTAATTGGAAAATTTGTGAAGCGGCCCAGCCATAAAATCTACTAATGGCAGCAATAGCTGCTGCTGAAAAAGTTACCATTATGATAACTGCGAGTGATTCACTAAAAAGTTGTTGCTTGTTTGGCCACACTACTAATTTCAGTTCATCATATGTTGAGGCAAAAAAATTCTTTTTCTTCTTTGAAACTAATTTCTCCGAAGATGTGTCTTTTAATGGTTCTTGATTAGTTGTTGGGCTAGTCACAAATTTGTCAATTGCACCTAAATCTTTAACATACACATACTTTAGCTCATAAGTTTACTGATTAGCTAGGTAAGAAAGAAATCCTATCTTTATTGGTTGAATCTATTTTTATAGTGATTGTTCTTTTATTTTTAAATTTATTATCTAAAAGTTTTGATGCTAAAGGGTTTTCAATTTGCCTACGTAATTCTCTACTTACAGATCTTGCTCCATATTGAGGTTCGTAAGAATCAATAGCAATTTTAGAAATTACTTTTTGATCTACCTTAATTTCAATATTCTGTTCTTCTAAAAGTTTTTTAAGATCATCAATTTGCAATAGTATTATCTTCTGTAATTGTTCTTTTGATAATGGCTCAAATTTTATTAACTCATCAATCCTATTTAAGAATTCTGGTCTAAAGATTGCCACAAGAGAATCATTTATTGATTTTTCCAAAGCATTATTTAATAAATCATTATTCCCTTGATTATTTAGTAATTTCTTTTGTGTATCTAAAATTGCTTTCCCAGCTAAGTTACTAGTCATAATTATTACCGTGTTTTTAAAATCAATTGTGCTCCCTTGCGAATCAGTCAATCTTCCTTCATCTAAAACTTGGAGCAATATATTGAATACTTCTCCATGAGCTTTTTCTATCTCATCAAGCAGAATTACAGAATAAGGTTTTCTTCTCACTGCTTCGGTTAACTGTCCACCTTCTTCATAACCTACATAACCTGGAGGAGCTCCTAACAATCTTGCTACTGCATTTCTTTCCATGTATTCACTCATATCGAGCCTTAATAAGGCATCTTCTTCATCAAACAACGATGCAGCCAAGGACTTCGCTAGTTCTGTTTTCCCAACTCCAGTAGGTCCCATAAATAGAAACGAACCAATAGGTCTTTTGGGGTTTTTCATTCCCGCTCTAGCTCTTCTAATGGCTGCTGAAATAGCTGAAATAGCATTTTCTTGTCCAATTACTTTTTGACTAATTTCTTTCTCAAGATTTACTAATTTTTTTCGTTCATTTGATACAACTTTAGAAATAGGGATGCCAGTCATTTTAGAAACTACATCGGCAATATCTTCTGGTTCAACTTCATATTTAACCAGCAATTGATTATTATCTCTTAGTAATTTCAACTCTTCTTCTTTATTATTAATCTCATAAATTATTTGATCTAATTTATTTTGTTGTTCATGTTTATGATCCTCGCTCATATTATCTTTTTTGTTAATAAAATTTTTTAAAAGGCTTTCTTCTTCTTTATATAGTTCAATTAATTCTTTTATTTGATCTTTATTAATCTGCCAGTTTCTATTCATTAGACTGATTTTCTTTGATATATCAGTGGCAATAGCTAAAAGATTCTGTTTCTTATCATATTCTTCCAATGAAAGATTATTAATTTCATCTGATACTTCACTTAAGTTTTTTTCCTCTTGAAGTATTTTTTCTGGCTTAAAACTAGATTCGATTTTTAAGTGTGCTGCTGCTTCATCAATAAGGTCAATAGCTTTATCAGGTAGATATTTATCGCTGATATACCTATTAGCAAGCTTAGTAGCGTAATTTACAGCTTCTGCAGTTATCTTAATTCCGTGATGCAATTCATATTTTCTTTTGATTCCATTAAGAATTTCAGAACTTAAATCTAAGGATGGTTCATTAACAAAAATTTTTTGGAAACAGCTATTTAAAACTTGATCTTTTTCAATATTTTCCCGAAATCGTTCTGGCGTAGTGGTGCCAATACACCTTAAATTACCCTCTGATAATAGAGACTTTAAAGTACTGCTTATATCGATTGTTGATCTATCAGATGCAAATATAGTATGAATTTCATCAATAAATAGAATAACTCCTTCTTTCGATAACTGTAATTCATTCATAATACCTCTAATCCTTTCTTCTAATTGACCTCTAAACTTTGTTCCAGACACAAGTGCTCCAAAATCTAGCGAAATAATTTTTAGATTTTTTAAAGAATCTGGTACGTTACCAAGTGCAATTAATTGAGCGAGTAGTTGCACAATAGCTGTCTTACCAACCCCAGGGTTTCCAATTAATATAGGATTATTTTTATTTCTTCTAGAAAGTACTCTCATTAAATTATTAATTTCTATCTCTCTTCCTATAACTGGATCAAGAAAACCCTCCATTGCTGAATTTGTTAAATCTTTTCCATACATCAATAATGCAGACTCCTCTTCTATTTCTGTAGTAATCTCAACTGTTGGTTTTTCTTCTTGAGATGTAATAAATTCTTTGTTTTGGTTGTTTTCCTCGGAATAAGGAAATTCTTTAACTGGCTTATTTTCAAAATAATTTGTTTGAATCTGATTTGAGTTGAAAGTTATATTTCGATTTTTATTAACAAAACTTGGGGAAGATTTTAATTCAATCTCTAATTTCTCTACTGATAAATTCCCTTCTTTAAAAGCAAAGTACCCTAACCTTTCATCTCTTGCAATCGCTATTAACAAGTGAGGGATTTCTATAAGATTAGATCCCCATTGCACTTTTATCATGTTAGCTGTATCGAGTAATATCTCTAAATCTTCTCCAATAGTGATAGACGAAGAGTAATTTGAGGGAGTCTCTTCAAGAAAGTTTTCTGTAATATCTAAAACTATATTTTCATCTACCGATAATTTATTAATGAAACTTGAAAATTCTTGAGCTGTAAAAAGTGTTTGGATTATATGTTCAATATTTAATTCACTATGCCCCCATTTTTTTGCATTTTCCTCACCTAGTAGTAGTAATTCCCATGAAAGATCACTGAAAAGTTCAGGTTCAGATGTAAGTGTTTTGCTCATAAATAGTGTATTTATTTTTATGAATTACACATATATCCAATATAAATAAATTCTTACTGAATTATTAATAATGTTTTTTTTATAATATTTTGTAAAATTTTAAAAATTTTGTTTTCATGACAAATTTGTTATAAATTTTTGTAGTGAAAGATATCTTTCAAGTAACTCTATTGTCAGTTATTACTTTATTGTATTTACTTTTTGAACTACTTTTTGCTTATGAATTTGATTGCTTAAATACTTCATATTTCATTAATTTATTTCATAAATATGCCAAATAAGTCAGCTATTAATAGGATTTATATAGTATTCGTTTAATCGTGAAAGAAACTTTTGATCTCTTAATTGACACTATTGAAGCAAGACAAGTCCTTGACTCAAGAGGTAACCCTACAGTGGAGGCAGAAGTCTTCTTAGAGTGTGGCATCTCCGGGAAAGCCATTGTGCCAAGTGGTGCCAGTACAGGAGCACATGAAGCCCATGAATTAAGAGATGGGGGTTCAACATATATGGGTAAAGGTGTTTTAAATGCTGTTAATAAGATTCATGAGACTATTTCGCCAGCATTATGTGGTTTGACAGCTATAAATCAACAAAAAATTGATAGGTTGATGATTGAGATCGATGGAACTCCTAACAAGTCAAATTTAGGTGCAAACTCTATCCTGGCAGTCAGCTTGGCCACTGCAAGAGCAGCTGCTAACGCATTAGATCTTCCTTTATACCGATATCTCGGTAATCCATTATCAACTTTGCTCCCAGTTCCACTGATGAATGTTATCAATGGAGGAGCTCATGCTCCGAATAATTTGGATTTCCAAGAATTCATGCTTGTTCCTCATGGAGCTAGGACTTTTAGCGAATCTTTACAAATGGGAACAGAGATATTTCATTCGCTAAAATCTCTTCTTGAACAAAAAGGTCTCTCTACAGCTGTTGGAGATGAAGGTGGGTTCGCTCCAAGCTTAACATCAAGTGAAGATGCAGGGGATTTATTAATTGATGCAATTCATAAAGCTGGATTTAGAGCAGGTGATCAAGTTTCTTTAGCCTTGGACGCCGCAAGTACTGAATTCTATTGCGATGGTATATATAATTATCAGGGTAATAAATTTAATAGTAAAGAAATGATTGCATATCTAGAAAAATTAGTATCTAATTATCCAATAGTTTCGATTGAAGATGGATTAGCTGAAGATGATTGGGATGGTTGGAGAACTCTTAATGAGATACTTGGTAATAAGGTACAGCTTGTAGGAGATGATCTTTTTGTAACTAATTCTGAAAGATTACAAAGGGGGATTTCGCAAAATTGTGGAAATTCCATACTTATTAAAGTAAACCAAATCGGAACATTAACTGAAACGTTGGAAGCTATTGATCTTGCTAAAAGATCTGGATATACAAGTGTTATTAGCCATAGGAGTGGAGAAACAGAAGATACTACTATTGCTGATTTAGCTGTTGCTACAAGATCTGGTCAAATCAAAACTGGATCACTCAGTAGGAGTGAAAGAGTTGCAAAATATAATCGATTAATCAGAATCGAAGAGGAATTAGGAGATCAAGCACAATTTGCAGGCCATTTAGGAATGGGTCCAAAAAATATGTAATTATTTTTTTAATCTTTCAATTCTTGAGCCCTTTCTCATTTGAAATTGACAATTAATCCAATCAATTCCAATTGGCGCAGCAAAGATTAGAGGTAATACAGCTATATTTGAATTTTTTGTAACTAATAATGCCGATGAAATCCCTAAACTTCCTAGCAAGATAGAATGTCCTAAAGATTTTTGTGCAGTAAACATTCTTTTAAACTGTCTATCTGATTCGCCCATTCGAATCTGGAGTTGTAAATCCCCCTGCTCTAATCTTTCTAAGCTGTCATCAATTCGTTTAGGAATCCCTACGGCTTTAGAACCTATTTCTCCTACTTGTCTACCAAGTTGGTTAAATAGATCATTTGGACTTTGATTATTTGAGGACATAAGCGAAATAAGATAAGGCTTCGTTACTGATACAAGGTTAAACGATGGGTCTAACATCCTGCCAACTCCCTCAAAAGTTGAAAGTGCTCTCATAACAAAAATGAGATCTACAGGAAGTTGGAAAGGTGTTTCATAAACGAGCTCATATAAATCTCCAGAAAGTTTATCTATTATATTAGGACTAAAAGGTGGAGTTAAAGCTTCTTTAAGCATCAATCTTACTAATCGCCTCACCGGACCAATATCAATTTCAGATGAAATTAAACCAGCTTCCTGTAATTGAGTAACTAGCGAAGAAGCATCTCTAAGAGCAGCGGATTTAACCATTGATCCAATTCGTTTTTGCAAATTATTAGAGATATTACCCATCATCCCAAAATCGTAGAATATCAGCTTCCCAGAATTTGATATGGCAAGATTCCCAGGATGAGGATCTGCATGAAAGAAGCCAAAGTTTACAAGTTGTTTTAAGTAACTTATAGCTCCTATTTCTGCAATTTTTGGTAAGTCATGTTTTTGAGATTGAAGTTCATCAATATTACTAATTTTTGTGCCTTTTAGATAACTTAAACATAGAACTCTTTCAGTACTCATATCCCATATGACCTCAGGGATCTCAATATTTGGATCATCAAGAAACTGTTGGCGGAATCTTGCTGCATACTGAGCTTCGCAGTTAAAATCAAGCTCACGGAGTAAAACCTTTCTGCACTCTCTAGCAATTTCTACCCAATCTCGTCCTCTACTCCAGTTTCTGTTTTTTTGTAATAAGAAAGCAATTTGCTGCATTATGTCGAGATCTATATTAAATAGAATCTTAAGATTTGGTCTTTGAACTTTAAATACAACCCTTTTGTCAGAAACTAAAACGGCTTTATGAACCTGAGCTAAAGAGGCAGATCCAATAGGAATTCTTTCAATATTTTTGATATTTTTAAATTTCTCTTGTAATTCTGTTTGTATGATATTTTCTACCGTCTCGAAGGGGAATTGAGGTACTGAATCTTGAAGAGTTGATAATTCATTTATCCATGTTTTAGGAATCAAATCTGGTCTGGCTGATAGCAGTTGACCAATCTTTATAAATGCAGATCCAAGCTTGATTAATTCACCTGTGAACCATTTAGCTCGAATTCTTTGTATATTTTCTTGTTTATTTAAATCTCTCATAAAGAGTTTTGAGAATAAACGATCGAACCATAAATTTATTAACAGGAGAAAAAGTGTCTTCCATATTAAAAAACTCCTTTTGATTCTTTTTATATTGATAGAAAATTTTGATTTGATCATAATTAAAATACTATTCTTCTAAAACATTGTTAAGTCTTTCTATTTGATAATTGATTGATTTTATTTGATTTAAATTTTTTACGACTGTAGGATCTATGGATAAGTTCGTTTCTGTTTCTACTCCATCTTTTTCATTTACTTCTTGTTCCATCCTATTCGCTTCTATAATAATTTCATTTTTTAGATTTTCAAACTCTTTTTTTAAAAAATCTGGTACTTCCTGTGCAGCATTTGTAGCATCTTCAATTTTTTTGAAAAAAGCATTATTTATTTTTTCATTTAATTTTTTAACTGTTGCTTTGATAAGAAAGTCAGAATTAGTCATGAAATTATTAATCTAATAGAAAGTAAAACATATATTTCTATAATAACGATATAGGAAGGAAGGGAAAAATTTTGATCAATGATTCATATCTAAAAATTCCATTCTGAAATCAAGTTAAATTTAGAAAAAGTATATTGATTTTTTTGGATATAAAATTAAAGCCTATTTAAGTTTGTATCTATATTGTCCCTTTTTTGTTTTTTTCACCTAATTTATATATCAGGTTAGGAACTTAATTTTTCTAATTTACGTTAAGCTAGTGCTTTAAAAGGAGTTTCATTAAAATTGGAAATTTTTGAATCTGATGTTGTTATTATTGGCGGTGGTCCAGCAGGATGTACATGTGCTCTTTATACTTCAAGAGCAAATCTTAAAACAACAATTTTAGATAAAAATCCCTCTGTAGGAGCCTTAGCTATTACTCATCAAATTGCAAACTATCCTGGGGTACCTATTGATATTAGTGGTGAAAAGCTCCTCGATTTAATGAGAGATCAAGCTATTCAATATGGTACAGAATATAAAAGAGCTCAGGTTTTTGGAATAGATGTTGGGAGTGACTTTAAAACAGTTTATACGCCTGAAGGTACTTTTAAGGGCAAAGCATTAGTTTTGGCTAGCGGAGCCATGGGAAGACCTGCTTCATTTAAAGGTGAAGCGGATTTTCTTGGTAGAGGTGTAAGTTATTGCGCAACCTGTGACGGTGCTTTTTATAGAAATAGAGAAGTTGCGGTAGTAGGAGCTAATAAAGAAGCTATTGAAGAAGCTAATGTTTTAACAAAATTTGCTTCTACGGTTCATTGGATTACTTCAAGTGATCCTAAGCCAGATAATATTGAGGCTATGGATCTTATGAAGGTAGGAAATGTAAAACATTGGAGTAGAACTAGATTAATTGAGATTGAAGGTAATGAAATGGGTGTTACTGGAATTGTTGTAAAGAACAAACAGGATGAAAATCCTATTAATCTTAATTTGGAAGGCGTTTTCGTGTATATGAGCGGTTCTAAACCTATTACAGATTTTTTAGGGAATCAAATTGCCTTGAAAGATGATGGGGGAGTTGTTGTAGATGATTTTATGTCTACTAACTCAGATGGAGTCTGGGCAATTGGAGATATTAGAAACACTCCTTTTAAACAAGCTGTAGTTGCTGCATCTGATGGATGTATTGCCGCAATGTCAATAGATCGTTATTTAAATAGTAGAAAAAATATAAGAGTAGACTGGATTCATTCCTGATTAGAGATTTATCGCTAATTTTATAAAGGAGTTGCTTCTGAGATATACGCTACACCTCCGTAATAGCTGAGTACAGATCTAATTTCATCTCTCATTTTATCAATAATCTCTTGTTCGCAAAATACGATAACGTGTGCATTTGCCCCTAATCCAGTAAATTCCATATCTTCAGTAACAACTCTTTCTGGACCTCTCCCAGTTGCATGCTTCATAACGGTATAACCAGGAACATCAGCATTTTCAAGCGTATTTAAGATTGCATCAAGCTCTCTTTCACTAAAAATTAAATCTAATCTTTTCATTTTTAAAGCGGAGAAATTGGTATTATTTTATTTACTAGGCTCATATATAAGGGTATACCCAAAACAATGTTAAATGGGAAAGTCAGGCCCAATGTTGTTGAGATGTAGTAACTTGAGCGGGCTTCAGGAACTGTCATTCTCATGGCTGCTGGAACAGCTAAATATGATGCACTTGCACATAAAACCACGAATAGGAAAGCATTGCCAGGGTCAAGAGAGAGAGATTTTGCAACTAAGACACCAATAAATGCATTGAAAATTGGCATAAGAATTGCAAACCCAATTAAAAATGAACCTGCTTTTTTAAGACTTGGTAATCTCTGAGCAGCTACCATACCCATATCTAATAAGAAAAAACATTCGACTCCATAAAAAATTGAATGAGTAAAAGGATACATTTTTTCAATTGCAGAGGGATTACTGAAAGATGTTAAATAACCAATTACAAGGCTTGTAAGTAATAAATAAACAGATCCATTTAGAAATGATTCATGTAAGATTGATGATAAGTGTAATTTTCTGGAATCAGGACGGTTTTTAGGTCCAGCAAATTTAACTAATAAAAGGCCAACTAAAATTGCTGGTGATTCCATTAAAGCTAAAGCTCCTATCATGAATCCATCTGAGCTTATGTTTTGGCTATTTAGGAAACTTTCTGCTGAAATAAAAGTGACTGCACTAATAGATCCATAAGCAGCGGCAATCGCGGCAGAATTAAAGACATTAAATCTAATCCTAAGAATCGAAAATCCTAAAAGAGGAATTAATAGAGACATGAGAATTGCAGCACTAAGAGTTAGAAAAACTTGATTATTCAAAAGTCCACTCTCTTGTATTCCCACCCCTCCCTTAAAACCAATTGCCAGAAGCAAATAAAGAGAGAATAATTTTGGTAATGGAGCAGGTATTTCTAAATCAGATTTGCAAAATACAGCTATTACTCCAATAAAGAAGAATAAAACTGTAGGTGCAACAATATTTTGTATTAATAGGCTTAACTCCATGAATCTAAATCTTTAGTTCATCAAGGGCTGCTTTTAAAGCTTCTTTTCTTGTGGCTACTATACCCTCAACTCCAAATTTTGATAATCTATCTCTAACTTTTTGGTTAGCTCCTGCCACAAAAGCTTTCCTAGAATTATTTTTTGCTTCTTGCATCATATCTTCAATTGCAAGAGTTGCCGTGATACCTAATCTTGGAACATCAGTTATATCTAAAATGAGAATTTTATAATTTCTCACGAGCATCATTCTATCTGAAATTCCTTTAGCAGCTCCAAAACTTAGTGGTCCTTTTAGTCTAAAAAGCATTACTTCACCAGCACATTTATCAAGAAGGTCTTTTTCATCCTGAGGTAATAAATTTTTGGATAGTTCACTACTTTTATCTAATGGATTATCTGCCTCCATTCCCTCCAGTTGAGTCTCAGTTATAGAATCAATTGTAAGCATATTTGCTATGAAGACACCTACAAGAACAGCCCATATTAAATCCCAAAAAACGGTCATTAAAAGGACCCCATACATTACCACTGCGGTTTTAAGAGAGAGTTTGTGTGCTCTTCTTAAAAATCCCCAGTCAATAATGTCTAAACCTACTTTGATAAGGATTCCTGCTAAAAGAGATGTAGGAATCTTTTCAGCTAATGGTCCTGCTCCAACAAGAACAATTAATAATACAAGTGAATGTACCATCCCAGATATAGGGGTTTGGCCTCCAGATTTAACGTTTATTACTGTCCTCATGGTTGCCCCAGCTCCCGGTAGACCTGAGAATAAGCCAGCTACTGCATTTCCGATCCCCTGACCAATTAGTTCTCTATCAGAATTATGTTTTGTTTGAGAGATATTATCTGCCACTAAGGATGTAAGTAATGAGTCAATTGCTCCTAATACAGCCAAAACTAATCCAGCTTTAAAAATGATTGGAAGATATTGATTAAAACTTGGTAGGCTTAAAGAGGGGACGCCCTTCGGAATTTCTCCAATCCTGTCTAGGGCACTATCACCAAAAAGAAAAATTGATAGAGGCGTAACTATTAATAAAGCCAATAATGGAGAAGGAACCCATTGAGTGATTTTCCTTGGAGTAAGAAATACTATCCCTAATGTCATTATCGCGACACCTATTGCAGCACCATTTGGATCGAAGTTCGAAATAACTGTAGATAAAGATTCAATTACTCCTCCACGTGTACTAATACCTAATAATGGTCCGATTTGAAGTGCGATAATTATCACCCCTATTCCTGACATAAAACCAGAAACAACTGAATATGGAACAAGAGTTATATATTTTCCAAGCTTTAAAATCCCAAATAATATTTGAAACAATCCTCCAATCACAACCGCTGCCATAACCAGAGGTAAAATCTCACCTGCCGAAAGATCACGAGGTACACCTACTGCGGCTAATCCTGCTACAACGCCTGCTACTGTTACACTCATTGGACCTGTTGGCCCACTTACCTGCGAAGGTGTCCCTCCAAACAATGCAGCTAGAAATCCAACTACTACTGCACCGTATAAGCCATAAATTGCTCCACCAGGACCTAGTGCGGCATTACCAAAAGCCAGAGCAAGAGGTAAAGCTACTACTGCAGCTGTAATTCCTCCTAAAACATCTCCCCTAATATTTTTGAGGTGAAATCCATTGATCATGCTCAAAGAGATACTCCTAAATAAATGCTATTAAGTGTAAATATTATCCTGTTTTGCCCACAATTTGTTGGAATTTTAAGTTTACGCAAAATTTATCTATAACTTTACTAAATAATTAAGTGACAAATTTAAGATTAATTTTTCACAAGAAATGTAATATTTGTATGCGAATTTATGTAAGTTATTTAATTGAATATTAAATTTTGTTTAACTTGAACAAATATTTAAGAAATTTTTCCCACAAATTTTGCTTTTGAAAAATGAATTTAATTATTAGGCCTAGACGATTAAGAAGAACTGAGGCAATAAGAAAGATGGTTTGTGAAAATAAATTACGTCCAGAAGATTTTATCTATCCATTATTTATCCATGAGGAAATAGAAAAAAAGGAAATTGATGCTATGCCAGGAATCTATCGATGGGATATTTCAGGATTGATCAAAGAAGTTTTTAGAGCTTATGATTTAGGTATAAGATGCATTGTACTTTTCCCAAAAGTAAATGATGACTTAAAAACAGAGGATGGTTCGGAATGTTTTAATGAGGCGGGTTTAATTCCTAGGGTAATAAGAAAGTTGAAGCAAGAAATACCAGAAATGGCAATTATGACTGATGTAGCATTGGATCCTTATTCATGCGATGGTCATGATGGTTTGGTTGATGAAAATGGAGTGGTATTGAATGATGAAACTATCGAGATTCTTAGAAGACAAGCTTTAACTCAAGCACGCGCAGGAGCAGATTTAATTGGTCCAAGTGACATGATGGATGGAAGAGTTGCAGCTATCAGGCAAACTTTGGATAAAGAGGGCTTTGAAGATGTAGCAATAATTAGCTATACAGCAAAATATTCATCTGCTTATTACGGACCTTTTAGGACAGCTTTAGATTCAGCCCCAAGGTCTAATAACAATAAAAAAATTCCTACAAATAAGAATTCTTATCAAATGGATCCTGCAAATGCTAAAGAAGCTTTCATTGAATGCGCTCTGGATCAATTTGAAGGTGCAGATATTATGATGGTTAAGCCAGGATTGTCTTACTTAGATATTATTTACAGGCTGTCTAACTTTTCTAATAAACCTATTGCCGCATACAATGTAAGTGGAGAATATTCGATGATAAAAGCGGCTGCTATGAAAGGATGGATTGAGGAGAAAAATATTGTCCTTGAGACGTTGCTTAGTTTTAAAAGAGCTGGTGCAAAATTAATCCTTACTTATCATGCCTGCGATGCTGCAGAATGGATAAAAGAGAGCTAAAACCTTATAAAAGTCATCATATTAATTTTTTTTTGTTTATTCTTAATTTAATTACCCAAAAAGTCTGTGTATTTGGAGACCTCAAATGGTGTCAATAGAATTGGACACGTTGCACTTAGAGTTAAAGATCTAGAGAGATCTAAATCCTTTTATATTAATCTGGGGATGAAATTAATATGGGATGATAAAGATTGGTGTTATCTTGAGACAGGGAAGGGAAAAGATGGTTTGGCTTTACTCAGTCCAGCATACAAATCAGCTGGTCCCCATTTGGCTTTTCATTTTGAGGATAAAAAGGAAATAGAGAAAATTCATTCAGACCTAAAGAAATCAGGCATAAGAGTTGGATCAATCCATGATCATCGTGATGGAACTGCTTCTTTCTACATGCAAGATACGGAAGACAATTGGC
>Ga0160422_10000413_pt1 | contig 25716 bp, 25 predicted proteins | sample Fk160mmetaG_FD_108192 | JGI IMG/M metagenome (GOLD analysis project Ga0160422, IMG submission 108192) | Marine microbial communities from the Central Pacific Ocean - Fk160115 60m metaG | ecosystem: Environmental > Aquatic > Marine > Oceanic > Photic zone | place: The Central Pacific Ocean...
CAATATACTGAAGATGGTATCATGTATTGGGATCAGGGACACAATGCCCAACCGATAGCAGACGGCAGATGTTGTGATTCATGTAACAAGAATGTTGTTCTCCCACAGAGAATAACAGATATGAAAATGTCAATAATACATGGAGGTAAAGTATAATGGGTAGATATTATCACGGAGATATTGATGGCAAGTTTTGGTTTGCCGTGCAAAGTTCAACAGATGCAGACTTTTTCGGAGTAGAGGGTTATGCAACACATCTTAACTATGGGTTTGGAAAAGAAGATCAACCCAAAGTTAAGGAGGGACTTAAGAACTGCGAAAACACATTAGGCAAGTACAAAAAACTTTTAGATGAGTTTTTTGAAACTGACGGAAAAGACGGCTATAATGATGACATGATAATTAAGTTCTTAGATAAAAAAGAACACCCTCATAGGCATACTGAATGGAGTGTTAAGTATTACCTAGAATGGTATGCACGATATGATTTAGGTAAACAAATAGATAATTGTATCGATAAAGAGGGTTATTGTAATTTTGAGGCAGAACTATGACAACAAGCTATAGCAAAATAAAAGGTAGATCAAAAGGGTATCGATATAGGAACTCTATTGTTGAACTACAAAGAGATCTTCAAAGAGCAAATGCCAAAAAAACTCCACAAGAGTTGGGAGAAGATGAGAGATTTGAAGATGATCCTCGTGCTTTAAAAGAAATAGAGTATGGTCGAGTGGTAAGAAAACCTACGTCAGGACTTCATGACAGAAAAATGGGGGACTAAATGAACCGAGATCACATAGACCTTTGTTCGGGGATCGGTGGCTTTGCTTTAGGTTTCTCGTGGAGTAGTTTAAATACTACTCCCAAACTTTTCTGTGATACTGAAGAGTGGTGTAGAAAAGTAATAGCCAAGAATTTTCCGAAAGTACCAATAGCAAATGACGTTAAGGAGGTAGCAAATGACCCAAAAAGATTTATTCGAAGAAGACCATTCATCCTCACAAGTGGATATCCATGTCAACCATTTTCAGTCGCAGGTCGTAGAGGAGGCGAAGAAGACCCTCGCCACATCTATCCGTACATCCAAAGAATTGTTGAACAAGTCAGACCCTCTTGGACAGTTTACGAAAATGTTTATGGACACTTCTCAATGGGACTTGACGAGGTTCTCTTTCAAATGGAAAGCATTGGTTACGCAACGAGGACGTTTGTGTTTCCGTCTAGTGCAATCGGAGCATTGCACAAAAGGGACAGAGTTTGGATTGTTGGGAAACACATGGGCGACACCGAACACGATGGATCATCTTCCACCGAGATCGGAGGAGGCAACGAAGAAACTACAGAACGGACACAGAAAGGGAAGAAAGCGACCAAGCAATCTAAGGGAGCAAGTAGATCCAAACACAATAAAACTGTATCCGACTCCGAGAGCCTCAGACGTAGAGGGGGGAATGGCGAGCAATGTGGAGATCAACAACGGAAGATTCTCGAGGAAGAACAAAGACGGAGTTCGGTGGGGAGTGAAGTTGAGGGATGCCGTGAATCACATGGAAACCTTTCCGACACCTCGAGCGAGCGAGTACAAAGATTGTGGAGCAGTTGGGAGCAAGAGTCAGATTCACATGGACAATCGGTCATATCTGTGTGCCAAAGTCAAAGATCCCCAACAACCATCTGGAAAGCTGAACCCTGTGTGGACAGAGTGGTTGATGGGTTACCCAAAAGGGTGGACAGAATTAAAGGACTAGGTAATGCCATTGTTCCTCAAAATGCCATGATAATAGCGAATGCAATAGAAAAGAGTTTGTGGTAGGCATCACCTCCTTTGAGTGCGATGGTGGAATATCGTGTCTTCAATGTCGTAGATGTCTTGTTAGCATATGCCCACTAAGGGGTTTTACATAATTTTCCCCTAATTATCCATATCTAACAAGGGAAATGCAGGATGCCGTAATTATAACTGGGCAAAATCTACGAAAATCCACCACTTTACATACGATAAGAAAGGAAAATTATTATGAATACAGATAAACCGATGATGGCGAGTGAGATTGTTTCTGCGTTATCAAATCCATCAAGAGGTATTTATGGTTATCAAAACGGAAAATATGCCAAAGCAATGGCTAGGTCTGTTCAATCAGATCTTGCATCCTCGCAGAAATTTATCATCTCAAATAATTTAATTGATCACATTGTTGCCATGTCTTTTTCAACACCCGAGGCAATGGTTGGTCAAATAAAAACTGGCATACCACCATTTACAAATATGTTTATTGAGTGGGACGATGAATATTTACAAAAAGCCGTTATTAAATATTTAGCAAAAAATTACAACAAAAAACTAGCCTCTGCACCAACAGTTAATAAGGATAATTATTTCAATTATGACAATACAGAGAAACCATTTAAAGCTAGAACGGGTTATCATATTCATCAAGTCAACGATAATTGGTTGTATGAACTTTGGTGGAAAGATAAAGAGAATGAACAAAAATTTACTTGTACACCTAAATCAATCTCGATTAGTCACGATGCTGTTTACAATTGGCAAAAATATTACGAAGGCTATCACAAAGAAAAAAAGTGGATGCCTGTAGAATTAAATGGTCTCTCTGAAGAAAATCTTAGGATAGCAATGTATTCAACAGGAAGTATACTTTGGGGGAATCATTATCATATAATACAAAGTTATGGAGAAAGATTTAGAAGGTTAGTACGTTCAAGCACACACAGAGACAAAACACCGAGTATATCTCAAAATAAATATTATCGTAAAAAATTAAAAACTTATTTTAAAACAGAAGAAAGCACATCTAAATTCTTTGATCCATATTTTACTGAATTGTGTTGTAGAGTTACTTTAGCACAAGGATCTGCTATGCACTGGATGGTTCCACAAGAGAAATTTAAACTCGGTTGGACTGCACAAGAAATGACTGAACTTACTTCAACTTGTATGAAAATTTATACAGGTGATGTAAGATTCTTAGTCTCTACATTGGCTATTCTTAACTACGAACACATTATTACTGAAAAGAAAAAACCAGATTCAACAAAAGTAAAACACATTGCTTTTGGTAGAAGAGTTCCAGCAAACGAATATTCTTTGCTTGAGATTGATTTACCAAAGCCTAGAGGTAAGATTTTTTATGAAAGAGAATTTACAGGACATGGCACACCTAAAAGGTGGCACATGAGAAGAGGACATTGGAGAAGGTATCGTGATGCCAAAGGTAATATTACAAAAAAAGTTTGGATTGATCAGTGTGAAGCAGGTAATAAGAACTTAGGCACTAAGATTAACGATTACAACTTACAAAAAGCTAGGGGGGAGTAAAATGAAACCAAGCACAATTAAAATGTTAAAAAAAGCAACTAGAAAAAGATACGATACGGAGTTTATTAATTATAAAAATGCAGACTCGTACTACATAGAGATCTTTACGAATGTAAGAAGAGTTATAAAAATTGAAGCAACAACAGAAAAACAAGCGATAGATAGAGCCTTGAAAAAAGAAGAAAGAAGATTGTGGAATAATCTTGGCTATAAGTTTATTGATTGTGATTACAATATAGTTGAGGAAAAAGATTATGAGACTCATAGACAGAATCATAAAAAAGCTTGAAGACGATGCAGTTATGTATTCATCGATTGGTATGGAACAAGAGGCAAAAGAATCTAGGAGACTTGCGTCTAAGTATACAGAGATGAAGTACAGAGGAGATATAGATATAATCAAAAAGGAGAAAGATAAGAATGAGTAATGTCATACCATTTCCACATAGAATGAAGAGAACAGAAAAACCTGTGCCTAAAGTATGTGAGTTGGCTGCGGATCAATTTGAAAAAATTATTATTCTTGGAACGCACAAGAACGACAGTTTAATTCAGATGATTACAACAATAAAAGATCCTGCCGAAATTCTTTGGCATCTTGAATCTGCAAAGATTACAGTTCTGCATGGTTTTGAGGAGGACGAATAATGCCATTTAAATATAAAACAAAACCATACAAGCATCAAGAAGAGGCTTTGTTTAAAAGTTTTGCTAGAGATAATTATGCTTATTTTATGGAGATGGGTTGTGGTAAATCAAAAGTTTTGATTGATAACATGACCTGGTTATACGAAAACAAACACATAGATACTGCCATAATTATTGCACCAAAAGGTGTGTATATGAATTGGAAGAACTCGGAGATTCCAACACATTTGCCTGACGATGTACCAAACAATGTATATGTATGGAAGTCAGGAGCAAATAAAAGTGAAAAGATTGTATTGGAAGAAGGTGTTAGAACTAGAGATAAATTAAGAATACTACTAGTTAATGTTGAAGCTTTTGCTACGGCAAAAGTTAAAAAATATTTACAAGCATTTATACATCGAAGTAATTTTCTATTGGCAGTTGATGAATCTACAACAATAAAAAATATCAAAGCCAAAAGAACAAAAGAGATTTTAAAACTAGGACAATCAGCTAAATACAAAAGAATACTAACAGGTTCTCCTATTACACAATCTCCTATGGATTTATATTCACAGTGTTATTTCTTGGACAAAAACCTGTTAGGGTTTGATAGCTATTGGTCTTTCCAAGGTCGGTATGCCATAATCAGACAAACCAGGATAGGTAATCACAGTTTTCAACAGATAGTTGGTTTCAGAAACTTATCTGAATTAACAGACAAACTACATAGATTTTCATACAGAATAACAAAGGAGCAAGCTTTGGATCTACCCGAGAAGATATACACAACAAGAGAAGTTAATTTAACATCAGATCAAATCAAACATTACAACAGTATGAAAGACAGTGCCGTGGCTCTTCTTGATGGTGGCGACATGGTTACTGCACCCGAGGTCATGACTCGATTACTTAGATTACAACAACTTTTATGTGGCTATCTTGTAACAGATGATGGAGAAACTGTTGAGATAGCAAACCACAGAATAGATGCCATGCTTGATACGATAGAGGAGATGGATGGTAAAGTTATTATATGGTCTAGGTTTCGTCATGACATCAAGAAGATTAAAAAAGCTTTGGAAAAAGACTATGGATCGGGAACCGTGGTCACATATTATGGCGACACCTCACAAGAAGACAGAGACAAAGCCATAGATAAATTTCAAAATGACGAGGGTACAAAGTTCTTTGTTGGTAATGCTCAAACGGCAGGTCGAGGTTTGACACTTACCGCAGCCACAAATGTAATTTATTATTCAAATGATTTTAATCTTGAAACTAGGATACAATCAGAGGACAGATGTCATAGGATCGGACAAAAGAACAATGTGTTGTACGTTGACTTGGTTGTTCCTGATAGTATCGATATTCATATAGTAAAAGTCTTACAATCAAAAATTACATTGGCAGGAAAGACATTAGGAGAGGAGGCTAGAAAATGGTTGAAAGTTTCACCCAAAAAATAAATAAGATATTATTTGACATTATGGAATTTTATGGGTTAAAATAGGATTTGAAGGTGTATGGTTTGCAGTGGTACATCTTCAAAACTCCGCGGCAAGTTTTCGTTATTCTTGCCGTAATAATGTTGAACATGGAGGGAGTGAGGTGGTGTTAAAAATCCTTTCTTGCGAAGCCTCACTTCCAAAGTGTTTCACTAAATAGAGTAGGAATTTAAAATGGATCCAGATAAATGGAAATCAGTAGCCGTATCCAAGAAAACATGGAGTAGGCTAAAGGAACTGTCGGAAGACAGTGAGAGGTCAATAGGTGGCGAGATATCTTTTCTTGCAAAACAAGAGTATCTTTCTAAGAAGATGGATCGAAAGTATCCTATTGACAAAGAGAAAGCTGAAGTTTAAACTTCAGTTCCAATACCGAAGGGTATAAACTTTAACGTAGAAGGAGAGAACGATGAGTGATGTGTTTTCACTATTCGAAGAAGAGGCAGCTGACCCTCAAGCATTTAATAAAGTTAGCGAAGGAGAGACTTCAAAACTCTCTTCATTAATTAGGCAATCAATCGATCTTGGTAAAGAGGTCGAGCTTGCTGAAAAACATCTAAAAGACTTACAACAAAGAAAAAGAACTGTTGATGAGGAAGATATTCCATCATTAATGGATCAACTCGGTGTTGAAAGTTTAACTGTTGATGGCAACAAAGTTTCCATAGATAAATATGTATCGGCTAGGATTCCTGACGATAGAAGGGAAGAAGCATTTAGCTTTATTCGTTCTATTGGCGAAGGCGATATTATTAAGAACGAAGTTGTTGTCGGATTTGGTATGGGTCAAGATAATATAGCAGGATCCGTGGTTGATGATTTACGCAACAAGGGATTAGAACCTGCACAAAAGACACATATCCACCCAATGACATTGAGGACTTGGGCGAAGAACCGAATAGAAAAAGGCGATACAATAGACTTTGATCTGTTTGGTATTTATGTTGGTAACCGTGCAAAAATAAGGGGAGCAAAATAATGAAAAGTGCAGTTGCGTCAAAGAAAGCTACAGATGTAGCAGTTCCTGATCTTTCATCTTTGTTAGAGGAAGAGGCAGGAGCAGGACTTGAGAGCTTTACAACAGAGGACATGCAGATACCTTTTATAAGGATACTGCAAGCTTTGTCTCCACAGTTGAACAAACAAGATAGTTTGTATATCAAAGGTGCTGAACAAGGCGATATCTTCAATACTGTATCACAACAAGTGTACAAGGCAGACGAAGGTATTACTGTAGTTCCTTGTTTCTTTGAGAAAAAGTTCTTGGAGTTTGCTTTAAGATCTACAGGTGGTGGTTTTATAAAAGAACTAGCATTTGACGATAAGGACATAACATTAGCAACAAGAGATGGTGCAGCCGAAATTTTACCTTCGGGTAACGAGTTGGTTAGAACCCATCAACATGTTGTTATGGCTATGGATAATGAAACCAAGCTAGGTGCTCCTGCTATTCTTGATATGAAAAAGACACAACTAAAAGTGTCTCGTAGATGGAATACATTAAAGAATGGTATCAGATTACCTTCGGGTAAACCAATGCCGTTGTATGGAACTGCTTGGAATATTCAAACTATAGCAGAAAGTAATGACCAAGGTAGTTGGTATAACTACAAGGTTGAACGAGTCTATGATATCACGAAAGAAATAGAAGCGATGATGTTAGAGGCTAGAACTATGTATCAAAGCTTCAGAAAAGGGGAGATTAAAACGGCTTCTGCACCTGCTGATGAAATGCAGAGTGCACAGAAGGATGACGAAATACCGTTTTAATTGAAACAAAGTCGTGGCTGGTCCTCCAAGCCACGGCTCTTTTTTTTTGGAGTGAAGAGTGAATTTAGCAGAAGAATTATTAGAAGCATTTAGTGGATTTAGTACGGCTCATGGGCAGACAGAAGTATCTCAAGAACGTACAGCAGGAAAACAGAAAGCAAAATCATTTATAGTAAGAAACCCTCTTACTTTAGAATTGATAGAAGGACACATCAACGGCAAAAAAGGTGTTGGTGCGATCCCAATAAACGAAGAAAACAAATGCAAGTTTGGTGCATTGGATATAGATCAATATCCGTTAGATCACAATAAACTAGTTGATAAACTAGCAGAACTCAAAGTACCATGTATCGTGTGCCGTAGTAAATCAGGTGGTGCACATATTTTTTTCTTTTTTAAGGATTGGATGAATGCTGGGGATTTTAGGGACAAGGCTGCTGAAATATCTTCTGCTCTTGGGCATGGTCGGTGTGAAATATTCCCGAAGCAGGAACAGATTCTTGTCGAGAGGGGGGATGTGGGTAACTTCATTAATCTGCCGTATTTTGACTCGAATCAAACACTCCGTTATGCGATCCTCAAAAAAAGAACAAGCTATGTCGAGGCATCGCTCTCAGAGTTCATCAAGCAAATCCACAAAGTCAAAACGAGTCCCAAAGATTTTTTAAAATTACCGATAGGTGGACCTGTTGATTTGTTACCTAATTACATACCTTGTCTTAGAACCAAACTATCAATAGGTGTATTCGAGGGCGAAAGAAACAGAACTTTGTTTCATTTAGGTGTGTTTCTACAAAGACTTGATCCTGGTAATTGGAAAACAAAACTTGAAGAACATAACGTAAAAGATTTTAATCCACCACTATCTGCATCAGAAGTTGTAGCCATTCAAAACACATTAGAGAAAAAAGAATATCAGTATCTTTGTAAAGAAGAGCCTATGTCTTCACATTGCAATCAGGGTGTATGTCGAACTATGAAATTAGGTATAGGTGCTACATCGATGCCAACAATAAGTGGCTTGTCTGTTATATTATCCGAGCCTAGATTGTGGTTTGTAGACATAGGTGGTCAGAGATTAGAGATAACCACAGAAGAATTACAAGCACCTCGTTTGTTCCAGCGAGCATGTATGGAACAATTAAAAGTCATGCCTCCTAAATTAAAAGATGCAGATTGGGAAACAACAGTTAATGGTTTGATGGAAAAGTGTAATGAAATACAAGTTCCCGAAGAGTTAACATACAAAGGTCAGTTTGTATCCATACTTGAATCTTACTGTACAGGTCGAGTTCAAGCACAGACTTTTGAAGAAGTTATGTTGGGTAAACCATATACTGAAGTAGAAGAAGGCAGAACATATTTTAGATTAGACTCATTGATGGAGTTCATGCGACAGAAAAAATTTGATAGTTATACGAGAGCACAAGTACAAGAAAGGCTCAAAGAGATAAACAACGAAGAAAGTTCTATCGTAAAAAAATTTAAAACATCAGCAGGTAAATGGAAGTCAGTTAGAGTTTGGTGGATACCAGAGTTTGTTTCTGAAGTAGAAATCGCAGACGTAAATATTGAAACAGAGGAGGCTCCGTTCTAATGGAAATGTTAGTGGCTTTTTGTGTAATTTTTGTCGAACAGTGCAGATACAGAGGTGGAGATGCCTTGTGTAGCTTTTGGGAACCAGGAGTTGTGTATAAAACAAGGCAAGAATGTGTCGAAGGTAAAAAATTAATCGAAGAATATTTGGAAGAAGAACTGTGGAGATTGTACCCAGAGGCAGTAAAGATAGATGCAAAAGGTGTATGTCCATTTGAAGTTAAAGATCCAACAGGTAGAAACAAGGGACAAGGTAATAGAAAGTGACAAAAGAGATTACAATTTTTGGGCCACCAGGCACAGGAAAAACAACAACTTTAATTGATTTAGTCAAGAATAGAATAAAACTTGGTGGAGATCCAAACAAGATAGCATTCATGTCTTTCAGTCGTAAAGCTGCAACAGAGGCAAGAGATCGTGCTATGGGAGAGTTAAATTTAAATGCAGATCAAATGTCGTATTTTAGAACATTACACTCACTAGCATTCACTTGGATGGGTTTGACTACGAGACAAGTTTTCAAGGGATCTGATTATAACGAATTAGGAAAACTAGTTGGGTTGGAGTTTAGGACTAATCCTACTGTTGGTTTAGAAGATGGACCTTTGTTTCAGATAGGTGCAGGTGGCGACAGATATATGTCTATTATTCAGATGGCTCGTGTTAGAGAGGTCACACTAGAACAACAATTCAATGATACTTGGGATCATACTTTACATTGGCAACAGCTTAAAATTTTAGACAAAGCTTATACCGATTACAAAACAGCAAAAGATAAATTAGATTTTGTTGATATGATAGAAAAATTTATACGAGAAGGATCTAGTCCAAAGTTTGATTTATTAATTATAGATGAAGCACAAGACTTAGCACCTCTGCAATGGAGAATGGTAAAAGAAGTTTTAGTGCCAAACTCAGAGTCTGTGTATTATGCAGGAGATGACGATCAAGCTATATACTCTTGGATGGGTGTTAGGATAGAAGATTTTTTAGGTTCAAGTAAAAATAAAATGATTTTAGAAGAATCGTACAGAGTTCCAAATGTTGTTCATGAATTTTCACAAAACTTAATAAAGAAACTTTCTCTTAGACAACTTAAAAAGTGGAAACCCACTAGTAAAGACGGCACGATAACTTGGCATAGAGATATTTTAGACGTTGATATGACTAATGGCGAATGGCTGATACTTGCAAGAACAAATTACATAGCAAACAAAGTTTGTGTTCGTATGAAAGAAGAAGGCTATCTTTATTGGAGAGAAGGCACAGGTTGGTCTATATCTCCAAATGTATTAAATGCTATAGAGTTGTGGCTTAAGTTACAACGAGGAGCATCAGTTCCTGCTGATTTGTTAAAACCTTTTTCAAAATTAATTAATCCTAAATATATAACAAAAGCAGGTAGAAAGTTGATGTATTCTTTAGCAGACGTTAACAGCGAAAGACCCCCAGACGAGGGATACTCATTAGGAAACTTAGAAAGATTATGTGAGTTTACGGCAAATAATTTTGTGCCGTGGCAGAAAGTTTTAAGTGTATCAGATCAAGAAACAGCATATATCATGTCTGTTAGAAGACGAGGAGAAAAGATATTAACAGGTAGTCCAAGGATTAGAATATCTACAATACACAAAGCAAAAGGTGGAGAGGCAGATAATGTAGCCGTTTTATTAGATTCCACAAAGGCTTGCGTAGAAAGTTTAGACCAGGACTCCGAGATCAGAACTTTCTATGTGGGCATAACTCGTGCTAAAAAAACACTGCATCTAATAGAATCAACAACAAAATACAGGTTTGAAATATGAAAAAGAATAGAAAATACTTTTTAGATGAGGCAGAGAAACTAATCAATGGACCGAGAGCCAAAGAATATGGGCCTGCTAAATTTAATCACGAAAGAATAGCAAAGATATGGTCTGTTATACTCGCTAGAGATGTGACAGCACAAGAAGTTGTAGCTTGTATGGTTGGTGTAAAATTAGCTAGACTAGCAGAAACAATAGAACATGATGATAGCTGGGTTGATATCATCGGATATGCTGCGTTAGGCGGAGAAATTATAAATGACAAATGATCAATATCATTTTTTAGATCAAGATATAAAAGATATGTCTTGGGGTAACGTGGACTCTGATTGGACACCTCCTCAAAGTTTTCCTGATCTATCTCAATACGAAACAGTTTCTATAGACTTAGAAACTAAAGATCCCAAACTACTGACTCTCGGTCCTGGTTGGACAAGAAAAGATGGACACATCATAGGAGTGGCTGTGGCTGCGGGAGAAAGTTCTTGGTATTTTCCTGTTGGTCATCAGTCTGGTAATTTACCAAAGAAGACAGTTTACAAATGGCTACAAAAATTATGTGACAATGTGAACATAACAAAGATATTTCACAATGCTTTGTACGATTTAGGTTGGCTGCGAGCCGAAGGAATAGAAGTCAAGGGCAAGATAATAGATACCATGATTGCTGCACCTTTGTTGGATGAAAACAGAAGATGGTATAATTTAAACTCACTTGCTCGTGATTATCTTGGAGAATACAAAGATGAAAAGCTATTGAAGTCCGCAGCAGATGAGTTTGGTGTAGATCCAAAGTCTGGTATGTGGAAGTTACCACCTAGATATGTTGGTAAGTATGCTGAACAAGATGCTTTGATAACTTTAAAACTTTGGGATCTTTTGAAAAAGAAAATAACTCAAGATGAATGTTCTAGTATCTTTGAGTTAGAAACAAGTCTATTACCTGTTCTTTTTGAAATGAAAACAAAAGGTGTTCTTGTTGACATTGATAAAGCACAACAGACTAAAAAAGAATTAGTGAAGATAGAAGAATCACTTATACAAGAGATAGTCAAAGAAACTGGAGTTACGGTTGAGCCTTGGGTCGCCACATCTGTAGCAAAAGTCTTTGATGCTGTAGGTCTTCCTTATTCTCGCACAGAAAAGTCCGGGTCGCCCATGTTTACAAAACAATTTTTGTCTAATCAAACGCACCCTATTGCAAAGAAGATTATAAAAATTAGAGAGATAAACAAAGCCAATACGACTTTTGTTGATACTATTCTTGAACATTCTCATCAAGGCAGAATACATTGTGACTTTCACTCTCTTAGATCCGATGGTGGTGGAACTGTTACAGGTCGTTTTAGCTCAAGTAATCCTAACTTACAACAAATACCTGCGAGAGATCCAGAAATTAAAAAATTAATTCGTGGTTTGTTTGTACCAGAAAAAGGACACAAGTGGGGTTCTTTTGACTACGCATCGCAAGAACCAAGATGGTTGGTTCACTATTGTGCCACTCTGACGGGTATAGATAGACACCCACAGATAGATGATGTTGTTAAGATGTATCATGAGGGCAATGCTGACTTTCATCAGATGGTGGCTGACATGGCAAATATACCTAGAAAACAAGCCAAGACAGTTAATCTTGGAATTATGTATGGTATGGGCAAGGCTAAACTTGCTAACGTCATGGACATAGATACAGACGAAGCCTCCAAACTTTTAGAAACATATAATGAAAGAGTGCCTTTTTTGAGATCGCTATCTGACAAAGCCATGAACCGTGCTTCGAGTACAGGTATTATTAGAACTTGGTTGGGCCGTAAATGTAGATTTGATATGTACGAGCCTGTGTCTTATGGATACAACAAAGCTTTGCCAATGGAAGAAGCCATTGATGAGTATGGTGGTAAAGGTAGAGTCAGAAGAGCATTTACATACAAGGCTCTGAATAGATTGATACAAGGCTCGAGTGCTGACCAAACTAAGAAAGCAATGGTTGAATGTTACAAAGAAGGATTGTGTCCTATGTTGACCGTACATGATGAACTATGCTTCAACATCAAAAAACAAGAAGAAGTAGAAAAAATTAAGGACATTATGTGTAATTGTGTCCCAAATCTAAAAATACCCTTTGAAGTGGACGCAGAATTAGGCGAAAACTGGGGAGAAGTCGGCTAACCTACCTATTATAATCGTGGAAAAACAAAGGTATTTCTAAGGTATAATCACACACGGACATATCGTTTCGGCTCTGTGTGGCGATCTGAGAGCCTAATTTTTTCGAACAGGCTTACAATATGCAGTAATTTTAGCTGTTTTGCCATCTAGCAGTGGAACATCGGGTTGATTGTTCAAACGTCTAGCAAAATACAAACAAGTATTAATATTTTCAAATCTTTGTGTCTGATCTACCACTCTTTCGTTGAGCATAAAGATCAGAAGAAACTCTATCATTCATCTTTTGCCTTCCAAAAGTATTCATCTGTATCTCCGAGTCTGAACTTTTGTCCATTCTCAACTTGATATATTTCTGTGCTAACTTTGAAATCTGGTTGCAATGGTTTATCTGGCGTAAGTGAATTATCGTAAACACGCATTCTATTGTTTGGATACAAACAAAATTGTCCGTTTTCTAATTCTATTATATTATGTGATTTATGTTCGGCTGGTTTTTCACTCGTAGAATAATCTATTGCATTTATATCTTCGTGATAATTATCAAGAGTGCATACATACGATCCTTTTAAAATACCATGATCCCTTGTATAAACTTCGAAGTCCATAGTTCCTATGAACTGTTTGCTAACTGCCACCACCCCATAATCCATGCAATTCCAAAACTGGAGATTATAAAGATCCATATCTGGAGTTGGGGTCTGTGGTTTAACAGTAAAAGCACTAATAGGTAGTTTATCGTAAAGAGCACCATAGTCAGGCAGATAAGTTTCAAAATAAAAAGCTCTACCTGGAATAGACTTTGCTGTAATCCAAACACCTTTTACAAACTCCCCATGACCATCTGCTCCATCTCTTAAATATTCTTTTCGCACCCATACATCTATGGAAGGTAAATTAACAACTAATGTAGACATTATGACTTTGGATTCTTCTTTCTTGCTTTTTTGGTTCTTGGATATGATCTGTTCTTGGAAGCAGATACGACTTTTAATTTACTTTTTTTGTTTAAAGCATTACCACCAACATGATGTACATCTTTACCATCGCCCTTTTTAACTTTACCCTGACGCATCATTTTTCTACGAGCTAAGTTTCTATTTGCTCGTTTCTTTCTGCGAGATTTGGGTTCAATTTCATATTCTCGTTGATAGTTTCTTTTGTATGACACTACTCTATACCTTTTGAGTATCCACCTGCTCTAGTGTATGTTAACACACTTTTTCTATTTGCAATATCGTTAACGTAAGAAACATGCACCCATCCAGAGTTTGGCTCTTTACCATCCCAACACTCTAAAATTAGCTGATCAAAATTTAAATTTTTCTCAATATACTTTGCTAAATCATAGTTACTAACACCAAATATTTCTATATCTGCCGCTTCTCCATCACAATGTTGCGAGGTAGGTTTTGAGCCAATCGCCTCACACAGGGCAGGACTGCGATACCCAGAGTTAATCATAATTGGTTTACCAAAAGCAGATCTGACTCTTTCTAATACATTAGAACACAAAGATTCCATAGCTTTGATATGGATTTCATTTGGATTGTTTTCTATACCTTTTCTTTCTGCTGTTTGTGATTTGGTAAATTCTGTTAATGAAAAATTATCTGATAGTTTCATCCTATGTTCCTTTGTTGTCTTTCTGCAATGATTCGATCATTGGGATTTAGTAGTGTAGCCAGTCTTGTATTTATATCTCTTGCCACAGGAGATACTTGAGGAGTGCTTACAACAGGGGATGAAGGCACATTAGTTGTCACAGGTTCTGATTTCTGAACAGGCTCTTGTGTTGTTAGTTCTGAAACTTCCTCTGTTTCTTCTATGGGATCTATTGGTATGCCATCAAAAGAATTGTAAAGTTCCTCTAATTCATCCACTGGCATATTGTGACCTTTTTCTTCAGCTTCTAAAAAAGCATCTCGACTAGGAAAGAAAGGTATATACCTGTTTTCTATAATAGATCCAATCTCTCTATTTCCCACACCCTCTTTTTTAAATCTTTCTATAACTTCTTCTTGTGTCGCACCTAATGCTTGTAGTCCCAAGAAGTCTTTTCTTGCTTTTCTAAAAGATCTTAATCTAGCTCTGTTGGCATTAGTCCATGCCTCTATAAATTCTTCTGAAGTAACAACGGCTCTGTTATTTACTCTATTAAACAATGTAGCAGCCGTGGATCGATTTGCTTTGAATTCTTGTGCTTTGAATATTCCTAATCTATCTGGATCAAATATCTGTGTGTTTACACCGAGAGTTGCTCTAACCATCTCTCCAAGGCGTGTAAATTGTCTGCCAGTGCTTGGTTCTTTTGATTCTGGGTCTGTTATTCCACGGAGAAATCTACCCATTTCAATATCATCCAACTCTGCACCTGTTGGTACACGGAAAGGTGAAGCACCTGGTGTCATGCCTTCTAATACATGTATGAAACTTTTTTGAAATCTACTTCCTAAAGAATCTCCGCCCTCACCTGTTTTATATATTCGTGCACCTGTTTCAGTTGCACCACCTCTACCACCGGGTACGCTTTTAGGTGCAATGTCTAATATTTTTGCCGTAATTATTGATTCATCAAAGAAAGGTTGAAAAATTTCACCGAAACTTTCTTCTGCTGCATTGAAAACTGTTTCAATCCCATCTCTTTCAAGCTTACCATCTCTGTTTAAACTTCTAATAAGTGCAGTAAAAGGTCTAATTAAAGAATCATATGGATTAGTATGGCTGAAATCGTATATCTCTAAATTACCATTCTTGTCTCTGCCAACAGGCACTAAGGTAGAATTCTTTTGGAAGGGTGCAGCCAAGTCTTGAACAGCTTGCATTTCTTCTTCGCTGGTTCCTGATAGACTCATTCCTATTTCTCTGACAGCTACTGGCAACGCAACGAAAGTTGTTAACGCTCCCATTAATCGTCTCATACCTATTTCTCTGACTTCTGGTATGTTACTGCTCAATTCTTTTACGGCTGTTTCTAATGTGTTGAAACCTGTTCTAATTATTTCAGCAGGAAAAGATACGAAGTTTCCAACGGGTAATTGTCTAAATGATTTTATAGCTTCTGATGTCAGATCGTAGTTAGGGACATGGTTTCTTACAATATCTCCTGCAAAATCTTCCATGCTTTTGCCTTGTAGATGAACTTCATCAAACTCCTTTACAAAAGCTTTAGCTTCATTGGCATCTTTGGCACTGGCTATATATCTAGCTCGTGCTGTTTTTAATTTATTTAATTCAAACTGATAATTATATATTTTCCAAAGATCATCCTCACCTTTGTATGCGTCTTCCATCTTTTTTAAAAATTTACCACCTGCTCTGGTAAATTTACCACCGATATTAAAAACCATATTAGAAGAGTTTAAACTACTTCCAAGATTAGAGTCACCTGTTTTTGGATTCTCGTATCCGACACCCTTACGCAAGTTGGCTTGTAGTTCTCTAAGTTCAGCCTGACTACCTATTATTCCTCGTCTTTGTAAATCAGCAAGAAAAGCAACCTGCTCTTCATCAGATCTTCCTGCTAAATCATTAAAAACATATTTTAAAGACTCACCAAGATTTGCACCACGACCTACATTACCTTGTGCCATAGCAAATAAAGAGGCAGATGTTACGTTACGAACATGTGTTATTGGAGATAAAATAGTTTTTGAGTATTGTGAAAAACCTTTTAACCATAAGAACTTACCATATAACTGTCTTCCAATGTGACTGATATTATTTGTATCGTTTAAAACATTTTGTGACATACTTTTCCACATACTAGTTGGAACAGCTATGCCGTGCATTGCACCAAAAGGTGTTTCACTAAGAGTTAATTCATCTGGTCTTCCAGAAGTCCCTTGTCTTCCGAGAATATAAGAGTTTTTACCACGATCTGATTGCATAAACTGTTGTAGTTCATTTTTATTCATTAAGTTTGTGTCTTTAAAAATAGAATTTTCACCATTTCTTGCTATGTCATCATCAGCTATTTTTCTCAAAGAAGTGTAAAAATTATCTGTTGCATCAAATTGAGCAAATTTTGCTATTGTGCCAACATAAGATTCTTTTAAATCTTTCACTTCTCCATAGATAGCTTTGAGAGATGGTAAGTCCAGTTTCTTTGTGTTTATCAAAGTTGTTGGTATTTTTGCTATTGCTGTTTGTGTGAAAAAAGAATTTGCGTTAGTTCTAGCTATTTCTTGTTTTGCTTTCTGTTGATTAAAAGCCATGTCTATATATCGTTTTAACTGTTTCGCTTTTGGTGGCTCAAAATTTTTACCTACAGCATCGTAACTCAAAAGTTCTTTTTCTTCTAATAAACTTCTAGGCACTGGTTGATTGTTAAATGTAAGTTTGTTTATTTGTTTATCAATCTCTTTTCTTCTCGGACTAAAAGTCTTAGCTATATTTTTATACATGTTTTGCATGGTTTTTTCATCAAACATATCTTTTCTTCTTGTTTTTATGAAATCTCCTCTTGCATTTTTTGCAAAACCAAACATGCCCATTACATTATCAATAGTGTCTTCAGTTAATTTATATTTATTATCTTCCATTATTCTATAACGAGTCACAAAAAAGCCACCTTTGTGAGTACCGTCTGGTTTGATCATACTATCTTCAATGGCTCTAACAATATCTTCTTTTACAGGAACACCTTGTTTTCTTTTAAATTCAAGAAACTTTTGGTCTTCCCACTCTTCAACTGTGCCTTTCCAGTTTTTAGGTGGACTGCCTCCACCTGTGTAAGCATTTTTATTAGGTGGACGAGGAACTTTTGCTATTATGTCCTCTGCTGACATTAAATTTTTTATAGCTCCAGACTTTAATATTCTTTCAGCTAAATTGTTTTTTAATTTAACCATGTTTTGAATAGGAATTTTAAGTTCTCTTGGTATTCCTATTTCTCTAAATAAATTTTCTTCAGATACTATTGTTTTACCTGTAAAATAATCATACAGATTGTTTAGTATTTTTTCTTTTGAAAGATTACTTTGATTAATATATTCAGGTTTTGCTAAAGCTTTATCTATCGCTTTTTCTAATCTTCTAAATTGATCTGCTGCTACCTTAAAACCAGCCTCTTGAGTAGGTCCAATAAGTGAAAACAGTTTAGCACTGTCAATAGTCTCTTCTGTACCTGCCACTCCTTTTGATACATCCATCGTTATCGCTTTAGTTTTTTGTTCACGACCAAGATAGTATTGTTGAGTTATTTCTTTTCGAGCATCTTCAAGTTCTTTGTTAACCATTCTTTGTTGCTTATCAATTAAATCTGAATCTATGTTAGGATCGTCAGCATTTCTCATTCTTTGATACTGAAGATCTTTGTATTCTGGAGATTCTTTTGTGCTTCTAACAATAGACTCTTCGATGCTTTTAAATTCTGGTAATTGTTTTACTTCCTCGTCAGATAATGCTTTTAAATGAGCATATGCCTCTTGTTCAGAACTAAAAGACCTTTTTTCTCCATTGAATAGTATTTCTTTGTCTGTGGTTTTATCGAAAAGTTTTATTTGTCTTGTTGTTTCTTGTTGTTGAATACCTGTTCTAGCTCCTAACAAAGCTCCTCTGCTCCTAAGATTTCTCGCTAAGAAAAAATTAAAGTTTTCAAAAGCAGTCAGTTTTCTTATAGGTTCACCTGTTACTTCATCTTTTAAACCTTGTCTCATGTCAAGGTCATCAAGTTTTGCAAGGTATTTAGTGGCTTTTTCTGCACCTGCACGGATAACTTTTGTACCTCCAAGAGTAACAACATCTGCACCTGTGATCGTGGTTCCTGGAACTCTAGCAGCACCAACTTTTACTGCTCCTTTTGCTAGTCCTGACAACACTGGAGGTATTGTACCAGCTAAAAAACCACCTTCTATTAACATAGAAAATCTATTACCTATTCTACGAGCAGCGTCCTCGGATCCTGAATCGGCAACATTATAAACATCTGTTCCTGTAAAGCCACCATCGAAGAAATCACCAATGGTCTGTGTACCATCAGTCGTGACCACAGCATCAGCAACACCTGCAGCCACAGCTTTTTGTGTAGCCAGTGCAACTTTTTGTGTTTTAGTTAGACCAAAACCAAAATTTTTACCTTGGGCGTATCCTTTTTGTAATTTACCTAATTTTGAAAGACCACCTACAACTTTAAATGCAACCACACCAGGAACAGCAAACTGTGCTAAACCAGAAGCAATAGTTCCTACAGCACCTTCGGGGTCAATACCAAAGTCTTTTCTTGTTTTATCTGCCCATAGATTAAACTGTCTAGCGTGTTGTGTATCTGCAACATAATCAACACCTTCAAGGATCAATTCTCCAATACCTTGTGGAATCTTGGTTAGTCCCTCAACAACACCTTCGCCCAGTTCTTTTGCCCAACCTTCATCGGTGCTTGGTTCGTTGAGATCTTCATCTATAACTTTGGCACTAGATATATCAAACTGAACCGCATCGTCTGTAACAACAGGTTCTTCTATTATTTTAGCACTAGACGCATCAAAGTCAGGTTCTTCTACAAGTTTAGCTGTAAAGGGATCAAATTCAGCCATATTTTTTCCTTTTTACGGATCGACAAATTTACCATTTGTATATCTTTTCTTGACACCGTTTTTATCTATATAAATTTTACCTTCTTGATAACTGGTGCTACCATCACCCTCAAGAACACCACCAGTATCTTTTGCAAATTGTTCTAATATAATTTTTTCTTGTTTTCTGTATTCATCGTTATCAATACCACCTAATCTATCTTTAGTAGTTTTAACCAAAGCTTCAAGTGCTGGTTTAGTAATACCTTCGTAATAATAGTAAGCATCCTCTGCTTTATCTACAGTATCATAGCTATAACCTTTAATTTTTTTATTAGCCGCAACTGCTTTAGCAGTTGTTACTAGATCAGTAAATTTAGTTTTATTTGTTGTTGCAGCAATCAACATGGCTCTACCTTTTTTAGTAAACTTAAACTCGCCATCTTCGTATGTTGCATAGTCAGAACCCAAAGCATAAATATTCTTAATCTCTTTTGTTGATGCTTTATCTCTTAATTGTGCACTAAGTTGTTTTTCTGTAAGTCTTACATAATCGTCTTGTTTTCTCTTATTTAATGCAAGCTCTTCAACCTTTAGATCAAAGGTCTTACCTGCTAATTCCATTGATTGTAGAGTTTGAGCGGCAGTTAAATCTAACTTAGCAAACGCTAACTCATCTAAAACTTTATTTCTTGCTGTTTTATATTCTAGTTCTGTTTTAAATTGAAACTTGTTTTCTTCTAATTTTGCAAGTTCTCCGTATGCTTGTATTTTTAAGGTTCTTTCTGCTATTTTTGCAGCTTTCTCATCTTTCATGAGATCATATCTTATTTTAGCAAGACTTTTTCTGTCTTCTCTTTCTTGTTGATTGATTTGATTTAAGTCTTTACCAAAAGATTCAACACCAAAAAGTAAACCTTTTGATATGTTTGTAAGAGCATTCTCGCTCTCTCCTGCCGCTGTAGCTAAACCACCTTTGATCATGGACATCCAAAAGGCTGTTACCCTATCATCGTCATACTGTCCTTCTTTCAAGTCTAAAACTTCTCTAGCTTTTTTATCTACATCTTCAAGGCTTATTTCGTCTTCTTCTTCTTCCATTAAAGATTCTATTTTTTGCATATAATCTGTTCGTTTAGCATCATCTGCTTCATATCGTCTATCTATTTTTGCCAATTTACTTTTGAAAGCTTCATAGCTACTCGCTACGTCAGTGACAAAACTAGATTTTTTTGTGTCTTTGGTTTTATCATCCGCTGGTTTTTTATCATCTGGTTTTAATATATTTTCAGTTGTTTGATTAATTTTACCCGGTGCATCGTCTAATTGTGCTTCTGGTGCAACAAATTTAGGCTGTGTATCTGATTGAAAATCATCAACTTGCATTACATTTTCTTTAGCAGATCCAAACTCTCCTTGTTGTTTAATTATTTTTTTATCTTTATCTTCTTGTGTTATCTCTTTGTCCATTTCTGTTTCGGCAGGTAAATCAAGATTACTTGGAATAGTATTGTCTATTTTAGTAATTCTATCTCTACTCATCTGACCACCTGTAAGAGTAGAAGCACCAGCAGGATTTATAAAAATATCAGAAAGACTAAAGTTAGCTCCGACTGGATTATTTTTTATTCTTTGTTGTCGTCTACCTTCTACACCACCAAGTTGATAGCCTTTAACAGCACCACCACCAGCATAATTCTGTACTGCACCCATTAATTCTGGAGATGATGCAAGAATACCCATAGGTTGTCTGCTGTTATACATATTCATAACTTGTTGTGCGAACATTCTTCTTTTTAGTGGATCATCCATTAAGCTCTCCCGAAACCTGGAAAACCTTTTCCTTGATTCATTAAACCAAAAGCACCAATACCTGCTTGTGCAAGACCAAGCAATTGTGAGCTTGTGCTAGGAGGTGGTGTTGTAGTTCTTGAAAAGGTTTGTTGTAATGCTGGTACACCTCTAAATATATCAGACATGAATCCAATCTGTTGGAAAGGTAATGCTTGTTCTGCAAGTATGTTTGCTCTGTTGATGTCTCTTTGTCTCTGTCCTTGTTGTTGTTGCAGACTACCAATACCTAAAAGTGTATTAACATCTTGAACACCCATCTGTTGTCCTAATTGTCCTAAACCAGCAGTTTGAACACCCAGACCTGCAACTGTTTGACCTAACTGACCTGTAAGTTGTGCCTGTCTTAACTGTTGTTGTGCCGCTTGTTGTGCTAAATTTTGTGCTTGTTGAAAACCAGCAGATCTTAACTGTGCACCAGTTCTTGCTTGTTGATCCATAACATCGGCAGCTATTTGTCCTTGTAATACTGCTTGTCTTGATCCACCAAACGCACCTGATCCAACAGCTTGTGCTTGTGCTTGCAATTGTTGTTGTGCACCCTTATCTGCAATATCTTGTTGAGTCGCTGCAATTACATCCTCTGTAAACGGATTCATAAACTGTTGATAACTAGTTGGGTCTATTCCTGCCGCCGCAACTCTTTGTTGTGCAGTTCCTAATTGTCCTATGCCTTGACCAACAGCCTCTGCTCCTTGTTGTAGAAAAGGTGCAAAAGAACCAACTCCTGTTAACGCATTGGCTATTGCGGCTTTTTGTCCCTCTGATAATCCTTCTAGTTCTTGTCTAGCAAAAGGCATCTGTGAACCAGGTCCCGTTAATCCTTTTGCACTGGCGAATATATCTGCTAAAAACTCCTCTTGAAAAGGAGCTAGTCTTACTATCTGTTCTTGTGTTGCTGTAGCCATTATGCGGCTCCTTCTAGTTGTGACATCATATCATACATTCTAGCAGCACCGATATTTCTATCGCCACCACCTGCACCACGGACAGCTTTTGCAGTTAATACAAATTCACCGTCTGATAGTCTAGCAGGAACTGAATCGCTGGTTCCTGTACCGGGGCCTTTTACTTCACCACCTGCGGCTGCTTCTAGTGGATCTATTGAAAATATACCCCTATTTCTGTTATCCTCAAAATATTTCTTGCGTTCTTCTTCATTATCTAAATTATACAGTTTATCTCCAATTCGTCCATACCCTAATCTTGTTTCACCTTTAGAGAAAGGACGCATTTTTTTCTCTTCTTGTTTTTCTTCCCCACCTAATGCTCCTAGTAAACCCAATCCAGCACCACCTAATGCTATTTTACCAGCAGTAGATTCTGGAATCATGCTTTTTAAGAATGATCCAATACCACTTGTGTCTGCTGTTTTTACAGATGCGATTGGATTACCTGTTATAGCACTAGTTGTTGACGGAGAGGCAAAAGGAGAACCAGAGGTATCAAAATTAAAACCTTTTCCGAAATCTTTACCACCCATTGCGTATGTCGTTGCTCCTGCAAGTGCTGCATTTTGTAAGGCTTCTTCTGCACTTCTACCTGCCGCAAGAGACCCTATACCAGATCCTATGGATGCACCTAATGGACCACCAAAATACATACCAATAGCACTACCAATCAATGGTGCGGCTTTTTTTAATGATCTAGTGATGTTTTTAAAAATGCCCATAGTTCATACTACCAATAATTTGTTGTTTCTACAATCCTATATTCTAGTTATCGCACTCGTTGTTACTCTTGTTTTAGATAATTCTTGAATACTAGCTACAACATGAAGTCTGTTTGCAGTTGCAGCCTGTGCTTTTAATATTTCTCCACTTTCCAATATTAAATCTTTTGTTAGTAGTTCTACAGTCGTGTTAGCTCCTACAGATTTAAGGTTAAAGAGACTAAAGACAGCACCCGCCGTATCGGTTAAATTCACTGTTATGGTATCTGCGTTAGGAGATTGATTTGATACTATTATAGAATTAACAACGGCTGCATTAAAGTCGGCATCACTAGGAACTGTAAACAAAGTTGTAAGATTGGTTGTGGTAAGATCTAACTTTGCGTTTGTAACACCTTGAATATATTGAGGAATACTGGTTATAAGCATTAGCGTCTACCATCCTCTCTTATATCTACTCTAGGTGTGCCTAATTTATATTTTGTTCCCAGTGATGTGGAATCAATTCTTAAAGCAAAAGATCTACCTCGTAAACGATAATTTAACTTTTCTGTAAATTGCTCTACTGGACTAGTTGCAGTTCTTTGTGTAGTGGCTTGAGTTGTTTCATTAAAATTAGCACCAGGATTGTTTCTTGACTTCATTGTAAACGCAACATCTGGATTAAGACTTGTTGATCCATTGAATGTAATGTCTGGAATAACTTGTTTTAAAAACAAGAACTTATCACCATCCCCTATATCAATGGCTGAAGATTCTATAAATGATGTCATGGCAGATCCATCGTCATCAAAACCTACCTCATGGTTGTAAAGATACTGATTGCCAGTAGCTTGTGGCAAATTTCTTATACCTCTGTCAATCCATGCGTCTCTTGCCAATGTTCCATAATACCAAACTTTTTCTAAATAATTAAAAGCAACATACTTATCTATCTGTGTTCCAGCAGACGATGGATAAAACCATAATATCTCACTAAATTCTGAGTTAACACCAACATGAACTTTATCACGCTCTGCAAAATTAAAATCTAGAAATACTTTATCTTTTACTGTGCATGGTAGTTGTACTGTTTGACCACCAGAATAAACATAGAACGTATCAACACCCATCCAATACACTGCATCTTCAACGGCAACAGCAGAAAAAGGACTCATAATAGTTATATTCTTTGATAGTTCTTGAAGACCAAACGTAAATGGTGGACCTATAAACTTCATAGCATGTAGTGTTTTATTAGTGAAGACGAGTATCTGTTGTTTTGTTTCAACAGCTTGTACAAAGGTAGATCCACCACCTAACCTTAAATCACCTGCTGTATTTGTAGCAGTTGGGAAAAAATCTACTGGGTTTTCTTGTGAAGAGAAACGTATCAACAATGGATCTTGTACCCCATTGCCTTGTGTAGCAGAAGAGTTTGCACCTAATCCATCACAACCAAACACGATAACATGTCGGTCTTGGTCTGATACAAGAACTTGTTTAGCGATAGTAGGCACACTTGTTTCTCCAGAATATGTGCTTGTCGCACTAAGTTCTACGGCTCTATTGCCTAAACCATTTGTTTTGTCCCAGTAAAACAATCCACCATCTCTTGGATTAATAATTATATCTTCACCAAAATTATCATGTGACCATAATCTAATCTGTGCTCCAGGGGTCGTGACACTTGCTGCATTACCCCAACCAACAAAGTCATTAGCAGAATCTGCATTACCAGCCCTTAATCTTATGAGGCTGTTGTCTGCATGTGTAGTTGCAGTAGTGCCTCCTTGAGCACGAGTCACTGTCATTGTATTATCATCAGAAGTTGGTGATATAGCCATTAACTCTTCATTTATTAATATTATATCATTGAGACTATTCATACCTGTCTCATCATCTACACTAAAGGAAGTATCAGTAGCATTTAAACTTTGAGCAAGTTGTGTAGCTAAAGCACCTGATGTTGTACCACTCCATTGTCCTGCACCCCATCCTGTACCACCAACTGTTACGTCTAATCCAACATTTAACTGATATGTACCAACAACACTACCACCACCATTTCCTGTATCAGATGAATTAGCCGCAACACTAGATGTTATTGTATAAGCATTAGAACTTATTAATGATGTTATTTGAAACTCTGCATTTAATATTGTAGCTGTGATTGTTCCACCTAAACTAGATGCACCAGAAAATGTTACAAAGTCTTTTTCATTTGCACCATGTGCTGGATCAGTAACAGTTATAGTTGTTGATCCGTTAGTCGCAGAAAAAGTTACATCACCAGCACCTGTAGTGCTTCTTATGGGTGTTATATCATTAAATGTCTGCCCTTCTTCTATGTAGTATTTTAAATGTGTGCCAATACCCATGAAATCAGAGCCATCAAGAGCTACCCAGTTGTGTAGTCTTCTAGCACTACCTAGATATTGATTAGAACTATATTTTTCCCAACCACCAAATTTTTCTGGAAAACCAAACCTAAATCTTACTTTATCACCATCAACGAATCCACCTTCGTTACTGTAAGATGTAATATCAGATACAATACCAGGTTTAAATTTTAAAGCTGTCATAGGCATTACGCTGTACCTCCAGTCAAAGATCCACTACCACTTGATGTTACATTACTTACACCTTGTATTGATTTACCAGATGCTCCACCAGCACTACCACTTGATCCATTTGTTGGTGCAGTAGCTGGGAAACTTACTGATGATCCACTACCATTACTGCCTGTTGATCCAGTTGATCCAGATGCACCAAATGCTCCACCAGCCCCTCCTGTTCCACCAGCACCCGAATTGTTAGACCCAGAACCACCACTAGATCCAGATGCAGCAGATTGATTGTATCCTTGTCCAACACCACCTGCTCC
>Ga0160422_10000414_pt1 | contig 25692 bp, 11 predicted proteins | sample Fk160mmetaG_FD_108192 | JGI IMG/M metagenome (GOLD analysis project Ga0160422, IMG submission 108192) | Marine microbial communities from the Central Pacific Ocean - Fk160115 60m metaG | ecosystem: Environmental > Aquatic > Marine > Oceanic > Photic zone | place: The Central Pacific Ocean...
AAATCGTCCCGCTTATGCTGCACGTACAGGGACAGGTAGGATGCTTAGTTGAATGCGGTCACCGAAAGGCAACAAAAAGGGGCTTACTCCTCACTCCCTCCACATCACGAAGAAGAATGGGATCTCTGGGTCAGGAATATTGCTTGATAACTGGTATCATAAAAGAAATCATGCATTCATTGCACCGGTGATACCTGCTTCCTTCATGGCCTGCCAGAGATCGTCATTTGAGACATAGCCAACAAACTCCTCATTCTCGTCATGTAAAAGCACTGCTTTTGGTTTGTACTTGTTAATTTTCGCCCATGCTTGCGAAATATTTTCATCCCAAGATATTGAAATCACTCGTGTGTTTGCAACTTGGCCAATTTTGGCTTTGTGGATGGCCTCGACACCTCGAGGTGGTGAACCATAGATGCGCAAAAGGTCGTAGAGATACATCACGCCAACGAATTTGTTCTTTTTTCTGTTAAGGACCAATACGGCTTGATTTGGATTTGTTGTAAAATATTTTGCAACTTCTGGCAGTAGTGTTTCTGGATCTACAATAACATAGGAATCTGCGTGATGCAAATCTTTCAATTTTGGTTCATCACGTGCCATGGTGTCTTCCATACAGAAGTCGAATAAAGTGTTATTGGAAAAGAACCCAGAGATAGCCGCTAAGGAATTTTTTTAATCCTGCCAAAGGTAAACAGAAATAGGGCTAGATTTGCAAACATTGTTTGATGCTGAATTAAGGGACGAGTACGTAATTCTTGAACGTAACGCAGTACTCTCCGACGTCGCAAAGGCATTGCTTCCTGTGAAGAACAGCGCTGTACTTATTCGAGGAAAGAAAAGTGAGGGTATTGTTGGCATTTTGAAGGTACAACCACTTCTCCACGCACTCTCGGAATCGTCTGATCCTTCAAAATCCAAAGCGACCGATGTTATGGAAACAAATCTTTTGCGACTCAAAGTTTCGACACCAATCCAAATTGCGGTTTCAACCATTCAAAATCGGAACCCAGATGGAACTCTAGTACTGGGTGAAGATGGAAAGTTTCAGGGGTACCTAAGTGCATCAGACTTCCGAGACATTAAGCAACGACTCGCTGCTCCAAATGTTGAAACAAAGCAAAAACCGCACACGATTTCTGAGGCCGTAAGCCTTCGAGACGAATTCCGTATTGTCAAGGTGACAGATAAGTTACAAGATGTTGCTCTTCAGTTTCGCAGACCTTCCGTGCAATACGTCCTTGCACAATCGAAGAAAGGCGGCGTAGAAGGTGTTTTTTCAGTACAGCACATGTTAAGATTGTTGAGATCGGGTGTGAAAACGCACAAAGACTCAGTAAAAAAACACATGAAAAATAACCTTTTACGTCTTCGAAACGACACACCGATTGAGGTTGCAATAGACGCTGTTCGAGAACGTCGGCCAGATGGTGTGCTCATATTGAAGCAAAATGGGGAATTTGATGGATTTTTGAGTCCGGATGATTTCCGCCAATTGTCTAAATATGTGACTCCAGAAATAGAACACGATGGTTCATTTGACTCTCTCCTAGAATTTTTTGAAAAAAGAATGACCCAAGGAAATGGACTTCCTGTTGTTTTGACACATGTTGAATCCAGCATTGCATTGCATGATGTTCAGATTAATGTTGAGAATCAAACAAATGGCCTTATCCTCAATTTCAGCGTGTCTACAGTCGAGACTGGAAAGACGGTGCTTCAATTCAGATTTGATTTTGGCCTTGCATCCTCGATGACACCTTCAGCAACAGCATACAGGGATATTGAAGCTCCACCTGTTCTTCAACATGTTTGGGGTGATCTCCTTGTTCACCTTTCGTGGTCCATCATTGCTCAATGGATGGATGCAGGAAGAAAAGACACATCCTCTTTGCTGTTGTTCGGGATGGACGAGGATGGGAAACTTATTTTTGAAGAATTGAGACGTGAACAAGGAGTTGAATCTTGAATGACAGAAGTGGATGTACAAGTAAATACTATGATGCTTTCTGAATTTGCAGATGACATTATCGATCACATTCGTCCTCTCCTTGAGTCGCTTGGTCTGATTGGAATAGGCTCGGATGGAATCAATTTCGATGGGTTTAGTTTTGACAAACTCAAGAATATGTTTCACAGTTACGAGCGAACCAGCGCCTTACTCTCCTTGCTCGATATGATGGAACCTGCCATTCAATCGGTAACGATGCACAAAGATCAGAATGGATTCATTCGAGAAGGCCCTATCGATCCTGGAACCGAAGACAATGAATCAACATGGTATCGACTGACGACAGTTAGTGTCAATCCAACCACGAACATCGATGTTTGCTTGTCGCTAATTCGAGACATTACGCTTGCTGACGATAATGAAGTGTTTTTAATCGAACCAAGCACGGAGCATGCTCAAACAATGCTCCTCGGTATCGGACTCAGTTTGTCCAACGTCGTGGTTGGTGGCGTTGCATTGGACTTGTTGCTTGATGTTCCTCTTCTTTGCCTTCGTGCTGAAGAAGCAGCATTTCATTCGCAACTTGTCCTCAAATCAAATCCAACGCATGATTGTATCCTTTCATGGATGGGTACTGATGAAGCAAAACAACACGCCATTGGTTCGATTTCAATATCAGCCAACGTTCGAAGTGTGGATCAATCACGACTCCAGCCATCAGCAGGAGTTGTGAGTTTTTCGTGCGAGGCAGTTCAACTGGATGCCTCGTTCTCTAATTATGGTGTGAATAAAAAGTTTGATCTTGCATTAATAGACCCTCAGGGTTCAATAGGTGATTTTGGTCTTGATTTATCGGGGCTTGAAGGAGGGATGAATTTTGATTGGAACAACATACTCACGATTTTTGGAGATTCCATTGACAATGATCTTCTACGCGATCACTTACTCCCTGCGTTTGGATTGATGCAAACGAGACTTATGGATTGGGAATTACCACCCTTTCCATTCCTTTCTGTTGTTATGAATTTAGGAGATTTTGACAATCTCATTGGCGAAATTCGGGGTTGGTTCCTGAGCATGCTTAATGCTGATACAAACCTAATTCCGGTGTGGTTAGGTCACATTGGTCAATTTTTCAGCGGACTGAGTGGGGGAGCATTCTCAAGCCCATTCACAGGAGGAGATGGAACTTCAGGAACTCCTTGGCAGATGACTATGTTCAATCTGGGCGATTTATCCGTTAACCTTGAAGCATGGATAGTGTCGGATGAAAGCGAAGGATACAGTATTAATTTTGGTCTTGATGCAACCTTTTCTCGTACGTTGAATCAAATGCCATTTGATGTTTCGTTGAATACGCATTGGCTTCGAATGAATCTATCTGGTGGCGATTTTATCACTCTCCTACCAGACTTGTCACTCTCGCTGAGGTTCGAACCGGATTCAGGTTCATTGATCTCATGGGACGGTCTGACCTTACCGAGTGCACTGCAAAGCTTTGGCTTAGGTAGTGGCGACCTCTCCATTGGAGGTTTCCTCGCTGGAATTGAATTGAATGCGAGTCGACAACCTCTGCCATTCCTACTTTTGACAGATGTAACCCTTCCTGGTGCATCTGTTTCGATTGACATCGACCTCTTGAATACGACCATTCCTTCGATCAGCCTCGATCAAATGCTTGTCTCTTTACGAGATTCAATCAGTGATATTCTCGCCATGCATCCTCTTTTGCAACGATTGGGTGCACTGATCGGTCTCGTATCTCCCCGTGGTGGTTCCTTCCGTACGGATTATTGGGAGCACTCCACGAGCGACCTACGTATTGGTTCGACTCGCGCTGGATGGCCAACCTTGCTCCAGTTGATCGAAAATCCAATAGAGACAATTGGACGCTATCATCGTGAGATTTTCAGAATAGGCGTTTTGAACCTCGACCCAAGTCTTCCGACACCTACTGAACAAGCATGGACTTACTTAGCAGAAGCAATTCAAGATCTCATTCAAGCCGGTATTCTCATTTTGCGCGGTACACCTGTGGTAGAACTTGAAGCGAGTTCTCCTTACGCAATCCGAACTGAGAATTCGGAATTAGCAGTTGGTGTATCGTTTGAGAATGAGAATCCACATGATCGACACATTGTGATATTGACTCCGGCACTCAATCGATCTCCGCTACGTGTTGAATTCGAATACAATCATGATAATGACCACTTTTCTATCTCGCCTTTCATCGCTGTATCTGAGTTCCCATTGGGTGCAAGTATGGTTGCAGATGCTGAGGTTGCTTTGACCTTGTTTGAATGCGACCTTCCACCACAATCACCAGCAAATGCTGTCTGGGTGAGCAATGCGCATGCGGAGATTGTTTTGCAGCATCGTCTTATCGATGGTGACCGTCCGTCGCTACCGCTCCTTTCCTATGGCCCTTACTGCCTTTCTATAGATTCATTTAGTGGAGGCCTCGAGTGGAGAAGGCAGCCTGCTGGAAAAGGATATTTCTATTCGATAGAGGGTCTGAACTTTGTTGGTGCTTGGCCAAATCTCGGGCTATTTTTCACTGATCTCATCGATAATTTCGGACCAGGTTTCGATTTCAGCCAACTTGAAGGTTGGTCCTGGGATGGGAACCGACTGAGATTACCTGATGGATCTTGGCTCAACTTTTCCGGTCCGAATATGGGTTGGTTTGGACGTACCGATCAAACATCAGGAAACGAATTACCAGATTTGGATTGGGGCTCGATTCCATGGCCAATCAATCTTGCAGATTACCTCGGATTGCCAAATCTACCGAGCCTCAATCTTGGTGGTACAAATGGTGATGGGTCCGACTTTGATTTTAATTTCCCTGATTTTGAATTCCATTCAATGGATTCAGATTTCGATTTTGACTTTGATTCAATTCTTAGCAATCTATTCTCCGGGATGTCGGGTGTTCCGGGCTCTTGGTCCCTTCCCAACTTCCTCGGATTGCCTTCAATTCGTTCAATGATTGGTCAATTTTTGAGTCTGAGGGGCGGCCGTCTTGGCTTCTTCCTTGCTGGATTCTTGCGGCTCGACCCTTCCCTACCCTACCTCGACCTTGGTCGAATGACATCGAGAAATGGATTTTCCATCCCTGAATTTGAACCACCTGATTGGCCAGATGCATGGCGCTTTTTCCACGGCAAATCAAGCGATCGTATTGGCTTGGGTCCATTCTCCCTGCCTTTTGATTGGCCTGAGTTTGACCTTCCTGCATTCCTCATGGACCCACTAGGAACACTCAAGATTCATCTTGGTGAATTGTTCTCAGGAACTTCAAAGAGTGGGGAACCGTTTGCATTTCCAGCTCTGCGTTGGCTTCAAGGTCTTCTAAGTGGTTCATTGCCTGACCTTCGTCTTCCAGACATTGGCTGGGGAGGAAATCGCCAGACGCAAGATCGAGATGGTAAATGGTTTAATTTGGATTTGGATTTCAACATTGATTTTGATATCAATCTGGACCATGATATCCTTGATGATATGGATGGCGAATTCAAGATCAAAATCCCTTCAGTGCCAGTTACCATCGATGGTCAGGGGACGTATGATGACCCATGGGCGATTGGGCTTCAACCAAAAGGTTGGCCAAAAATGGAACTTCTCCTTTGGCTCGATCCAGATGGTCTACCTCGTGAGCATATTCAAGAGGTATTCCATCAGGTTTCTGATGAGGTGATGTCGATTATCGATGTTGTTGTTGCTGGTGCATTTGACGTTGATACGGCTGATTTCTTACCAAACGAGTGGACGCATTCATTGGCGACTATGATAACTCTACTTGCTCGATTGAACGAGCGAGCATCGCATGCTGTTGGCCACATGAGTGTTGGACAATTGCATGATCTTTTGGTTGGCTTTGACGCATTCTTGTCAACATCTGATGGTTTAATTCCTGAATCAAGTCAACGCGATCCCTATGGTTTGTGGGCCAATTCAGATCAGACTTTATCACATCATGCCCATCACTTGAATGTGCTTTCAACCGAATCGGTGGCTGATGAATGTTCTCAATTTCTATCGAATCTCACGCAATTAAATCCTCATGAAGAAGCAAGTGTTCTGTTTATTGCACCTTCGTGGTTGGGCACCAACGCATGCGATCTCATGGCTACGAACATGAACCAAATTCTCGGTTGGCCATCTGCAAATGTTGAAGTTGTTGATTTTAGCGATGTCGTTTCAGTATCAACGACAAGCATTATGTCGGCTGATATCGATGGAACACCTTCGTCTGCGTTTACTATCCTTATTCCATCTCTCAACATCGCTTCGGGTGGGAGCATGCGAGATGGATTGGCCATTCAAGTCAATCGAGTAGTTGAACATATTATTTCGCAAAGAGGTGGAAAGGTGTTCCTTATTGGTCACTCAGTGGGTGGTTTAGCAATGCGATATTACACAGAGGGTTGGTCGAATTTGGCCAGTGAACCAGACGAGGCAGGCATCCATCCCCCACAACCTCCTGAAGACCACGTTTTGGGTGCAGTGAGTCTTTCGACACCACATGATCATACGGCCGTTCGGCTCAATCCTGATGGGCATCACGTTCAGACTTTCTTGCATTTGTTGAAGTTGTTAGGTGCTCTCCAAGACGATACGTTCGACGCAGCGAATCCATCAACAACAGTTCCGTTTTCAGAGATACCTGTGACTCAGGCTAGAAATGCATCGATTGCGTTTATCGAAGCCATCTCAAAGTTGTATGGCGATCGTGGAATTGTTAAGAGGAATCCGGAGGTGAATGAATGACTGTTACAGCAAATATTCCATTGAAAGGGTGGCAGTTTTACCAATCAAATCTTGCAGATTCGAGTAATCCCTTTTCTGTTTGTACGGTTACTGGAGAGAATTACAACCCAGGTTACTTGATGAGGAGGTCTACATCTGCTGAACAACGGTTGAATTCTCATCAACTGCGTTTACTCGATGTGTCCATCAATACTTCATCGAGCAAGTCAGGTAAAATTTTGCTCGAGGTTAAGCCGAATTACGAAGTAGAAATCTGTTTCCGAATTCAAGATGAGTTTGGTGTGGATGTTACAACGTATCACAATTACATCAAAAATTATGCTTCGAATATGAAACTTCTAAGCAATCCAAGCACGAGTAAGAACTACAGCCAATTTTGCAGCCAAACAAGAGATTGCCAGACACATTCAGATGGTTCGGTAAAACATAGTACCACGGGTTCGTTAAGTGATTACCCCTGCACAGTTTTGCGACTAAAAGGCGGCGATCGTTTTGAGTGTGATGTTGAGGCGGAGCATACTGATGCGTATGGTTCAACAGCCAATGTATTCTCGTTGAGACTAACCCCTGATGATCAAGAAACAGCTGTGGTTGCTGAAACCGATAAATCGAAGTACATCGGTTGTAATGTGGTTGTTACCTTGCATAAAGTGAGCAAAGAAGTCGTTTCCTCAGAAGGTGAGAGATTAATCGTGGATACACTTGAAGCATATCAGCCAGAGATGTATTCCGATAAATTCTTCATTGAACGTAACCAACTCGTAACGACTGCACAACAGTACATTGGTGATCCATTCCGTTGGGGAGGAAACATTCCACAACTTGCTGGTGGTGAGGGTACAGATTGTTCAGGTTTTGTTCTCTATGTGCTCAACACAGCATCGGATGCACAATTAATCGACCAAACCGCTGCCAATCTGTCGAGGGTTCTACCTCGAGTTGCCTCACCAATGCCTGGTGACTTAGCATTCTTTAGCGGAAGAAATATGCATGTTGACATCTACATCGGAAATGGACAATTGGTTGGTTCTATTGGTCAAGAGGGTGACGGAGTAGGACCTAGTACAGGTGTTTTACTTCGAACAATTAGTGAATCACTTCAACCTGATTTTTATTGTTCAGTTCAGCCATTGATAGAATTCTCCGATTCTTTTCCTTATTTCGGATTCACATCCATTCCCGAATATTGGCATGATGGTGCAGAACATGTTAAAGGCAACGTAGAAGTAATCAAGAAGTTGCAAAACTATCTTTATTCGATAGGTATGTTGAAGAAGGAACATGTGAATGGAAGAAATTCAGTACACATGCAAAAAGCAGTTTTAGGGCTCCAAAATTTCATGCTAACTGTAGTGCCGGGTTCATCAATGGATGATTACATTGAAGGCTGTTTTACTGATATGTTGCTTGGACACATCAATGCCTATGATTTTTCGAAAGATTGTTTGAATTCCTTAACCACTCAAAGTTATATTGATCTTTATAATCAGGATAAAACTCTTCATCAGGAGAGCATGATGAATCCATTTGAATCACTTCAAATACAAAATTGGGAATATGTTGAGAATGGAATGGGCTTGACCTTGTCTGCAAACGGTGGGCTTTACATTAAGATTGCAAACGGGTGGATGTTACGACTGAAATTATGGGCTCCGGTGAATTTCTTCCCTTCTAGAATAAAGAATCACAGTTTGCAAAATTGCATAAGCGATTGTGCAAATCTTGGTACTGGTTCCTCTTCCACTTCCTACCTTGAAATCTTGCTCAAAGGTGGAGACGAATTGTTTGTGCGAGGGAGTGCCTCGAATATGCGCCCTCCAGTTGGAAGAGGCAATCAATACTACAATTCAGGTCTGTTTATACGCATAAATGGAAGTAACATTTTGGTGAAACCAGCTTCAAATAACACCGCAACAGGAGGGGATATACGACTGGATATTACCGATGGACGATTACCTACTGGTGTTTGGTATGGTCGGTCTGATCCAACGAATACAAACCGGAATTTAGCAGATAACAATTTCGTTACAGAATTGAGGAGAAAACTCAATCTTGCTGATCAAATTGGTACTCTCAACTCTGTGGACGACACCGTTGAATTTGAGGTAAACTTGGCTGGATCGATTGAAGTAGGAGTTCAAACCCAAGCAGGATTCAAAGTTACGAGGTTAGCAAATGGAGAGTACAAATTGGAAAGCGCATGGATGCTTGGGGTTGGCGTTGAATTGGGGACTACAAAAGGCTCTGTAGGCTCAAAAGGCAATGTCGATTTTGCTATTGAACAAGGGTTCGAAGCAAGTGCGTACATATCTGGCACGTGGGAATCATCGTACATTTTTGCGTCGAAAGCCCTCGTTCTGAACGAATTGCCGCATGCGTTGTTGTCTGTGGGATACTTCTATTCCCCAGTCCTTGCTTATCTCATTGATGCCGCGTTTGTTGGTGGATCTGCATCAAGAAAGTCAACGGACAAGTATATCCTTTCCCTCGATACTTCGTTAAGTGGAGAAATCGGCATAAATCTTGAAGCATTTGATTTCTTCTCGGTGGGAGCATCTGCAAGTTCTTCCAATGGACGACGACTATGGCTTGAGGTCGATCATGACGCTGGAACTTCGGTACTCGGTTTGGAGTTTGAGATCTCTGCAAGCGTTTCCGCAGCGGCAACCCTTTCGTTGCCCCAATCAAGTTCCGATACTTCGGATAGTGATGGTGACGCAGATGAAGATGAGGACGATGACGAACCTAGCCTCGGTATTGATTGGAATTTAGCCGGTACTTGTAAAGTTGAAATGAGTTTACTAACGATTGCACAAAAACCTGTTGAATCGAAGCCAAAAGAGTTGATTAAATCTTCATCTGTTCAAGCAAGTCTTTCAGCTATTGGGACGAATGTTCAACAAGAAAATCCTCCCCCAAATCAATCCTTGGAGTCCGTAAAATTTACTGGAACGATTTTGAAGGATAAAACCACGCTTGAAATTGTAATCGAATTCAAGGCAAGTGCTTGGACAGTGCGTGCACTTGCAGTACTTATCTCTGGCTCAAATCCAATCACGTTATTGGCTGCACTGACGCAGCTTGCAGTTAATGGAAACACAATACAGGATATCTCCTTGCAAATTTACAAGGTGGACGAAACCAACTCTATCGGTATCGAGGGTGGTTTGAAAATTGCCGGTGTCGGATTGACGTTGGGTGCTTCAACAAAAACAACTGATAGAATTCCTACCTACACCGAGACTTCAACTTCAACAATAGATAAACCATACACGCCACCTCTAGAACATACGATCAACAAGGAAACGCCTGATGAGCAAACCGTTGCTACAACTACGATTGACAAAATTCAGTACATCGCTACTGAGTTGAAAGATAAGATGGGTGCTCTAATGTGGGGGTAGACATTATGTTTGTAAAGAAATTAATTCCATTTTCAAGTTCAGAACTTCCCAATCTACGACTGAAAGACAATAAACTCGTTGACAAATTAAAAATCGAGGAGGTTTTGGTTTGATTCCGACAATGGCGATTGCTTGTCAGGCCATTGATGTGTCTGCTGGCCCAGCATGCATGGAATTGGTCATGGATTTGGTTGATTCCGTACAATCGGCAGTATCTGTTGTCGAGAACGCAGATATTTCCATGCCAACACATGCAGGCCTCGGACTCCGTTTCGATTTGAATGGTGTCGGAGGAGGCGATGACCAAGAAGGCTATGTGATGGACCTTGGATGTCGTCTTGATTTATTCCAGTGGGAGTTGCCAACTTCAAACGGGGATGATCCAATCCACCCTGTTCCTGCCGTTCATATCGAGGCTGAACTTTGGAAACAAGATGAACACAATTTCCAGACCTACATCATGGGTCATCCCGAAGAAGAAAACCGATTAAGGTCTGTCGAAGTCAACGTTTCTTGGCATGAATCGGATTGGAGCACATCGGTCATTTTGAATGATGCTGCTGTCAATGGAATTGTTGACTGGAATGCTACGATTCCAGGTCGATTGGAACTAAATCGAGACACGATCGGTAACGGTGCTATGGCGTGCTTGGATGCATTCCTTGATCAATATAGCCTTCAAATCGAAGACCCTGCGGTTGATACGTTCTTCGAGGCAATGCGTATTCTTGGATTAATGTATACGGCTGAAACGTCCTCAGTTCTGCATGGAAGCACCGATGATACGGTACGATGGTGGATTGATGGTCCTGCACTCAACACCTTTGTTCAGGAACCAGGGCCCTACATGGTCAGTCTCATTTCAGATGCAAATGGTCGCCTCGATGGCGGAAAAATACTCGGTCACAGCGACCACTGCTTGTTTTATCATTTAGCACAAGCTTCGCCAATGATGACGTGGGTGGACGATCTTGATGATCCACTCGATGGACATTTACATTTCCAACTTCCTGGTCGCTTCAAAGGCCATTACATTGAGGCAACTGTAAGCCGTTATGGGGAATTATCTCTACTTCTCGCAGGTGTTGATCTTGGTGCTGTACGGCTTCATGCTTCACTGAACTTGCCCCTGCTCGAACCTCAACGATGGGCAACCGATTTCAGTGTGCAGGTTGAGGCAGAGTCGCACCATGAGTCGCTGGGGTTGTTTTCAGGAACATCTGTGTTGGTAACGTTAGCACCACAGATTTCTGCATCCTTACATCTACCATCTTTGCCAACACTTCCTTGGGTTGACAGCAGTGGTTGTTCATGGAATGCTAATCCTCCGAGTGAGATCAATCTTCTTTCTTCAAGCGATATCGAAACAAATTTGTTGCCAATGATCCCCGGTTTGATGCTCGATCAACTCATGAAACTAATGATGGAGCGGCTTCTGCTTCGAAGACTTGGTCCAAATTCACCACTCTCAACTATCTTGGTTGAATGCAATCTCGCTGGGAGATCTTCTGACGGTGCGATTATTGCAACGTCGCTGTTTGGATTACTCGTTAACCCCGAAATCCACTTCAGGAATGCGTTCTATAGCGGAAATGTCTTCCATGTTCCATCCATCTTGAACGTGGCAGCGGCCATCTCGCAACTTCTTGGATTAACCCCAGTTGTTGAAACAGAGAGTATTGCAGACGAACAGGTCACTACATCAGTAACTGTACCACTCGACATAGGCTCTGGCATTGGATTTGTGATCTCAGAATCAGAGACAAGCCCAGGTTCCGTTGCGATAGCGTTTACCAATACAAGCGAACAAGAATCCTTGGTTGGCAGTTTTACGCTCAATCTTCACATAGTTCTGAATTTGCATCCAAGTTTGTCCATTGATTTGGAAGGAAGCAATTTTGGTGCAACGCTTCAATCGTTCCTACCGCCTGCTGAATCCATCGTAGATACACACGTACAGAGCCTTGTGAACTCATTTTCTGCTTCGACAGTTTCGACGTCTCTCCAATGGTCAAATCAACAGCTTCAATGGAATCTCGCTGTCGATTGGGATGGAGACGGAGTAAACCCTCCATCGGTTGTCCAGTTGTATCCCGAGGTGCTTGGACTTCAAGCATTCATCTTCGATCTAATTGGCGAACTTCTCGATGCAGCAGGAGACCTTGTCCCAATTTTGGTGGAGGAAGTTATTCATTCGCTCACACAACAAGCATGTCCTCAGCCACATGGATGTACAATTGGTGAAATTATTGTCGATGTTCTTACGAGTCTCGAACTTTGGAGTGGCGACGCTACGAGTGGCAGTTTGGACATGGAATCGGTTCAGGCCTGCGCTTCAAACCCATCTGAATATGTGATGCAACGATGGCTGGATTTAGCTATCGCAGTCATACCCCATATCAATCATATTCTCTCACAATCAAGCGGAGGCAACAACGACGCAGTGTTTGTTGTGACTCACGACAATACAGCACCACGTATCTGTATAAAACTTGCTCAGCCATCTCAGGAATGGGCTGAAAGATTAAGGCTTTGTCTAGGCAGAAGAGATGAGACCTCACAAATCGGTATTTGGGCATCGATTGACTACACCTATGATCCCGGACCTGGTCCACTGTTTACGGCCAATGCCTGCGTAGGTGTCGCACTTGACATAGACAACCTCGGAACATTCCTTCCGTTCGGAGAAGTGACGTTGTTTGCCAATCAAGCAATCATCTCAAGTCAAATCAACATTCAACCATGTGCAAGGCTTGTCTATGAATCTGGACAACCACTCGCAATCACAGTGAGTTCTCTTGTCGATAACGAACAACCTTCAACACACAGTGATGCTTTCTGGGCCAACATTCTCCCAAGCAACTCATGGCAACAAGGTCAAGATTGGGGTACACCTGATTTGTCCGCTCTCCTTGCGGGTGCTGCGGATCAAGCACTTGCTTTCCTTTCAAATTGGGATAAATTTCAACAATTCATGGACAGTTCAATCTGCGGAAATAGCGCACCATGCGTATTGAAACATGTTTCAAAACTTGGGCCATGGCTTTACCACTTTGGAGTTTTAGATGGGGACTACAATTTCATGCCAATCGAAGATATTGGGGAGATTCCAGATAATTATTTCCCAGATGGCAATGTTGTGCCGCATTTGCTTAAGTGTGCGGCGAATGTTCTAATTGATGCTTTGGAGGCGGAGGACTGCTCAAGTACATTCCCTGCACCGCTCTTCCGATACAAACCGAGTGGTGCAAGTAAGGACCTTCTCGAATTTGGCATTACACAAGATTCCGATAGTTCAGGGTCCATCTATGGAATTAACATCAACTTGCTTAGGTCCATTGATGTTTCACTCGGACAGATGGTGTTGACTATTGAAACAACCGACAAGGACCGAACACGTGTGGTGACAAAGAATTCCACAGATGCATATATTCCAGGACTCTCTCTCCAAATGGTGCACATAAATGGGACGACCTTTACTCCTCACGTCTCAATCGAAATGGGCTATCTTTCGTTCTGCTTAACTAAGGCTGACAGGAAGCCATTGTTGGATAGTTTCATGCTCCTTAACAATTTAAGGCTAACAACGTGCATGGACTTTAATTTCGTACCGCAAGCACCGACGAAATTGGGCGTCAGACTTGATCTAGATGATTTTGGTATTGCATTGGGTGGTGACGGTACCAACGATGGTGGCAACAGCCTTGCAGCTGGTGTCTTCGGAGGTGATGCTTCCAATTCATCACCTGTAGCGCCTTTGTTTGACATTGGACTCATAGTATACGGGGATAAATTTGAAGTCGATCTCGCTGGAAAATATGAGCAATGGTTCACCATTAACAAACAGTTTGGGCCGGTGAAAATCGCTCAAATCGGCGTCAAGGCGGAGGCAGATGAAAGCGATCTTGACCTGACGATTCTCGTTGATGGGGAGGCAGAAATTGCAGGTTTCCTCGCACAAGTTGACGATCTATCTGTTACCATACCATTCCTCAAGAATGGAAAATTCACTGCAGGCAAGTTTGACCTTTGGACTTACGATATGGCTGGTTGTGCCATTTCCTACACGGGACCAGGAATTGAGATTGCAGGTGCTTTGAGAAAGACAGAATTAGAGGACCAAGCAGGCAAACGTTACATCGAGTATCAAGGACTCTGTACGATTGGTACGCCAACCATAACAGTCTCTGCAATCGGTGCTTTTGGTCGAGTGCCATCCACAAATAACGATGATTATGTCACTTGCTTCGTTATCGCAGCAGTGGATTATACGCTTGGAGGTATTCCAGAATTCTTCGTAAAGGGATTGGTTGGTGGTTTAGGCCTCAATCGTGATCTTCTCATCCCAGACATTAACAACGTACCAGAAAGCCCCTTCATACGTGCTTTGGACGGCTTTAGCAACGATCCAATGGGTGCATTGGATTCCATTCGGAGTCATCTTCCAGCAAAACGCAACAGTTACTGGTTCGCAGTTGGAGTGAAATTCACAACCTATCAAGTGCTCGAAACAAAGGGCGTACTTTTCATTAAGATTTCAGACGGCTTCACCATAGGGATTCTTGGCTTATCCTCAATGTCTCTGCCCAGCAAACAGTTTAACATTGGATATGTAGAATTGTCCTTCCTTGCTTACTTTGATTCCGAAGAAAAGGTTCTTTTGGTCCGAGCAGGCCTGACCGATGCATCTTATTTGTTTGATAAGAATTGTCGACTAACAGGTGGTTTTGCTCTTGTAAGTTGGTTCAATCGCGGTGAATTCCTCTTATCGCTTGGAGGTTATCACCCGAAATTTAAGGCACCAAGTTACTATCCAACCGTTGACCGTCTTGGATTGAATTGGAAACCATTTTCGAAACTCACCGTCAAAGGCGATGCTTACTTCACAGTCTGTTCTTCTGCAGTGATGCTTGGCGGTGCTCTGAGTGCAACGTACAAGTCAGGTCGATTGAGTGCTTCTTTTGATGCAGGTGTCAACGTTCTTGTTGTCTTCGATCCCTTCTACTACAGTTTCGACGTCAACATCGGGCTTGCAATTCGTTACAAAACTCGATGGAAGACGTTCAAAGCGAGTCTTGGTGCCGGGCTGGAGATTGAAGGTCCGAAGATGCGTGGTAAAGCAAGAGTTGAGTTGTGGTTCGTGAGTTTCTCCGTAAAATTCGGTCCAAGCAGTGCCAGAGGCTTCGATCCATTGCCCTTTGCTAAATTTGTTAACAAACATGTTATGCAACTCCCCGAGCCAGAACAAACAGATACACTCTCTCCAAAATTTTCAAACGTCAACTTCTCTGGACAAGTTCCTTACGGGATGCTAAGACCTGAGGATGGAAAAGAACGCACTGGCCAAAACAGCAAACCATGGTTGGTCAGTTCTGAGTTCGACCTTGCACACCAACACATGTTCCCTGCAAACGAACACCGAGTCAGAATTGGCTCCCAAGAGGTCAATACGGGGCAAATAGGTCTCGATTTGTCTGACATCAATGTAGCACCATGTGGAATCGACAAGCGGATTGGTTCGAAATTCGATATCCTAGTTATGAAGCAAGGAGGCGGAAGCGTTGATGCGAGGATTGAAGGAATATCTTGTGAAAGTAGGGCTTCGAATTTCCCAGAAACAATTTGGTCATGTAAGCTCGACACGAATCTTCGGCCTAAACCAAGTCTTGAGGCAAGTGAAAAGCAACCACTTTTCTTATCAGGAACCCTCACAAAATTCCGCTCAGTCTCTTTCCCACGCGGATGGGATGCGAAAATCTTGGTAGATCAATCAGAAACATGTACGATGATACATAATTTACCGTTCCGCAAGTACAATCGTCCTGCATCAACTGGCAACAAGATTCCTGTCGGTAGCAAGGAGGTTGGCGTACGACTCATTGATGATGATGTTTTCAGGGACCTGGAGGTTCGTAGAAATGAGCCTCTATCCATCGATGACCTATTCAAACTCGATGAACGCAAGGACGTTCATTATGAAAATCGAGCTCGTCTTGAGCGACTCGCAAAAAATACTTATCCGTCAAATCAAACACGTAAACCTTCAACCAAGACTCAACAGTTTGATGGCATACAGCAGTTTACATTGACTCCGTCGGGATCAACAAAGGCTTCGCATTCAAATCATCTAGCTAGAGCAACAAGTGGACGTCAGTTCAAAGTTGCAAATATTGAGCAAAGTGTATCATCGTCTATTTCTGAACAAGACCAGAAAACAACTGCCTTGACCTATGGTACCACACAAAATACAGGAGGTATGTTGAAATGAATTCCGCCAATCGTCGACGAATGCTGAATCGTCGTTCAGCACCTCGAATTATGTCGCTTCACCAAGGTGTTGGCATCTCAAATGCGATGACAAAAGAAGATCCTATATCAATTATGAAAACGGAACAAAAGAAGGATTCATTCAATCGAATTTCTCTCCAAGCAATCGAGATCGTTCCAACTACGCAAACATTTGGTTCGAACGTAAAGCCACCGAATCCGGGGATTAGGACAACCGTCGATTCGTCGGTCATCGATGCATCAACACCACGGATTCCGGTCCCAAACATTGCTCATCCACGTTTGACCATCGAAGGTGACATGGTACCATTGAAGTCAGAAGTAACCGAACAAGAGAAAAAGCCTCGAGTTCTATATGCTGAAAAAGGTCATCGCGAACGTAAGCACCTTTCATCGATGATAAATGCGGGAAAGCAATGTGAATTACAAGCAGGTTATCGACAGCGTTGGTCGCTGAGCGAGATGTATGATGAGAAAAAGCACCAGTATCCTCCAAGCATCCATTTTTCAACCAACCAGATTATCCGAATTTCGTTTTTAGGGGCAGCCGGAGGTGTACTTCAGGATCTTGAAATTGGGCCGCTGAAAGATGAAATTTCTCTGGTTCTTCCAAATCGATGCAAAAACATCGTTGTTGAAGGATTGGGAGGTATGAATTTCGATGTTGAACCTTATCTGCCCAGGACTGCTGCTTACACAAGCAGGTTCTCACAAACAGGTTTGCCTTTCATTGGCTTCCTTCGGCAAAGCATGATTCAACAGGTTGGCCAATTCCGTTATCTGGGGCGAGGTTGCTTCATCGAAGCGTCAAACTCGAAATCGAGAGTCAACCAAAGCACAACGAACGTTTTCCGAAGTGGGGAAATACTTACTGGAATTAACGACCTCCGAATGTTTACCTCCTCAAAGATTGAGACAATCGCTGTTTTCGTCCGTATGGAGGGCGATACCCCCCCCTCGCTTCATCTTGCTCTCGAGGGCGTCGTTCAGGTTGGAGAACCTGTCGCAGTACGTCGAGCAGATGCCCTCGCCTATGTATGGACTGTGCGGCCAATCCCTCACTTCGAAGGACCATCAATACTTGATTTACGTGTCGATGAAACGACGGATATTGACGGATGCATCGCATCAATTCACCCTTCAACAAAAATGCTCGAGATGATCAAAGAATCGGCATGGAACAAACTTGTAGATAACGGTCCTTTATCACTAGACGGTGGTAGTTTAATTCGGTGGGAGCATGATGAAAATGTTCCATTGAATCCGATATCTCACGTTCCTAAGGATTGGACAATCCCTCGACGCTCAAAACTCCAATCGATTTCAATAAAGCAAAAGGTCATGATTGATGCAACGGTTCAAATTCCACAACCTAAACCAGCTGCTGTTGATGTTGATTCAGCCGCCTCGCTTGGTTCAGACCAGGACAATTTTCAAGCGGATGCTATCCCAGATAAACTTCCATTGATTCGAGGACCTGACTCAAATGTTGGGGAGCCATATCGATACGATGTCTCTACGTTCATTGGCGATGAAGACGAAGACGATGCACACACCTTTTCCATTCATCGCGGTCCATCATGGTTGAGCATGACAGAAGATGGAATCCTTGCAGGAACACCGAGCAGCGAGGACGCGGGTACGACAGTAGCCGTCATACGTGTTACTGACAGGGGGGGCTTATCTGCTGACGCACGATTAGAAATCGAAGTAATTCAAAAGGTTCTGAACAGGGCGCCGTTTTGGAAACCAAACGTATCAGTTAATCCAGCAACGTCATCAGAAAAGGTACATGCTAAATCAGGAAAGAAAGAGTCTTCTCAAAGAAGGGCAGAAAGCAGAGGTAAGGAATCTCAAGAATTGGATGGAAAAACCAAATCGAAACAGGTGAAAAGACCTGACGATGGTAGAATGAAAAGGCGAAGGAGGCGATAAATTGGCAACATACCCAAACATTCCAGTATCACCGGGGCCTGGTGAAATTCGATATTTTGATTCAATTCAACCAGCATTGAAGCAAGGTGACTACAACATTCAATTGTCTCAAGATTTCAGGCAATTAAACGATGAGGGCGGGGATGAAACGAGACTCATGCCCCAAAAATCAACAGCACAATATTTTTCCGTCGCAGGGTCACAATGGTCCATTGATCCACTTACGGTTCATGCACGATATCCGCCAAAAAATCAGCAAGGTGTACTATTGGATCACACACTTCCAAAAATTGTTTTCCAGAACAAGTCACTTCCTTGGGAGCGTTCCATCTCTGACACGATAGAAAACGAGCATACGCCTTGGTTGGGTTTACTTTTGTTCAATGACACTGAGTTTTCAGATGGATGTCGGGTGCTTGAGGAACAGGACACATTCAAGATGCTTTCCAACAGCCAAGAAACAACCACACCGATGAAGATTCGAGTTCTCAGCGTGGACCAAACATTGCTTGACAACATTGCACCCTCTCTCCGGGACCTGCCCTACCTCGCACATGGTTTGCAGGTGAATCCAAAGGACAAGGAACTTTGTGGGTCCGATGAGGATGGTATCTTTTCGGTTGTTCTAGCAAACCGAGTTCCGACAGAATCGGACAAAACTTATCATGTCTGCCTTGTGTCTCTGGAAGGACAAGAAGACAACCTTCCATCTCCTCAGATTATTTTAAGCGGCGGCTATACTGTAGATCCGTACAGCAATAAGAAAACTAAGGTAACGAACATGCCAGCAAAGGCTCCCAGCTATGATTACAATGCGTCATCGGCAACGAATTTTGTTTTGCTCGATAATTGGTCGTTCCAGACTGGAGATGGAGGAGATTTTGAATCCAGAATGAAAACGCTCCAATTTCGAAGAAGCCACGACGACTCCGAGCGTGTAGGTTCACTTGGGGATATGGTTGACCATGCGACGAAGGAAGATTTCGGGATTCGCTATGAACCTGCATTGCTCGGAAGCGAAATGGACCCCGATGTAACAATCAATTCGTTTGTGCAAACAGAAATCACAGAGCATGACGGTTTATCCCGTCCTTGTCTCTACCGTAGTCCTGCTGTTGCCGTACCGGTTGAACATGAACCAAAAATCGAACCCTATGTCAATTCAGATGATGCAAGAGGTCTCGAACTATCACTTGACATGGACGTTATTCACCACTCAGCAGCGTTTGAACTGGGAAGGCTGTTGGCGCTGAGCGATCCAAAATTCATTCAGACATTGAGTCTCTGGCGACATGAACGCTTGCATCGAAAATCACAAATTCTGAAAATTGAGGAATTTGCTGAATTGAATCCAGACCTTGGTCTTAAAGTTGATGAGTTAAGAGTCGACCTAAAGATGCATGACCTCATCCAAAGGGATATCATAACCAAAGTTTCAGAAAAACTCACCCCAGTACCCATGGACCCTTCATTCGACCCAGCAATTGATCCACGAATCAATCCACGAACGGAGGGGGAAGTCATTGAATTGATCGACACCATGATTGAAAGCAATATTGAAATGCTCGATGTTGGTTTTGCAGATACACAATTGAGAATGCCTCATGCTGAAAATGCGCAACGATATGGAGTGAGGTGATAGAATGAACATGCAGAATTTCTCAGAAGGGCATTGTCGATTGGTTACGACGGATTTGATGGTCGCCAACTCTGCTATGGAGAAAGTCGCTTCTGATGCTGAAAAAGCAGCATGGAATTACATTATTAATTGGTTAACAAAACTGCGTTTATTGGAAGGCGTCCCCTTCCCATACATTGTTCCCTCAGAAGGAATGCTTCCAAATGAATCCATTCGATTTTTCCATCTTGACAGGAATTGGTTGGATGCATTGGTGGACGGAGCCTTGAGTACAGGCGTTCTCGATTCGCGAGGTTCCCTAGCAGACGAAAGTGCTCAAAAACGTCGAATGTTGTACCACGAGCTGATGGAAGAACTGAATGAGAAAGAGATTGTTCATGAACCCTACCGTGCTGGACTTTTTGCTTTTGATAAACTCCTAGCAGCAGATGCCTCAATGGTTCAAAATGTTTTGAGTGGCGCTGCGAAAGATGCTCAAAAAGATATCGAGTTGGTCACCAATCTTGAGCAGAAGAAAAAGACCATCGAAGATGGTAAGCAAGTTAGTACTCATAAAGCGACCAAAGCGAGGGAAACACCCCCGATGATGTCTGAATCAAAGCAAAATCTCATTATTAACAATCCAGAATTGGCTACAAAGGCAGTTGCTTTGCATCATTTGAAAGGACAAATCAGCCATATGATTGCACAGATGCCATTTGTTACCGGCGGTAGTTTGACGGGATTTTTGCTTCGATCAAGTGTTGTTCGAGATTTCCCAGGAATAGAGGTACAAGCTTTCGAGGCTCCTTGGTTTACGAAAGAAAATCGTTCTAAGGCATACAAGGAATTGTATCGTGTGGAGTTGCTGAAAGCAAAGCGATTGTCCAAAACTATTGTTCTCTACATTTTCAATGGTCTACCAACTCACGTTCGGATTAAGGAACCGAGTGAGGGACTACGTCTTGGGTTGGAGAAAAATGAGGAGAATCCTTCTTCCTTCTACATGAAATATAAAAATGAACTGGGTGTTCAACTCAACCAGAATGGGGAGGAATATCAAGCAAATCAAGCGATGAAGGTTATCGATCTTCCAACACGTCATAGCACTGGCGACCACTCTGTCATTAATTTCTCGCAAAGTTTAGCAACTGAAAAATTTGCAGGTATTGGAGGCGATGGAGATTTGCAATATGGAGGATTTTTAGCAACACAGTTAATGCAATTCCCATACCAGCAAGACTTTGAGTATGACGCAATTGATCAACACACACAGTCAGAAAATGTTGCTCGCGTTAACACTGAAAAGATTGTTCTTCATGACTCAACAGATGTGACGTTTGATCGAGATCCCCATGGAGGAGATTAATATGGTGAAGCGTAAGAAAGGGAAAGGAAAAGTGATTGATTCCACGCCGAACCCGCCAGTACAGACCGAAACTTCCATCAGCAAAACGGGACTCGACGATGGTCTAGAAAGTGTTGCTTTCCAAGGTAAAACCGTTAAACATGCTGCATTGAATCCTGCATCCGACGATAAAAAAGCTGTGACTACAGATACTGCGTCATCGGTCAAAGCGGGTCTTGAATGGGATTCCTCCCAAGCTGCAAAAGAAGCTGCACGATTGAATCAATCAGTTCAAAAGCAACCTGAATTCAAACAGGCAAAAGCTTCAGAAGTGGTGGATCAACTCACACGTGGTCACCGAGATCCCTTCATTGATGAATCCCTTAAAGATGTCCTTACCGAGGGGTTGTTTCTTCAACGGAAAAAACACTTGCTTGTTCCAGTCAACGTGCAAGCGTATGTCGTACCTAGAAACAGTGAAGCAACGTTAATCGTTCCAGGGCAATTAAAAGATCAAAAAAGCAAGAAAGGAGAGAGCTCCGAGGTGGAAACCACATCCTTCCATGCACCCCTTGGTCTTGATTTTCGGCCGTTGGATGAGGAAGAGGAAACACTTGTTTGGCGAATACCGAATGCATTCACTCGCGAACTAAATGGTACAAAAGGGGGTGGTTTACCACCTGGAATTCATCTCTACTGGACCTTGCCAAAGGCATTGCTTGAGGGTCGTGCGAAAGAAGTTGAGGACCCACTAAAGAATTTTGAATACCTACAAACCGATGGATTTGTTCCAGAAACCTTCAATTCAACCGACCCAAGATTCGAACATCCAATTTCATTCACAGATGCTATCAAACACCGAGTTGAATTCACGACGGAGGAAGAGGATACCGATTCCGAACTAAGTGACTCGCTTGAATTCCCGTACTTACCAGATTACTGGATTGTTATTCGTCGTTCTACTCCCCGCCCACCCACTATTGCTGGCTCGCTTCGGTCATGGATGATCGATGCTGTCACAAAAGAAGTAACCCAACTTTCATCATTTGAACCTTCGAGTCGAGCATCAAACATACCCGAGTTGACAGCGATTGGTCCAAACACTGGCGATGTTCACTGGATGGCTACGTATGAGAATGTTGCCGGTCGATTTGGTTTTCATGATTTACCAGAGGTGGATGAAAATGGTCCATTTGATTACATGGTTTGTGGCTGGTATTCTGATGAAACACTCGATCCTGCATACATGGATGCAACAGCATCAGAAATTGCATGGTTTGAACACATTGAGCAGGTATTGCGATGGTCAGTTAATCGAAACAACGTTGACAATGATGCCGATGTGAGTCATGTTGTTTACAATCAATATTTTAAGGATAAGGTGGTGAAGTCAAATGAGAAAAAAGCGTAAAAAGGGCTCTGAAGAATCCGCTGTTCGCCCTTTGAACCCTTTGTCTGATGCAAAACAGTCAACGAGGAAACACAAAGATGCAGAAATTGGCATCAAGCAGAAACAAGTGAGTCTCAATTTACTTGACATGATTGGCGAATCATGGCCCCGACAAACACTGATGCACGGGGCGGTCTATGGTGTCCAATGGGGTGAAGCGATTCAAAACAAACTTGACGAGGAGGTTGATGCTGCGGTTGGATTGAATCAAGCCGAAGCCCTGGGCGCATTGGTCTCGAGTGAAGTTGTTGAAGATCAAGGATTGGGTGACCACAAACGCGCACGCTATGAGCGTATGTTCACTGGATTTACACTCGATGTTCTTGATGAATTGGACCATCCTGACGGGATTTATCGACTCGAGCAACGCTTGCATCAGTCAACGTTTCATGGTGTTGACGGTGGCATCCTCTTTGATTATGTGAAAGAAGAAGAAAAACATCAGCAAGGAACACCCTTTTACAAGCAAAGGGTTGCAATAGCAGACCTTGGAAAGCATCAGGATATTGGTGAATTGAAAACGAAAGGTATTCGTGGCAAATTTTCGCAAGGATTCTTGAACAATTTTCGTGATGAGTCTGTTCGGAAGGTCATTCCTGAACCGCTCCCCTCGCCTGAGAAAGCCGCCCAGAGAGTGACTGCTTACGGGGCGCCTCGATATTTTGAGCCACGTGACCCCGTCCTCTTGCTTTCGCTTCAGGAACGATCAACCATGCCGGTTCCAGAAGGATATTTTCATCCGAAGGGATTGACGATAGTTCGAACGAGAGAGGACATTGAGGCTTTCATTGATCAGCAAGCCCGTACCAACCTTTTTGCCGCCAACAGATTATGGATGCCCCAAGAAGTTGATTTGCTGTACGATGAGTTTCGACTCATTGGGAGTCTTCAAAAAATGAGTGAAGGTTTAACTGGCTACTTTTATGGAGCGAAATTTTGGAGCAGTCTTAGTCAGATATTTGGTTCTCCTCGTGCGCACACGCCATGGCAACAAGCATGGCTACCTCTTTTGGTTGATGTCGAATTTGAGTTCTACCCCGAATCGGAACATTGGCATTTGGGTACGCACGATTTCCAAAGGACTCCCGGACATGAGATGATTTACGATGCTTCAATTGAGCCAATTGTTTTGAAAGAGCGTCTCCCTGTTACGAAGACTGCGGGAAAAATTGTTGTCTCACAAATTCAAAAATTCCTAGAACATGAGGTTGCTTTGGATGAAGAAGGAAAGGGCGAATTATCTGAAGATGAAGTTGAGTATTTTGAAGATTTAATACGAGAATTCAAGAATAGAGATTTGTTTACACTCACCCTCAACGGTCTAGATGATACCATCAATTTGCATGCTTCTGAGCTACCAACCCGTGCCGGATTGGTGAAAATTACCCGCATGGAATTGATTGATTCCTATGGGCAGGTTCGTCGAATTGACCCTGATGGCTTGACATTGGAAAAGGATGGAGAACTGCCGGAAATCAACGTCGGTCTAAGCGTCCAAAATCTTGCAGATGATCCAGGTCTTCTTGTATTACGGCCACGTCTGCCTCACCCTTCTAGATTGGATTTCCGCCTTCTCGCAAACAATGATGATTCACTTTCTGCAACCAGTGGTAACAGTGAAGCGCTTTCTTCGGAACTTGTTCAGTCACCGATTTGTGGCTTCTTGCTCCCAGATCATATTGAATGGGCGATGGAAGTTTTTGATTCACATGGCGATGCTTGTGGACAACTTCGAGTTGCACGTCGCGACTGGTCTCTCGGAGGTATCCAAAAAGGCCGATTAGTTTGGGAAGCTAAGCCTGGAGATCAAGGTCCTACAGGAGGCCGTCCAAACAGCGGAAATCATCATCTGGATGCTGTTCTTAACGCGTTAATCGAACGCGGGGAAATTGATGAACAGGAAGGCGATTTAGCCAATGCAGGTGAAGGTGTTCTTTCTGCATTGTTACGTGCGATTGACACAACGTATTGGCATGCTGATCCCTTTGGAAAAGGTGGTCCAAGCCACCCAGCATTCTACATGGGAAGACCGGTTGCGGTAGTCAGAGCAGTAATGCGTCTTCAAGTAGAGGGCGGACTTCCTGCGATGTCTGAGGCTCAACGTAAGCATGCATATCAGGTTCGATTGGGTGCAGTTGAACGACGTGTTGATGGACTGCTAGGCTACTTTCTTGACAACGACTATTCAAGATTTCATACGGTATTTCCAATTGACGAATCAGGTGAACCCGAACCAGCAAATGATCAATCAATCGACCATGATTTCCTCATTTTTGATTCGACGGTCGACGTGTTCCCCGAAACGGACGTGCACCTCACGTTGCTGATGAATCCACAATCTGCCCTGCACATCACCAGTGGATTCCTACCACAAAAACAAATCACACTCCTTAGGGAGCATTGGGACACTCCTGTGAACAAAATTGCTCCTACGTTCAAGGTGGGTCCTGTTCTTGTTGATCCTGCGAACATACGTATGCCAATCGAGTCGGCAAACCCTGTCATGGATTGGGAATGGTTGCACAGAGAGACACCTTCTGATGTTTTTTCTTCGCAAATCAAACCGTCTGATTCTCTTGCAGGTATGCCAAATGGAACGATGAAAGCATTTGAAGGATGGATAAAACTTCGAAGAAAGGAAGGTGACGACTCATGAACCGAATGCCCATCTTGGAGCATACATCAATTTGTTTAACAATTTATAATTCTAGAATTCCAACGCGAGAACCGTCCAATTTGATCAAAGATTTACCAGAAAAGCCCACAAAGACCTCGAAAGCGTTTGATGAATCGGTTAAAATTTATATTAATCAACAAAAGGAGATGATAGTTTGAAACAGATGCCAATAGTAATTGCTTTGTGTATAATCATGATATTCGGGACAACTACACACTCGCTTGAACAACTGAACAACGAAAACAATC
>Ga0160422_10000416_pt1 | contig 25639 bp, 24 predicted proteins | sample Fk160mmetaG_FD_108192 | JGI IMG/M metagenome (GOLD analysis project Ga0160422, IMG submission 108192) | Marine microbial communities from the Central Pacific Ocean - Fk160115 60m metaG | ecosystem: Environmental > Aquatic > Marine > Oceanic > Photic zone | place: The Central Pacific Ocean...
TAATTTTAAGTATTGGTATTTCTACATTAATGCTTGCAACAAACAGATGCCTAATAGTAATCAAAAGAGCTCAAAATCGTGATATTGCTCAAAACTTAATTCGTCAAATTAACACCGACTACCCTATAGAAAAAATTGACTTGAAAGAAACAATAGAGAATGGAAATTTTGAGGATTATGAAGATTTTTTTTGGGAAAGAGAAATCATATTTGCTGATTCAGAAAAAACACCAGGATTATTCTTAATAAATGTCACTATTTCATGGTTAGAAAGAGGGAAAAATAGTAACGAGAAAATAAGTTATTATGTTTACGCACCAGAAGCAGAAAGTATTTCACGTAAAATAAATTAAATGAAAAAGGGATTCACATTAATAGAATTAATTGTCTCAATTGTTATTTTAACTATTGCATTGGGTATTTCATATCAAGCATTTTATAGTTCGATGAGAAGTTGGAAATATAGTTCAAATCTTTCAGAAAGTTTACATCAAGGTGATTACTTTATAAATAAAATAACATCAAATTTAAGATCAATGAAATTTTTCAAAAATGAAAAAAAAATTTATGAATTTATTCATGAGAATAATGAAATTTACGGAATACCCTCAGATTTAATTAGTTTTGTATCAACAAGGCAAAATATACTTCCAAATAAAAATATTTTAAATAATCAATCCTGTAGGATTATTTTATTTATTGATATAAATGATGACGGTGATAATTCATTATATGGTTCATTTATTCCAGTATTAATCAATCAAGAAAAATATTTTGAAATGTATAATGTTGATAAATATTTAATTTCAAAATCTATAAAAGGTTTAAATATTAAATTCTGGGATGAAGTTAATGAGGAGTGGGATGAGAATTGGGAGGATGAAAATAATATTCCAAAAAAAATTCTTCTAGAGTTATATATAAAAATTAAAAAATATGATGATTATCAAATCTATTCAAGAATTATAGATATACCAGTTTCAGAGGGAAGAAATAACCCCCTTTTATCACCAACAATTAATCCAATGAATTTAAATAAAGATTAATCAACAATTTAGCTTATGAAAATTTATCATTATAAAAAGGGAGTAGCTTTATTAATATCACTTTGGATATTAATAATATTATCTTTAATTGTTGGTTCCATAGCAATTGAGATGAATATTGAGGGATTGCTTTTATCAAAAAAAAGAAAAACATTTAATTCAGAAATTTTAGCAATTTCAGGTATAGATTATGCCAGAGCAATAATTGAAATGAAGAATAAAGCTAATGAACTAGAAATCGAAGATTCTAATGATGATTTTATGAAAGCAGCGCTTTATGTAAAAAATGGATTAAAAAGTTTTTGTTCAGTTTCAATTACAAATATGGGATCTTTCAGCATTAAAATTGAAACAGCTGAAACTGGTAGAAATATTAATAAACTTGATCGCTATCAATGGTCTGAAATTTTTGAAATGGCAAATATTCCTTCTACATCTTGGGATGAACTTATAGACTGTCTTTATGATTGGATTGATGAGGGAGATTTACAAAGATTGAATGGTGCAGAATCTGATGATACATTCTACCAAGAAAGATTTTATCCAGTAAAAAATGCACCATTAGATAGCGTGAACGAATTACTTTTAATCAAACACTGGAATGAAGAAATTTTGTTTGGAAAAGAAGAAGATGAGTTTGGAGATGAAATAATTGGTATCGCAGATTTATTAACTGTTTGGGGAGACGGAAAGGTAAATCTTAATACAGCTTCAACAAATCTTTTATTAAGTTACGTTGAATACGAAGATTGGGAGTTATCTAATATTATGGAGTCAAGATTAGGACTTGATGGAATTGAAAATACATTAGATGACGGAATAAAATCTATTGATGAAGTTAACGCCGATTCAACAAAATTTAAATTACAAAGCGAATTACTTAAGGTGACTTCAATAGGAAAATCTGGTAATAATGAATATATGATTGAATGTATTATGAAAGTCGAAGGCAATAAGCCTATAATAGTTTTTTGGAATGAAAAAATTTAAAATAAATAATAATGAAAAGATAATTTCTATTTTATGTCCTATAGATAATGGAATAGAATTCATAATATTTAAAAATAGCGAAAAAGAAAAAGAAATTATTGATAAAGGATTTCATGCATTTAAAAATTTTGATGATGATCAGAAAGTCTTATCTTATGAAAAATTACCAAATATTATTAGAGAAAAACTTCGTGAAAATATTTATATTTCTATTCCGACAAGCAAAGTACTTCTTATAAATGATACGTTTCCCACACTTGAACCATCTGAAATTAGTCAAATAGTTAAAATACAAATTGATAAAATTTCTCCATATCCTGCTGATAAATTAATATATGGATATGAAATAATTGAAAACAATGATGAATCCTCTGACGTAATAATGATGGGAGTTCATAATGATGTAATTTTACAAGCAGAATCTTTTTCAACAAAAAAATTAAATCTTATAAATATAGATTGTAGGATATTTTCTTGGCTAGAATTAACAAAGAAAATAATTGATGATTCAATTCTTCAAAATCAAATATTAATTATCAATGATTCAATAGAATTGGTCATTTTATTCTTCATAAATAAAAAAATTAAGTTAATAAGACCACTATTTCTTGAAATTGATCATTTTGATTTCATAACTGAATTAAGCTATGAAATAAATTATTCATTACAATCACTTGATTTAAAATCAAATGAATTTGAACAAATTTCAATATGGAATTATTCAAATTGGGATAGTATTAATATTGATAAACTTAATGCATCTACAAACATAATTGTTAATCAATATAATTTAGAATCACTTGGAAAAATATCTGAAGGGATGCTTCAAAGAGTCAATAAAATCAATATTGTTAACTTTCTTCCAAAGCAAATACATGAAAAGCAAGAACAGAGAAAAATTTTAAATAAACTTAAATCCTATGTAATTTATGCATCAATAATAATCATTTTATTTTTGTTATTTTTTGAGATTATATACGGAATAAGAGCAAATAAATTAAAAAAATTAAATAATTATTATGAGGGAATAATTCCTCAAGCAAATATTGCGATTCAGAATAATAAAAAGTTAGATACTTTAAAAAATTATACAGATAAATCAAACTCATCACTAGAATGTATAAGAGAAATTACAGATCTTTTACCAGCAGGTGATATAGAATTTGTTTCATTTAATTTTAGTAAAAATAAAAGTATAACGATTAGAGGTACAGCCATAAATGACGATATTGTATATGAATTTTTTACTAGTCTAGGAAAATCTAAAATGTTTAAGAGTTTAAAAAATCAATCTATCAATACTCGTGTATCTAATGGAAAAAGAAGAACGATTTTTTCAATATCTCTTGATTTGATTAGTAAGGAGATTATTAATGAAAATATCTGATAGAGAAATGTGGTTAATTTTCTCAGCTTATTTTATAATATGTATTTATCTAACTTATTCTTATATTAAGGGTAAAAATGCTATTCATGAAAATAATCAAACTGAAATAAGTACTCTTAGTTCTAAAATAAATGTATATAATCGATATATTAAAATGAATGAGGTGTGGGAAAAAGAGCTTCTTAAACTTGAAGAAAATATTCAACAATTTGCTGTAGATGAAAAATCAATATCTTCCAGATTAATGCAAACAATTAAAAATATTGCATCTAAAAATGGTGTTAATATTACAAGAAATCAACCTTTTGATGAAAATCCTATTGGAGATTTATTTGAAATCGGAATTAACTGTACTTGGAATTCTGATTTGAAAGCCATAATAAATTTTCTTGTTGAACTTCAAGAAAATAATCTCAAGTATGACGTAAAAACAATTAATATTTCTCCAGATGCAAACAATTCAGGAAAACTGAAAGGAAATATGGTTATTGAATGTGCTTACAAAAGGAAGTAATGTTATTTTGGAAGTTTAATATTCTTTCTTCTGTAAGTTGGTATATCTAAATCTTGATTTCTGTGTACTGTCGGTTCCATATCAGAAAAAACACCTTTATTGTCATTTGATAATGCTAATTCTCTTTGCGAATCAAAAATATCTAAATTATCGTTAATTAATGGTTCCTGCCATGTTTCAGCAATAAATACGTCAATAAAAATACCATTTGCTGTCTCATCATTATAAATTCCAAAATTTATCCGTGCATCATCAATAAATTCATCTTTTAAGAAATTCATTATTTCTTCAATTTCTAAAAGTTTCAAATTTTTATCACCTCTGATCATAATAATAGCACCTGGAGCATCTTTTAATATTAATCCCTTACTTGTAAGCGGATGATTTTTTAAATCATTAATTATTTTTTTTGATCTATTACTATCTTCAATACATCTGGCATGAACATAATGACAAAATCCGTCACAAAATTTAATTATTGTTTGTAACGATGAATAATCTAATCCACAGATTCCTGGCTTATTACACATTATCCAGATTGAATTAATTGCATTCTCAAAATAAAAATGGCTTTCTTTAAAAGATTGCTCGAATCTATTTTCAGTAATTCTCTTTTTTAATTTATCATTATGTAATTTAATTACTACATCTGCATGCGAACGAATTCTTTTTACAGAGTCTTTTGCGATTTCAATTCTATTTTTACCTTCAAAAGAATATGGGAATGTAGACAAAACGATTGATCTTGTTAAGCATTCTCTAGATATTCTCGTTATAACAGGAATTGCTCCAGAAGCCAATCCTCCGCCTAATCCACCAACAATAATTACTATATCTACTACTTCTAAAATGACTCTTAATCTTGAAGTATCCTTTTCAATTACTTGTCTTCCAATTTCAACGTCTCCTCCTGTACTTCCTCCTCGTGTTAATTTTTTTCCAATTAAAAATATATTATCAGAAGTAAAATTAGAGAAACTACTTTCATCACTATCAATAAGCATATATGACAAAGAATTATTTAATTTTGCATAACTTCCCACACAAGCACATCCACTTCCTCCTATTCCAAGTACTAAAATTCTTTTTAAATTTTTTTTAGAAGATGGCTTCATTTTACTTTACCCCAAAATAAATTGATAAGCTTATTAAATTTTGATGGATTAGACATTTTTTTCTGATTATTTCTAAAATATCGAACTGCACCTATTAATGCGGAAAATCTAGGCCCATCATTAACAGAAGGCAATCCTTGAGTATCTATTGGTTTTCCAATCATTGAAGGAAGATTAAATATTTTTTGAGATAAATCACGAGCACCATTTAAATAAGAACCACCACCTGTAATTAATATACCCCCACTTAATGATAAATTTGAAAGCTTCTGATCAATTTCATTTTTTACCAATTGAAAAATCTCTTCCATTCTTGCTTCAATAATCGTGTTTAATGTAACTGCTCTAATTATTTTTCCATTAAATCCATTATTACTAGACGGTAATGATATATTTCTATCTCTTTCCATTAAATTTAATAATGCGTTACCCTCTTTAATTTTTACGTCCTCTGCATTTTCAACCGGAATTTGTAAGCCTGCAGCTATATCGTTCGTAATATGATCGCCGCCAACAGTAAAAGTACCGCACAACTTTAGAATGTTATCATGATAAATACAATAATCTGTTGTTCCTCCCCCTATATCAATTACAACAACACCAGATTTTCTCATTGCTGAATTAGTAACCGCCAATGCAGAACTGAGGCCGCTATAAATAGCTTGAATATAATCTATAGGGACATCTGCTACTAATTTCTGAAAATTGTCAACTATACTTTGTTTTCCATGAATTGTTAGTACTTTGAGAGATAAAGACTCGCAACTCATCCCTAAAGGATTAATTACATTATCTATATCGTCCACTTTAAAATATTGATTAAATGAATGTAATCTTACTCTGTTAGACGGTAAAGCTACTCTCTTTGCAATATTAGATAGTTCGGTAATGTCATCTATTAAGATTTCTTGAGCAATATTTTCGTTTGGATCTGCGATTCTTGATATTGCATCAGAGAAATAACATTCGGTGTTTCCACCTGAAAGCGAAATAATAATAGAACTAATACTTTTTCTATAGTTTAACTCTAGCTCCTTTAATGCCAGTCTCACTGAATCAATCACTTCATTTCTATCAAATATTTCACCTTTTCTTATACCATTTGATTTTACTTCACTTAATGCAAGTACTGAAATTGAATCATCATCTCTTATTTCACAAACTACAGAACGAATGGCACTAGTTCCGATTTCTAACGCAGCAATAACATTATGAGTCATTTTTACCTTTAATCTGCAATAAATTTATCTTTTCTATATTTTAATTTATTTATTTTTTGCCCTCTTCCTTTTGCAATAATCATGGTTGAACATGCGTCTTGTAATTTCTTCTTAATATTTATTTTAGGCAATTCAATAACAATGTCATTTGATAATGTTACAAAAAAATAATCTCTTTTATTTATATCAATTCTTTTTATTTTAAAGTTTTTATACAAAAAATCATTATTTTTACAAATTTCTATAACGCTTAAAGCTAATTTTACTTCGTCATCTAATAATCTTTTTTGACTATTTGATGTTTCATTAAACCCATAAATTATAGGAAGATTTTGACTTGAACTTGTATTTACTGAAAAAACATAACCATAATTATCAATATACTTAACTCTTTTATTTATAATAATTGAAGCTATAGCTTCTCTTTCAATGACTTTTATTCGCAAAGCATTTGGAAGATCTCTTTCTATAATAACATTTTCAACATATTCCAATGAGTTTATTTCTTTTTCAATATCTTTGAATGAAAAGGAAAAAAGATTTGCTCCATTTGTAACACCTACTTCTGATAAATCTTCTCTATATCGATTTTCTCTTAATTTATTTCCTTCATAATCTATGTATTGAATCTCAAATTTAGGATTAGATTTGAAAAATTGATCTTTAGACCATCGAATTCCTCCAACTAGAAGAATAATGATGATAATCAAAAGTGTTATTAAAACTGATATTGATAACCCTCTTCTAAACCATATAAATTTTTCAGTTTTTGTTTTTCTTTTACTTTTAACTTTATTTCTTTTCATCGAATTTTATTTTAAGATTTTTTTTTGTTTTGCATTAATAACATTACAGGGGTTGCAATAAATATTGAGGAGTATGTTCCAACAAGAATTCCAACAAATAATGCCACTGCAAAATCATAAACAGCTCCTCCGCCAAATATTAATAGCATAATAATTGTTATCAATGTGGTAACAGATGTTAATAACGTTCTACTCAAAGTTTTATTGATAGCTAGATTTGCAATAAAACTATAAGATTTATTTTTTACAAGTTGCAAATCTTCTCTTATTCGATCAAACACCACTATTGTATCATTTACTGAATACCCAACAATTGTAAGAAGTGCCGCAATTATTGGCATACTTAATTCGTTTCCAAGCATACAAAAAATTCCAATTGTAATTAATATGTCATGTATTACAGCGACAATAGCTCCAATAGCAAAACTAAATTCAAATCTAAATGATATGTATACAATGATACCTATTAAAGCTATTATCATAGACTTTATACCTTTTGATCTAAGCTCTTTTCCAATTTGAGACCCAACAATATCATTTTTAATATCCTGAAAATTTCCTGGAAGTTGTTTTATCGCAATAATTGAATTTTCTGCTTCAATACCAAATTCCTTAATTTTAATCTCTAAGTATTCTTTACCTTCCAGAGATTTTTGATAAGAAATTTTAGCTGTAGGATATCCAGCCTCAGTTAATTTAAGTCGAACGTTATTAATTGGTTGTTTTTCATCAAATTCATATGTAACAACTGAACCTCCAGTAAAATCTACACCATAGTTTTCATTCCCTTTATTTATGAAAATAGTCCAACTCAAAATTATTAATATAATAGAAATAAATGATGTAATTTTTTTTGCAGATAGAATATTAAAATTTGATTTATTTAAAAATGGTATAAAAAGCATTTTTAAGGATTTTAGAATATTAAAATTACTTAATACCTCAAAAATAAGACGTGTAACAATCAACACAACAAACATACTAACAATTATACCTGCACTTAATGTTACTGCAAATCCTCTTATTGGTCCACTACCTTGCCAAAATAAAATTATAGCTGTTAGTAATGTTGTAATATTAGCGTCAAGAATTGTACTAAATGCTTTATTATATCCGGCAGAAATTGAACCTCTTATAGACTTTCCTATCTTCCACTCTTCACGCATTCTCTCAAAAATTAAAACATTTGCATCAACTGCCATTCCTACAGTTAATACAATCCCAGCAATACCATAAAGTGTTAAGGTGGGGAGACTTACCGAACCTCCCTCTAGAGAAGAAGATAGAACGCCTAAAAATCCAGATGATAACCACATACCGATAGGCAGCAGAACTGCTACAAGAAACAATGATAAATTTGCAATAATTCCTGCATTTAGATAGTAAATAATCATAAAAATTATTACTGATATTCCGCCATAAGTTAATGCATTAATACCACTATTTATTGAATCCTGTCCAAGAGTTGGAGCAATAGTTCTTTCCTCAACAATTTCAACTCTTCCAGGTAAGGCTCCTGCCCTGAGAACATTAACTAGCTGGCGAGCTTCTTTAGTTGTAAAATTTCCTGTTATTTCTGCTCTTCCACCATAAATAGCTTCATTTATTCGAGGCGCTGAATAGAGCTTATTATCCAAAATAATTGCTAATCTTCTAATTGTTCCATCAGCTTTAGGGCTAAATTGATCGGTAACACGCCCAAAACTTTTTTTTCCAATATCATTAAACTCCAGTGAAATACCTGGAGAACCAGTCATTGGATCATAGCTAACAGTTGCATTTTCAACTGTATCTCCACTTAATCTAATTCTTTTTTCAACAAATTGTGGTCTATAGATAGTTGATCCATCATTCAATCTCTCTTCAATTAGCATAAAATCTGCAGGTTTATTGCCAAATTGTCTTAAATTAAAATAATAATTTCTATCAAGTTCAAAATCCTGTAAAACAGAGTAATCCCTTAAAAAATAAATACCAGAATTAGGATTATAATCTCCATATTTAAATCCTTTTGGAAATAAACCTAACTGATACAAATCATTAATCCATCTTTCACTATCAGTATGAATAAGTTTAAATGATAAAACTGCATCTTTTGAAATTTGACTTTTTGCTTCAGATCTAGTTTCTGCATCAGCACCGGGCAGCCTTACAACAATTCTTGATTTTCCTTCAGGATAAATTTCTGGTTCTGCAGTTCCCAAAACGTCAATTCTATTTCGGATTACTTCAACGGCAATTGACTGTACTAATGATATTTTATCATCAACAACACTATCTGGTATATCTGATTTTAAAGAATATTGATCGTTTTTTTCGACTAAGTTATTAATCAAATCGTCTTTATCAACGTCAAGCACAAAGCTAGAACCACCCTTTAAGTCTAGTCCTAATTTTATTTTTTCAACTGGAAAAATATATTGTTTATAAAAAAAGAAAATACTTATTGATAAAATAGTTAAAAGTATTCCTAATTTAGTTAATTGTGTTGCTTTCATAAATTCTCTTCCCCATCATTTAAAAAAGTTAATCCTTAAGAGAATCATTATTTAGAATTATTTTTGAAACAGATGCTCTGACAGCTTCAACTTTTGTATTATCCGAAATCTTAATAATTATTGTATCCTCTTTGGTGTTAGCAATAAAACCGATAATACCACTTGTAAGAAGTACTTTGTCTCCGGTTTTAATTTTATTTAGCATTTCATTTCGTTCTTTTTCTCTTCTTTTTTGAGGACGAATTATTAGAACATACATTATTGCTAATAATAAAATAAAAGGAACAAATGATCCTATTCCAGGTGCGGTATTCGCTGTGTTTAAAATAAATAATTCATTACTTAGCATTATATCTCCTTCTTAATTTTTAATCTTTTAAAACTAAATTATAATTTTTAATAAAGTTACTTTTATATAATTCAAATTTGTTATCTTCAATGGAAGATCTTATATTTTTTATAAATTTGTTGTAACAATACAAATTATGATAAGTAATTAATCTTATACCTAGTATTTCTCCAACATTAAATAAATGCCTTAAATATGATCTTGTATAAGTTTTACAAACTAAACAATCACAACCTTCTTCTAATGGTCTTTTATCATTTTTATACTTTGCTGATTTAATTGGATACCTACCTTTCATGGTTGTGATTGTTCCATTTCTAGCTTGTCTTGTAGGCATAACACAATCAAACATATCAACTCCTTTGGAAATTGCATATATCATTTGAGAAAACTCACCAACTCCCATTAAATATCTAGGCTTATCATTTGGTAAAAATTTAATTGTATTATCTACAGATTTAATTTTTAAATCATCTGATTCTCCTACACTAACACCACCAATTGCATAACCACTAAAATCAAGTTCTATTAATTTTTTTGCACATTTCTCTCTAAGATCAGGATAAACTCCACCTTGTACAATTCCAAAAACTAGCTGATCATTTAAATTATCATATTTCTTACATTCTTTAGCCCAGGCAATTGTTCTGCAAACAGCTTTGTTAACATATTCTTTCTTACAGGGATATGGAGGGCATTCATCAAATACCATTGCTATATCAGAACCTAAAAGAGATTGAATTTTCATAGATTCATTTGGACCTATAAATAACTCTTTGCCATCCGAATGAGATTTAAAACTTACTCCATAATCAGTTATTTTATTAATTTTACTTAAACTAAAAACTTGATATCCACCACTATCTGTTAAAATGGGTCTATTCCATGACATAAAATTATGCAACCCTCCATGTTGAGCAATCAAATCTGCACCTGGTCTATCATTTAAATGATAAGTATTTCCAAGAATAACATCGAAATCTAGATCATATAGATCCTGCGAGGACATGGTTTTAACAGTTGCTTTAGTGCCAACTGGCATAAAGATAGGAGTTTTAACAACACCATTAATTGTATGAAGTCTGCCTGTTCTTGCAGATGAGTCATTACACCTACTAGTAATTTCAAATTTTCCAATCACATCTTAAACATAAATTAATAAATGATTATTATAAAGATACATATTTAAATTTAATTTTAAGTATTTGATTTAATACCCATATTTTTGAGCTATAATTATTTAAATTAAAATTACAATAATATTTAACTCATTATGTTATCTTAATACTGGAATTACATATGAAAAAAATTTTAATAACTATTATAATACTATTAAATATAAATATTTCTTTTTCAGAAAAAATTACCATTCCATTAAGCAATATACAATCATTTCGTTTTGAAGGCGCAGATATTGACACTGTAATGACACAATATTGTGAGTGGACAGACAAAATTTATTTAAAAACAGATGAAGTTCAAGCAAGCATAACTCTTAATGTTAATTCGTTGACAACTGAAGAGTCAATTCAAGTTGTTGAAACAATACTTGCAATGAACGGAATTGCATTAATACCAATGGGTGAAAAATTTATAAAAGTAGTCAAAGCAAATGCAAATGATCTTGTAGGTCAAGGAATGGATATTTTAATTGATACGGACAAAGAACTATCATCATCTGATGAATTTATAACATCTGTTATTCCATTAAAAAATGTTCAGATTAAAGAAGTTCAAGCAGCAGTTCAGCATGTCCTACATAATTATGGAAAAATTTTAACTCTAGAAAGAAGTAATAGCATTATGATTACTGATACAGCTGGTAATGTAAAACGCGCAAAAGAACTAGTTGAATTTATAGATCAAGCAACTGCACAAATAGAACAGAGAATTTACCAAATTAAGTTTGCAAATGCAGAGGATATTGCAGCAAAAATTGACGAAATAGTTACAGCTGCGAAAGGAGATGAGGAGGAATCAAATATTACAGGAAATCCATATGCAAGAACGCCCGTCGGAGTAATTCGTGCAAGTGCTAATAATGATAATTCACAGCTCAATCAAGCTTCTATATCTAATACAGAAAGTAGTTCAGCTGTATTAATACAAGGTGATGTAAAAGTATTAGCAGATGAAAGAACAAATATAATAATAATTTTCTCTCAGAGCAATAATTTTACATTTTTCGAAAAGATTATTGAAGTATTAGATGTTGCTGTTGATCCTCAAAAAACTTTCGAAGTAGTTAACTTGGAATATTCTGATGCAGAGGAGTTGGCTGGAACACTTAACTCCTTACTCGGCTCATCCGGAGTAGATAAATCAACATCTAATGATAAGGAGATAAAGGCCAATACGCCTTTAAACCAGCAAAATAATAATAGCTCAGAAAATGATTCTGAAATAAACTTATCAGAAGAAACTACAATCTTAGCTGATATTAGATCAAATTCAATTTTAATTATGGGATCTAAGGATGATATAATTGCTATAAAGAATGTAATTGAAAAACTTGATGTAAAATTAGAACAAGTGATGATTGAGGCAGTAATTTTTGAGGTTGATTTAACTGAAGAAATTAAATCTGGTATTGATTGGTTGTATAAACCATCAGGAACATCAACAAAAAGTGCAAATATTACAAGTGGTATTTTAAATTACACTGATATAATTCCCGATATATCCACTGAAATGATTATCGAAGCATCCTCTAAAGATGAAAATGTTAGAGTACTTTCTACTCCAATCATCATGACTACTGATAACACCGAAGCAAAACTAATAGTCGGAGAGCAAAGACCAGTAGTAACTTCAACTTCTACATTCGGTTCTAGCTTAGGGACTCAAAGGTCATCTTATGAATACAAAGATATTGGAATTGAACTAACAGTCATTCCAAGAATAAACCCACAAAGGGTTGTTGTTATGGAAATCTCACAAGCAGCTGATCAAGTTGGAGGAACTGTTAACATAGATTCAAATGCTGTTCCTGTAATTAAAAACAGAGAATTTGTTGCCCAAATATCAGTAAAAGATCGAGAAACAGTGGCATTAGGAGGAATTATAACTTCACGAATTGATGATACTGCAACAAAACTTCCGATATTAGGAAATATCCCTTTTATTGGAAAGCGTCTATTTGGTAATACTCAACAAGAAGAAATTCAAACCGAACTAATTATATTACTGACACCCTACGTATTAACAAATGATTCAGAGATTAAAAAAGAAACCCAAAAAAGATATTTTGGAAGTAGTATGAATGATAATGAATGGTCAAAAGATGGATGGTCAAATTTTAATTTAAACTCCCCAATATCTACAAAAAATGAAATACATGATTATATAAAATCTATGAAAGAAAAATCATCTAATAAAGAGTTCAACTAATTTATTTAATAAAATGATTGATATTACAAAGATTGAGCATGTGCATTTTATCGGTATTGGTGGAACTGGTATGAATGGTTTAGCACAATTAGCAATTCTTAATAATCTTAATGTTTCTGGTTCAGATAGAAAATATAATCAACATCTATCTCCTTTCAAAGAGCTTAAGGAAATTGGTATAAAAATTTATGTTGATGATGGAAGTTATAAATTTAAAAAAAATACTTTAATAGTTTACAGTTCAGCAATTGAGAAAAATAACAAAGATTTACTTAAAGCCAATAAAAATAATCTATTGAAATTACATAGAGTTGATTTCCTTAAAAAAATAATTCCTACAGATGCTGAGATTATAGCAGTGACTGGAACAGCTGGAAAAACAACAACTACAGGTCTCCTAGGATGGATTTTTGATTACCATAATCTTAATCCATCTATTTATTGTGGTGCTGGAATTTTGAATTGGAAAAATAATACAAATATTGGAAATGTAAAATTAGGAAATAAAAAAATATGGATTATTGAATCTGACGAATCTGATAAATCATTACTTAAATTAAAGCCTACACACTCAATAATAACAAATATTGGAAATGATCATTTACCAAAGAAAGAACTAATTAATGTATTTGATAAATTTAAAAACCAAACAAAAAAAATATCACATGATAAAATTAATAATGAGGTAAATTCATTAAAATTTGAATCAAACTTAATTGGAAAACATAACGATGAAAATATAAAAACTGCATTCTCATTTTGTAGAAAATATGGCTTGGAAGAAACTAGAACTATCGAAGCTATTAAATTATTTAAAGGTATTGAAAGAAGATTAGAAAAAATTAGTCAAAAAAAATCTATCTATTTATTTGATGATTATGCTCATAATCCAATGAAAATTAAGTCATCTATACATAGTTTAATTAATATAAGTTACATTAACAAAGTCCATGCTTTTTGGCGTCCACATGGACATGCATCATTTAATCAAGGATATAATGAATTAAATTTAGTTATTTCTAAATTTTTAGAAAAAAATAAAGGATCTTTTACTTTAATGCCAATATTTTTTGATGGAGGAACAATTAAAATAAACAAAACTTCGAAGGACTTATACAATAAACTTTGTATGAAATTTAAAAATATTTATTATGTTGAAAATTATACATCATTAAAAAAATTATTTTTTAAGATTGTTAATAAAAATGACGCCTTTTTAGGTATGGGAGCAAGAGATCCACAAATTTCAATATTTATAAAGAGTCTTGGTGAATATGAAAATTAAGAAAATAAATAGTTCTCAAAATACAAAGATAAAATCTATTATAAAACTATATAAGTCTTCTGAAAGAATCAAAAAATCCTTAATGATAATTGAAGGATATAGAGAAATTAGTCGTTCTTTAATCGCAAAGTGTGAATTAAAAGAAATATTTTTTTGTTCATACTATGCAGATAAAAAAATTATTGATTTTATTAATGACTGTAATTTTACTATCAATGAATGTTCAAAAAAAGTATTTGACAAAATTTCATACAGACAAAATCCTGATGGTATATTGGCAATTTCTAAAATCATTAAAAGAAAAATAAGTGACTTAGAAATTAAAAGTAATTCAACTTTTCTTATAATTGAAAATATTGAGAAACCAGGAAATTTAGGAAACATCATTAGAACAAGTGATGCAGCAGGAGTAAGTGGAATTATACTTTTAAATAATAAAACTGATATTAATAATCCAAATATAATCCGTGCTAGTATTGGTAGTTTTTTTTCTATACCAATTATAAATACAAATATAGATACATTTTTTGATTGGGCATATTACAATAACATTAAAACATTTGCAACTTCTCCTTCTGCATCAGTAAATTATACTGACGTTAACTTTAATCAATCTTCAGCAATAATTTTTGGTTCTGAGGATAAAGGACTTTCAGATAAAATAATGAATTCGTCAGATCATATAATTAGTATTCCCATGCTTGGTCAGAATGATTCCTTGAACGTTTCATCATCAGCATCCATAATTTTATATGAATGTCTCAGACAAAAAACATTGTAGGAAATAATTTTATAATGACATCATTCAAAAATCATAAGATATTAGGTATTAATCATTCAAATTCAGGGATTATTGAATTAGTTTTAGAAAGAAAAAACATTCTATTTAAGCCTGGTGATTGTATCGCTATATCTTCAAATGACGAAAAAATAAGACCATATAGCATTTCCTCAGGAATAAATGATAATTTCTTATCTTTTTTAATTAGAAAAATAGATAAAGGTCAGGTATCACAATATATATCAAATTTAAAAAAAAATGATGATTTATTGATATCAAAACCATTTGGATGGTTTAATCCAAAAGAAAGTAAAATAAATCAAAAAAATATTTTTTTTGCAACTGGAACAGGAATTGCTCCATTTCTTTCTTATTTAAAATCCTATCCAAAAAACCCTCCAGACTCTTTATTTTATGGTGTAAGAAAAATAGATGATCTTTTGGATATTAATAATTTTAGTATGATTAAAAATCTTTATATTTCAATTTCTCAAGAAGAATCTAATTATCATACAGGAAGAATTACTGAAAATTTTTCCTATATTCCACTTTCAAAAAATAATAATTATTACTGTTGTGGTAGAGAAAGTATGATAAACGAAGTTCGTTCTTTTTTAAAAAGTAAAGCAATTCCAAATAACAAAATTTTTAATGAGGTTTTTTTTAATGGATAAAATTACTGTTTGTGCACTCTATAAATTTGTTGATATTAAAAATTTAAATGAATTTAAAAAAAATATTTTAACAATTTTAAAAAAAAATAAAATTTATGGAACAATTTTGATTGCAAAAGAAGGAATAAACGGAACAGTAAGTGGTAATAATTTAGATATATTAAATCTAATAGATTTTTTAAAATCAGATGTTAGATTTTGTGATTTAGAATATAAACTTAGTTTTACTGATAAAAATCCATTTTATAGAACAAAAGTAAAATTAAAAAAAGAAATAGTAACTTTAGGAGTTAAAATAAACAAATCTCATTATAATGCTACTTATATTAATCCAGAGAATTGGAATGAATTTATTACGAATGATGATGTTATTTTAATTGATACAAGAAATAAATATGAAACATCTATAGGCTCTTTTATAAACTCTATTGATCCAAAAACAGAGTCATTCAGAGATTTTCCTAATTTCGTTAAAAATAATCTAAATCTTGAAAAAACCAAAAAAATAGCAATGTTTTGTACTGGTGGAATTAGATGCGAAAAATCAACCGCTTATTTAAAATCAAAAGGTTTTAAAAATGTTTATCATTTAAAAGGTGGTATTCTAAATTATTTAAAAAAAATAGAAAAAAAGGATTCCTTATTTAGAGGTGATTGTTTTGTTTTTGATAATCGTGTTTCTGTTGACCATAATTTAAGAAGAGGAAATTATGATCAATGTCATGCATGTCGAATACCTATAACAGAAAAAGATAAAAAGCACACTCATTATGTTGAAGGCGTTTCATGTCCAAATTGTTATAATAAAACGACTCCTGAAAAGAAAAGAAAATTTAAAGAAAGACAAAAACAAATTAAAATTGCTAAAAAATTAGGCATCAATCATATCGGCCAAAATTAAATTTTTTAATTTTTCGAATTTCTTAACTCATCAATTTTTCTATCAATTCTTTTATTAAAAATTTTAAAAATTCTATTTTCACTAAACTTTGAATAAACAGGATTATTTAACCAATTCTTAACTGTAAAAGGACCAAAATTTTTATTTGCTTTGGATAGAATTTCACAAACTTTATCTACATCCCCCAGCTCAGCATTACAAAGGGCATAATTATAATAAAATTTTTCATCTCTGTGAAATTTATCATAATAATTATTCATAATAGGTAACACTGAATGATAATCCTTCTGTAAGAAAAAAATATTCATTTGAGCATTAATTGGTCTCATATCATTAGGGTCAAAAATTGCTAATCTTTGATATAAACTGATTGCATTATTAAAATCATTTATATTTGAAAAAGAATTTGCTCTTAATAAATTAACATTATAGTCAAAACTATAATTTTCATTATATAATTCTGAGATATATATGACTGAGGAAAAATCTTCAATTTTATAAAGCAAACTTACTAATTTTTTCAAAAGCTTAGGATTTTTATTATCAACGCTTAAAACTCTAAAAATAGTATTTATGGCCTCTACATAACTTTCATTTCTTTCGTATAAATCAATTAAAAAAACAAGAGTAGCCAAATTAGCTGGATTATCACTTAATGATTTATGACAAAGTCTAATAGCTTCAGCAATATTTCCTCTAGACTCTAAATCTTTTGCAGAAATTAAATTACTTTCTGATGACTTCCAATTTAATACTTGTTTTTCAAAAAAAGAATTTTTATCAGTTAAACTATCAAAATCTACTGAATCAATTAACTTTACCTCTTTTAGAATCGGTGAAAGTATTTGTTGTTTTTTAAATTCATAATTTTTTTTCTCTTTATAAATATTTATGCCAACATAAAAAAAATAAACACCAATAATTAATACTAAAATAGTTAGTATTGACCTTAAAATAAGATATAAAGCTGAGACATCTCTTTTTGGATTTGAAAAACCTTCTTTGTCTTTTCTTTTTTTATCAATTATAGATATTTTTTCATTATTAAGAAGAATTTCTCGAGATTCTAATAAATTATCGTCTTTTGATGTATTATAAAAGTTATCTTGATTAAATTTTTCACTTGGCTTATTTGAACTCATTAAATTTTACCTTTTAAGTTATAAAAAAAAACGTTATTACATTATTAAGGATAAAATAAACAGTCAGCTATGAAAATATTATTATTATTTATAATCACATTATGTTTTTTTGCAGTACCTGTAATAATTTTAGCTTTTATAAACTATAAAAGAGGTAAACAGCCTAGAAGCTGTGGGGGTTCAGATTGTGATGATTGCTGGTGTAAAAAATAAATTTTTATGAATTATTTTATTAAAGATAACTGTATAAGTTGCGGTAAATGTGAAAATCAATGTGATGTTGATGCTATATATATAGGTGATGATCAATATAAAATTGATTCTGATATTTGTACAAATTGTGGTTTATGTTTAGGCCATTGTCCGGTTGAAGCAATTAATACTTATTAAACAAATAGTAATACTAAATTAGAAGCTACTATCCCTGATATAACTCCACCTAAAACCTCTAATCTTGTATGTCCTAATAATTCTTTTAATTTTCTTTCAGAGAAATTATGATTATTCAAAAATTCATCAATAATTTGATTTAAAAGCTTGGCTTGTTCTCCTGCTGCTTTTCTAACACTTTGTGCATCAAACATAACAACTGATGCAAAAACTATTGAAATTGTAAATTCTACGGAATTAAATCCATTTAATAATCCTATAGATGTTGCAAGAGCACATGACATTGAAGTATGAGCACTTGGCATTCCACCTGTGCTCACCAAATAACTAAAATCTAACCGACCTGATTTTAATAAACATGTAATCATTTTGATAATTTGAGCAAGAAGCCATCCAAATAAAGCTGACCAAAATGCTGGATGTAAATCAGTTAACATAAAAATTCTCCAAGCTAATTATTAAATAGTAATTTTTGCAATTGTTTCATTCGATAATACAAAAACAATATCTCTTCCTTTTATCATGGCAAAATGTCCTCCAATAGTTTTTTTTCCAATTAATAAGTCCAATCCTAAAATATCAAGATTTGAAAATCTAAATTGAAATGAGCACCACGGATCCTCTAAACCATAGTCTTCTAAAGATGAAGGATAAGCTGCTACAAATTTGTCTGCCTTGATATTAATTAAACTATTAATTAATTTTTCATCGAATTTTTCAGAAACATCAAAAATCTTATCTGAACTTAAATCATTATTAGTTATTCTTTTTAAACTTTTAATATTATCTATTGAAAAAGAAAACAAATAAGTATCCTTAAAAAATAAAGGATTTAAAAATTTACTAAAATTGTGATCAGTATTAATTTCGTGAAAAAAAGGTTCATTAAAAAATTTAATTAATAATGAATCATCATGTTCATCTGATTCAAAAAAAATTATCTTTTCGTTTTTTCCATCATCAGATTCAATTAATAAATTTGAAATCTTAAAATTTTTATCATTAGGAACATTAAATTTTGTAATTCTCATATTATCCACAAATAAAATGAATTCATCTAATGCTTTTTGGTCTAATTTCCAAAAAAAAGGGTTTTTCATTTCCCAAATATCGATTTTATTTTTAGATAATCTTATTTTGTGATCATCTGTTTCAAGAGTAAAAGCAATAGGTTTAAAAATTGTAAAGTCAAAGACTTTTGATTTTAAGAAATTATCTAAAGATAAATTAATAAATTTTAATATATTATCATCACATTTACCAATATTGTTATTACCTGTTTTTAAATATACGTAATTTTCTTCTGATGATAATTCAAAAATTGCAAAACTATGAAGCTCGTCTGTTATTCCCTGAAATGAAACTTCAATTACTTCATTTTCATCATTAACTGAATGTTGATTAATTTCTTCACTTGACAAATTCATGAAACGATAAGAACTTAATTTGTCAATAAAACTATTAACTTCAACGCCTTTCAATACGCCTCTTCTCGGTTGGATTAAATTCCATTCATTTTCTGATTTTTTGACAATCTCGATATATTGAGACTTTGAACTTATTGCAATTCTTTGAACTTCTTCAGAAATATCAGGAATGATATTTAAATCTTTAATACTATTTATATTAGGTGGAATAAAATTTAATATTTTATTCGACCCGCTCAAAATATAATCAATATCAGTTATGAGAAAATAAATATCTGAACTTAACTTATGGTTTCCTCCAATTAAAATTTGAATTTTTTTAAAACCAAAATCTAAAATTATTTCATTTGAAGATTCAGTAAAGCCAAAGTCTGATAAACTTAGATTATTTTGATTTAATTCTGATAATTTTATATTTGGATATAATAATATTTTTTCTAAAGATTTTAAAATTCTATTAATTATTAAGGTATCGGCTTTTTGAATTTTATCTTTTTTAGAATTTATAAACCAATCTTCATTTATTTTTTTACAATAGATATTATTAGAAGAATTTATAAAATTTAGTGATATTAAACTATCTATATCATACGGAATGAGTTTAATTGAATTTTGAACATTATCTTTATTATTACTTATCTCAGAAACTAATAAAAATGATAAAATAAACCCTATTAAAAGTAAAAAAATAGTAAATTTCCACCTTATCATTTTCTTCTCCATATATAAATTATTAACCCAATTAATAAAACAGAGATTGGTATAATAATAACAGAAAGAATAAAATTAAATTTAAGGTCTTTCGATGATGTAGTTATTTTCACATTTGTAATATTCCTAGGACTAATTGTTAGATTGTTATTTCTATCAACAAGCCAATTTATTGTTCTTCTAAAAAAATCTTTATTGCCATCTATTAGATTTGCATTACAAATAAAATCTGAATCTCCAATCACGACTATTCTGGATGAAGGTATTTCAACATCTAATTCTTGTATAGCTCCTCTTTCAATAGCTACTCCAAGCTGAATAGGTCCGAACATATCACCATTTGCTTCTTCAAATACAGGTGTTCTATTAAAAGAAGATGTCTCAATCCAACTGTTATCTGAACTTTTTAGCAACGTAGATACTTTTGGGACATCAACATCTTTATTATTTGGTAATGAAATTGGAACAATTGCTCTAGGTAATAATAATCGAACTAAGAAATCAATTTCATTAGTAATTTCATGCTTACCATATTTATTAACGTTTACGTCTCTTCCTTTAAGAGTTTGTAATTGATCATAAACAAAACCAGAAGTTAAGGAAATAGACCACTTATTAAGTATTTTTTCTAAACCACTTTCATAATAAGAGTCTAATAGTATTAGAAGTCTTCCGCTACTATTTAAATATTTCTCAATCATATTTAGCGATGAATCATTAATTTTCTTCTTAGGTCCAGCAATTACAATAGCATCAGCGTCCGAGGGTATTGGGTTAAATCCATCCAGATTAAATGACTCTAAATTCATTGATTGGGCTTCTAAATCAATATTAATTGATGAAAACCCATTATTACTAAAATCATCAATTCGATTTTCTCCATTACCATAAGAAAAATAGATTTTAGGTTTTATTCCATTACTTATCTCAAATATTGAATTTGAAATTACTCTTTCTCCGTCAAATGAGATTATATTTCCAGAAGAATTAATTTTTCTTAATTCCTCATTATAAATGACTCTAGATTGAAATCCGTTATCAATTACAATAGCTGGATATGAATTTAGTTTATATGAATAAATTAATTCTTCCGTTCTTGAAGGATTTTTAACTGGATCAATCCAAAAAACATCTAGCATATCTGAATGAAAAGAATATTCGTCAATCAAATTTTGTAAATCTGAATAAATTTCATCTTTAGTTTCTATGACAATGTAAATATTTAATTTACTATTTAAGGAAAATAAAAGATTTTTTGTATTTGGTGAAATCGAATATTCTGAATGTTTATTTATATCAATACGAAAAAAATTAAAATAAGACAAAAAACAAATTAAAATCACAATTAAATAAGATATTATCAAAAGTAAAGATAAATTAATTTTTCTTAATTTTTTTTGACTTATTTTCATATTACTAACATCTTTTCCAATCTAAGACATTAAGAGAACTATACAAAAACCAGATACAATGCGAGAAATACAATGTTAGCACTCTACTATCAATTACACCCCTGGAAAAATTATATAAATGATCGAAAGTTGATAAATATTTGCCTGTAGATCTGACAATCATATCTTCAGTGTTAATTCCTAAAAACATAAAAATTAATAGTCCGCTAAATAATAAACCAAAACTAAATATTGAAGATATTACTTGGTTATCGAAAAGCGCTGAAAAAAATAGACCGACTGAAATATAAAAAATACCTATAAAGAAAATTCCTATAAATGATGAAAAAATAATTCCAAAATTAAGGATATCTATTGAACTATCTTTGTATAATGAATCTAATAAAAAAATTTGAATAATGATTGGTATCCAAAGTAACAAATAAATAATTAATGCAGATAAAAATTTAGAAATGATTATACTATAAGTATTAATTGGAGACGTATAAAGAAGTTCAATTGTACCTGTTTTAATTTCCTCTGAAAAAAGTTTCATTGTTAATAACGGAACAATTACTGGTAATGAAAAAATAATTAAAGGACCACAAAAAAGCAATTGTATAACTGATATTGCTCTTTCGCCTTCACTTAGTTGCAATAATACCCAATAATAGTTCATTCCAGATAATAGCCAAAATAAAAATAAAGCTATATAGGCAGTTGGAGAATAAAAATAGCTTCTTAATTCTTTTTTGAGCAAACATAAAAAAATCCGCACGATAAACTTCCTTCTTAATTCATAAGTTCAATGAAAGTATTCTCTAAATTTTGTTTTTTTACATTAAGAATACGAACTTTAATTCCTTTATTTAACAAATCGCTTAATAAATTTTCAGATGTTTTATTATTTCTTAAATCTAATTCAGCAGAAAGCCAAATATCATCAATTTTATTACAAGTTTTCACATTAATATAATTTATTTCCTCTATAATTTTATTAAAGTTCAAATTGTTGGTTTTTAATTCTACATAAATATTTTTTGAAAAATTTAAATTACTATTATATTTCTTTACATAATCTGTTGAAACAATTTTTCCGTTATGAATTATAATAATTTCATCACATAAGACTTCGACTTCCTGCATAATATGTGATGATAAAAAAATGATATGATTTTTAGATAAGTCTTTTATTAAATTACGAAATTCTATTATTTGCTTTGGGTCCAGTCCGGCAGTTGGCTCATCCAATACAAGAATTTTAGGATTATGTATTAACGAATCTGCTAATCCTACACGTTGTCGATATCCTTTTGATAAATTTTTAATGAGGAAATTTCTATAATCAGAGATATCACAATCCTTTAAAACCTGCCTGAGTCTTTTGTTGATATGTCTTGGAAGAACGCCTTTTATTCGTGCACGATATTTTAAAAACTCATCAACTTTCATATCATCGTATAAAGGACAGTTCTCGGGAAAATAACCAATATTTTTTTTAACTTCTATCGGATTTAGTGAAATATCTTTATCAAAAATACTAATAGTTCCCTCATTGGGAAGAAAGTATCCAGTAATTAGTCGCATTAGAGTTGTTTTACCAGCACCATTTTTACCCAATAGGCCAATAATTTTATTATCATTGATGTTAAAAGATATAGAGTCTAATACTATTTTCTTATCAAAACTTTTTGTAACTGACTCTAGTTTAATCATTTTAAATTATTATTAATAATATTATTTAATACATCTATCAAATTAAATATTTCGGGAGCAGTACCTATAGTAATTCTTAAAAAATCTTTTGTTTTTGGATTATTATCAAAATATCTAACTAAGATATTTTCCTTCATTAATAAGTTATATAATTTTTTTGCACTAATTCCTAAAGGCTTTACCCATATGAAATTTGTTTCAGAAGGAAATACTTCAAATCCTAATTCTTTTAACTTATTTTCTAAAATATTTTTGGTTTGATTAATTGCTTCAACATTTGCTTTCATTGTCCTTTGATCAAGAATGGCTACACGAGCAATCTCTTGGGTTAAATAATTAATATTATATGAATCCTTTATTTTATTAAGAGCGGCAATTAAATTTTTATTACCAATACAATAACCACATCTAATTCCTGCCAAAGAATACGATTTTGATAAAGATCTTGTTATCAAGCAATTCTCATACTCCAAAGCAAAATGCATAAAATTATTTTTTGAAAAATCAGCATAAGCTTCATCAATTAACAATACACTTTTTTTATTTTTTACTAATTTTAGCATTAAATCATTTGATAAAGAAAGACCGGTAGGAGCATTTGGATTTGCAATTAGAAATAACTTTATCTTACTATTAAATGACCCATTAAATTCAAATTTTTCATCTAAATCCAAAAATTCATAATTAATATTTTCAATATCAGCTAAAACAGAATAAAGTGAATATGAAGGATCAAAAAAACCGACTACTTCATTTTTCTCTACAAAGGATTTTACTGATAATGAAAGAATTTCGTCGGAACCATTTCCTATAAATACCTCATCAACAGAACAATTATGTAAATCTGCTATAACTTTTTTTAGTTCAGTACAATTAGGATCAGGATATTTATTTAAATTTGAAATTTCAACCATTGATAAAATATCCTGGACATCTGGTGAAGGCAAATATGGATTTTCATTAGTATTAAGTTTAATTATATTTTGATCAAAAGGTTGTTCGCCAGGAACATACCCTTTTAAATTTTGTACAGACTTCCTAATTAAATTGCTCAACTTAAACCTCTTTTCCAAATCTAATGGTAGCAGATTTACTATGAGCATCTAAAGTTTCAATATTGCCAAATATTTCAATTGATTCTAAAGAATCTTTTAAATCATCTTCTTTATATTCAACAATACTCATTCTTCTTCTAAAATCATCAACAGTTAACCCTGAAAAATAATTACAAGTACCACCTGTTGGTAAAACATGACTTGGTCCAGCTACAAAATCTCCTACACATTCAGGTGTCCATGAACCAACAAATAAAGCTCCAGCAGTTCGAATCATCGGAATTATTTTTTTGGGATTTTTTACAATTAACTCCATATGCTCAGGAGCAAAATCATTAATTAAATGAACTCCATCATTTAAATTTTTAACAACAACTATCAACATTCCGTTATTAATAACCTCTGTAATCATTTTTTTTCGCTTTAATTCTTTTGATTGGATTAAAACTTGTTCTTTTACTAACTTAGCTTGTTTCATTGATGTTGTGATAAGTAATGCTTTTTCCAAACTTGTACCATGTTCTGCTTGGGACAATAAATCCGCAGCTACATATTTAGGATTTGCTGAAGAATCAGTTAATATTCCTATTTCACTTGGACCTGCAACCATATCAATTGCAACATCTCCATAAACTATTTTTTTTGCTGCGGTAACATAGGGTCCACCAGGTCCAACAATTTTATTAACTTTTTTGATAGTTTTTGTACCATATGCCATTGCAGCAATAGCATGAGCTCCTCCCATTTTATAGATTTCTTTTGCTCCACTTTTATGGAGAGCATAAATAATATTTGGATTTAAGGAGCCATCAATAGATGGAGGAGAACAAGCAATAATTTCATTAACTCCA
>Ga0160422_10000417_pt1 | contig 25619 bp, 25 predicted proteins | sample Fk160mmetaG_FD_108192 | JGI IMG/M metagenome (GOLD analysis project Ga0160422, IMG submission 108192) | Marine microbial communities from the Central Pacific Ocean - Fk160115 60m metaG | ecosystem: Environmental > Aquatic > Marine > Oceanic > Photic zone | place: The Central Pacific Ocean...
AAGCTTTATGAAGAACTTTTGATTGGGAATGAATCTATGGCGACAGAAAATCCTCTAATTTTTAAAGATGCTGATCCGATAAAGATTGATGGATTGTTTGAAAAAAAACTTGAGGAATTCAAATTTAACTTATTGAAAGGTCTTTTAAAAGAAAGTCTTGATGGATTAGCAGAATTAGTTACTGAATGGAATAGAAAAAAAATAACTATGTAGAAAATAAGTGAGCCCTTAATTTTTTACTTATCGGTATCTCATCATCAATAATTTTTTTTACTCCATCTCCCATAGCTTCTTGAATTTTTCTAACTCCTCCAACTAATTGCCTCAAACCTTCTGGAGATAAAGAGGCCGATTGATCTGATCCATACATAGACCTATCTAATGTTATGTGACGCTCCAAAGAGCTGATTCCCAGAGCTGATGCTGCGAAAGATACAGCCAGGCCTGATTCATGTCCACTATAACCAACATTACATTTATATCTTTCTTTTAAAGTCTTTATAGTATTTAAATTAGCATCTGAGTCTTTCATCGGATAAGTTGAAACAGTATGCATCAATTCAAAAGAGCACTTCTTCTCTCTAAAGATATCAACAGCTAAATCAATATCATCTAAATTACACATACCAGTAGAAATAAAAGTATGTTTTCCCTCCTCAGCGACTAAATTCAATATCTCTTTATTAACAGTCATTGCAGAAGCAATTTTATTATATTTACAATCAAATTGTCTTAGGAATAATTGACTATTTGTATCCCATGCTGACGCATACCACTCTATATTTTTGCTTTTGCAGTATGAATCAATTTCATTATATTGATCTAGATTGAATTCAAGCCCTTGCTTTTGATCTCTTTGTGTTGTCCCCCATGGACTTTCCCTTAAACTCTCCAAGTATTCCTGGGTATAAACAATTTCTATATCTCTTTTCTGAAACTTAACCGCATCGCAGCCTGCAGCAGTAGCTACATCAATAAGATTTTTGCATATCTTCATATCACCATTATGGTTAATACCAATTTCAGCGCAAAAGAATATATCCAATTATTTTAAAAATACATTTATTTATCCTAAACCATTTTCTTAATATCATTTATAGACATTTGATCTATTTGTAATAATTTTTCAATAAAATCCCTTACAAATCCATCCCCACCTTTAAAAGGAAGAACTAAGTCAACACTTTTTATAATTATAGGATGTGCATCAAGTGGTGCGATACTAAAATCGCACAGATCAATCGATGAGAGATCATTTAAATCATTCCCTAAATAAATAAATTTATTTGAATGACTATTTAAATTCAGATTTTGATTTTTAATATATTCTTTTAGAAAAGAAAATTTGTCATCTATCCCGTGATAACAGGGAATTTTTAATTTTTTTGATCTAACAGAAACCACAGAATTTTTCTCCTTAGATAGAATTATATATTTCAAATTATATTTTTTGAAATTTATGAATTTCCTTAAAATATCAAAAGCCAAACCATCCGCTCTACTACAACAAACATACTCTTCACCTTTACTATTTAGAAATACCTTGTTATTTGTAAAAATACCATCAAAATCAAAAACTATCAGACCAACTTCATCCCACTTTGGCATACTGCTTTTTTTCATATCAGTAACAATCTGCTCTATCAATTGCGCTACATATGATATGACTTACAAGAATATGTGCTTCTTGTATTCGCGCTGTTGATTTGGATGAGATTATAAGACTAATATCGGAAATACTTTTAGCTTCTCCACCATCTTTACCCAACAGGGAACAAGTTTTTACTCCTTTTTCCTTAGCCTTTTTTAGAACATTTATTATATTTTTACTTTTTCCCGAAGTAGAAAATGCTATTAAGTAGTCTCCTTCTGATGCAATGGCTTCCAATTGTCTTGAAAAAATTTCATCAAATTTATAGTCATTTGAAATACAGGTAAGTATAGAAGTATCAACTGTTAAAGCTATAGCTTTTAAAGGTTTGCGCTCTATTTCAAATCTTCCCACTAATTCAGCAGCTACATGTTGACTATCAGCGGCACTTCCTCCATTACCACAAAAAAAAATAGTGTTATTATTCTTAACTACCTCAATAACTTGATCACAAATAGTTGATATTTTATTAATTTCTGAATTATATAATTCCTCTACTGTAATGATATGTTCATCTAATATGTTTTTTATAAATTCTTTATTACTCATTAGAGTATGGGTAAACCTTTAAAAGTTATAATTATTATGAGAAGATTTATCATATATAAAATTGAAAATAAATCTCATAATTATAAATTACCACGAAATTTATCTACAGGTAAGTCACCCTTAGAATTGATACCCTCCTTTTTGAGAAAATTTATAAAAGTCTTGAGAAATATCATAATATCTAGACAAAGATTTACATTTTTAATATAAAAGTTGTCTAATTCAAATTTTTTTTCCCATGATATTAGATTTCTTCCACTTACTTGAGCTAAACCAGTAATACCTGGTTTTAGATTATGTCTTTGCATTTGTTCTTTATTATAAAGAGGCAAATAATCCATAAGAAGAGGTCTAGGACCAATAAAACTCATCTCTCCTTTAATGATATTTATTAACTCCAGAAGTTCATCAAAGGAATAAGAGCGTAAAAAATTACCTACCTTAGTTTTTCGCATAATATCTGGCAATAATTTCCCATTTTTGTCTCTAGTATTTTTCATAGTACGAAATTTGTATATATAGAATGGCTTACAATTTAATCCTGGCCTTTTCTGTTTAAAAATAATTGGTTTACCTATAGAAAAATATAATATCAAGCTTATTATTAAAAATATTGGAGTAAAAAAAATTAATAATAAAATAGCTAATAATTTATCAGAAAATGTTTTAAACAATAAGTAAAAGTTTCTCATACTTATTTAAATTAAAAGATTTATTAAAAAAGATCAAAATATTTTTTTTAAAGATTACGAATCAAATTCAATGAATTTTCTTTAGAAAATAGTTTTGAGGCTTTTTTTGCATTATTGCTAAAAATTTTTAATTTATCTGGGCTCTGATATAAATCTTTAATTAATAGGCAAAATTCTTTCTCAAATAAATTATTTGGTGGTATTACAAAACCACATTTATATTTTTTAACTATATTAGATAATTCAGAGTTATTTGGTGCGATAGCTAAAATTGGTTTTCCACAGTTTAAAGCAGTAAATAATTTACTGGGCAAACTGTATTGTGAGGAAGGACCATCAATACAAACAACACATAAATCTGCACAAGAAATACATAATGAAATTTCTTCAAAAGGAAATGGATCTAAGAATAAAGTTTGATTTATAGATATTTTTTTCGTAATAGCTTCTAATTTTTTTCTTTTTGCTCCTTTACCTATTAAAACTACTTTTGCATAATCTTTTATTTTCGAAGAGCTATTAACTAAAAATTCAAGAGGATGTGTTAAACCCATATTGCCTGAATAAATAATTAGCAAACGACTATCATGAAGAAAATTTTTTCTAAATTTAAAAATCTTATCTTTATCTTTATCTTTGTCTGAGAATATATTACTCCAAGGATATACAACAACTATTTTATCTTTTAAATTTGGATTTAAAATCGAAGAATAATATATTTTTTCTGCCATTTTATTAGATATTGTAAAAATCTTTATTATGGATTTATAAATAAAAAAATTAAGTGATTTCCATAAAAAAATTATTAATCTAAGGATTAAATTAACTGCAATATTATTACTAGAAATTTGCTCTAAAATGTTTGGATAAATATCAAATAATAATATTCTTACTTTCTTGGGACAAATTAATGATAACCAAATAACGAATGGTGGATTACTAACAATTAGTACCTTTTCATATTTATAGTTATTAAATAATAAATAATAAAAAGCATGTAAGAAAAATAAAAACCATGAATAAGAGCGATTAATTAGAGAGTTCCTATTATAAGTTTTCGAAAAAATATATTTAATATCATTTGGGAAATAATTATCAATATCACCACACATTAATGAAACTTCATTTAATTCTCTTAAATCAAAAATGATGTCTTTAAAATAACTAACTGGCGATTGATTTATTATAAGTAATCTAGGTTTATTATTCATTTGATTTTTTTAGTACAAATTTTCTCGAAAGAATATTTGATTTATTTTTTCACGAAAAATTATTAAACAAAAAGCAAGAATTCTTTTAACAATTGCAACTAAAAATTTTAGTCCTTTTATATCTTGAATATACCACAAAGAGAAACATACATCTTTAAGTGACAATAAATATTTTTCATAACTTTTACCTCCTGTTTTAAAATTTGAAATAGTGAAATTGAAATAAGAAATTATAGCCCCTTTTTTAAAAGAATCCCAGAAGAAAGCATGGTCAGCGCTTATAGTAAGCGTCTCTCTATATCTAATTTTTGAGTATAAATTTCTTGAAAAGATTTGAGACTGATGACAGGTAGGCATCCTGTAGGAATTAGAACCCATACAATCATTTAAATTTCTTGTCTTGATAAAGACTTTATTACCTTTTGGATAAACTAAATTATAATTACCTAAAATAATATTTTTGTAGGATGAATCAATTTTATTTTTTTTTAAATAATCTATAAATTTTTCATAAAACAAGGGCGAATCAAAACAATCTCCTCCATTCATAAAAATCAACCATTCTCCTTTTGCATAATTTAATCCAATATTCATAGCATGATAAATCCCTCTATCTTTACTAGAAATAAGCCTTATTTTTTTATTATCTTTAGTCAAATTTTTAATTTTTTCGAATGTATTTTTTGAGGAACCCCCATCTTTTATTATCCATTCTATATTTTGATTTAATAAAGCTTTAGCAGAATTAAAGGTATTTTGCAATCCAATAAAGTCATTAAAAGTAATAGTTACAATTGTTAGGAGTGGCTTATTCATATTTTTTTAGAAATTTAATTTAACTTATAAATTATTCGTTTTTTATTTAAATAAATACTTATATAAATCAATGAAAAAGACCATGTTACTAGTACTATATATCTAGGAATGAATATTGTTTCACTTGAGAGAAAAAATTGGAATAATTGAGCCACTAAAAATGATTTTATAAAAATATTTTCCTGGCCATTATAAAGAAAATAAAAAATAGATATAAAAATGATTAAAGTTAATAATCCAAAATTTGCAATAATTAAATAAGGTCCGCTATCTGGAGTTATTATAGGATTAGAAATATTTCCAATAAGCCAAAAATCTGTATTTAAAAAAGTAGTAACTAAATCTGAAACTTGATCGCCCCTTGATGTATCTTGGAAAGGATTTAAAATGGCTTGTAATGTTGAAAAAAATCTTGGTAAAATAAGATCGATAATAAAAGGATTAGTAAAAATAATGTATGCATAAACTATTAATAAAAAACCAAACAGAATGGAAATTAAGAAAATAATTTTCTTTTTTACCTTTAATTTAAAATTGTTTTTTTGCATAATTATCATTCCATAGAATACCAAATAAATAATTAATGGCCCACGAGAAGAGGAACCAATACTGGCAATAGTCGATAAAGACAAAAAAATTAAAATTGATGTATTATAAATCCTATTTTTTATAAAATCATTATTTAAATAGATAACACAACTTGAAATAGAAACGAAGGCCATTGCTGGGCCAAAAACATGCCTATCAAGTCCAAATGAATAGAAAGGAAAGGATAATCCAAGATTCATATTACTTTGTGTGAAATCATAAATAGAAAATGCAATGATCAATACAATAGAAGTCATCCAAATAAAAAGAAGTATTTTGAAAAATTTTAATTGTTTTAAATAATCAATTTTTTTAAATTTTAAAAACAAAAAATCACCAAGAAATATAAATGATATTGGCAATATAGATCTTAAAGCAAGTGCTATATATATTTCTATATTATGACTAATCGAGCCATGTAAGTTCATCCTGATAATTGATATAAATAAAATAAAAAATATATATATTAAACAAATTTTTTTAATTGATCTATTAATTATAATTTTTTTAGTTAAAAGAAATATTGTAAAGATAAAAATTAAAGGAAGAAAAGTAAAATCAAATAATGATCCACTTGAAATTGGAACCAATGAAATAAAGAATATGGAAGGATAAAATAAAATATATAAATTAATAATAGGAATTCTAACTTTTTCTAAAAATATCATCTTCTTAGAATTGTAAGAATTTTTATTTTTCTCAAAAATAAATTTATATATCTATAAATAAATTCAAATATATTTTGATATCCAGAGGTTAATCTTGTTAATGAAATTAAAATTGGTTTTTTTATTAGCCAAATTGTTAGCCTATTACAATTATCAAAAGAATCTTTATAAATAGATACTATATCAAAATTTAATTTATTTTTTTTTCTCTTTTGATTCTTTCTTTTAAAGGTTTTAATGATAATTTCTTCACATACTTTACGATAATCATAGTTTTTTATGACTCTTTTTCTACCTTTGACTCCAAGTTTTAATCTTAAAGTACTATTGTTAATTAATTTAATTAATCCTGATTTGAAGCCTTGTGGGGTAACGCAAACGATACCTCCTTGCATATGTCCAATTACTTCGCATTGAGAATTATCTCCCCATGGTGTGCTTAAAACAATAGTAGGTGTCTTGCAAAGCATGCTTTCAGCTAAAACATTACCAAAACTTTCACCTTGATCTGCAACCAAAGCAAAAATATCTAACAGCGAATAAATATCCTTTAGATTCTCATCTCCAATAATTGCATCTAAAATTATAATTTTATTTTTATATTTTGATTTTTTTGCTTGAACTTTAATATCCTCAGGAGGATCAACCAATAAGAGGTTTATATTGTTATTAATTTCACAAATATCATTAAAAGTATCTATCAGAAGATAAGACCATTTACCAGAGAAAGACTGGCCTATTCTTCCTATAATAATATTTTCAAATGGTAAGTTGAATTTCTTTTTTAGATCTTTAATATTTTTAGTATTGGAGGGATGAAAATTTATGGTTTTTACAGGATTGGGAGCTATTGAGACTATCTCTGATTTTGCATCTTTTGAATTTAAATATTTCCATGCACACCAAGAGGTCATTTGAAAACTCAATGAGAGATATTCCTGCCATAAGGATGGTTTAGAAAAAACATTTTTCTCGATAAATATTGAATTTGGACATAAAATCTTTAGATCTTCAACTTGTCTAAAATTTATTCCATTAGTATGGATATGAATAATATCAGGATCCCAAGTTTGAATTTCAGATAAATTTTTATATTTAAATCCAATCCAAAATTTTATTTCTAGTTTTTTTAAATTTTCTTCTCTAGAACCTCCAAAATTTGCAGCCAAAACCCTTGAATCATTTCCTAACAGCTTATAGCCATCAGCAAAATTAGTAGCTGCTCGCTGTACTCCTCCCTTTTCAAGATTGGATACTAAAGTAAGGATCTTGTAACTATCTTTATCTAGAAAATTCACCATCTAAATCGTAATATTGTAAGAGATTATAAAATCTTATTTATAGAGAACAAAACATTAATTGCCCATCTTTCTTTATTATCTAAATTAGATCCTGATCCATGTACTAATTTTGGATCAAAAAATATTACATCTCCTCGGTTAGCCTCTACATGATGCAATTCATGCGATTTCTTTATTAAATCCAAATCATTATCATTCAAATGTGTACCATTTCCAATAACTCCTTTATGATGTGATTTAGCGAAAACCATTAAACTCCCGTTATTTTTATTGCAGTAAACAAAGGGGATCCACAAAACATATAGATTCTTTTCATTTGAACTATCCCAATCCATTCCAATATCCTGATGAAAAGATAGAGATTTTTCTGATTTTGGTGGTTTCCTAAATGCTGTAAATCTGAATATTGAAATTTTATATTTACCTTCTAAAGATAATTTTTTATTTAAGAAATTTATAAATTCACTCTTAATCTCAGGATCTTTGTGCAATCTACTTATTTTTCTTAAGTTATTTCTATGTGATTCAGAATCTAAAAACTTTTGACTTAAACTATAATTATCACCTATCGATTGATAATAAGAATAATCAAATTTGTCACAGGAAATTCCATTCGCTGCATTTTTTATCTTTTCCTCAAGAAAATTAAGAAGATATGAGGAAATAAAATTTATTCTCTTAAAATAGCCTTCTCTATATAATTCACTTTCGATTAATTTCAATTTTGTATTATTGTTAATCGTTTTCTATAGTAAAATCTAATTTCACTAAAAGTATCAAATACTTTCAAACCTTAATAAAAAATTAAATTTTATTAAAGAATTTATAAAGTTTACTAAATATTTTTTCTCTCAATTTCATTTTTGTTTTGAAAGGACTAAAACCTTTTTTAACATTTACTTCAACAGGATAATCATTCATCTCCAGGAAAGAAAGGATGCAGTGCTTATATCTTTTATTTTTCAAACTTACATCAAGATTCAGAAATGATTGTATTAATTCTTTATCAAGATAGGGATATCTACCCTCTATTCCAAATAATCCTGCAACCATTTCATCTTTTCTTAAGTAACTTTTTTGACTATCATCATAAAACTTTTTCCAAGGGAAGAAGTTTTCAAGGTTATCTGGGAAGAGACCTCCAAACTCAGAATGACTAGCAATCTTTATGCCGTTGAAACCATAATCTGAAATAATTTCATCAGCTCCTGTTCCAGTCAATAAAGTATTAAATTCCTTTTTTTTCATCTCTTCACAAATAAATGCCATCCCAATAGCTCCTGGATCTTGATGTAATGAATTTGGCTCTCCCATTTTTTGATCATCTATATGGTCATACTTGATATCACCCAATCTTTCATATAAAAATTTACTAATTTGTTTACATTTTCTTGGTGTTAATGCATTGAAATTAAAGTGTTTTTTACAACTTTTGGATAAATTAATATTTATTCTTTTTTCTAAGATTTGTTGATCTTCATAATCTCCAATACTGACAGTAACATAGGGTATTTCTAGAAGATTTAAAGCACAACAAATTGCGCCAGAATCATATCCTGAAGATAAAGGTACAAAAAATTTAGATTTAAAATGTTTAGCTCTTACCTCTACAGATTGCAAAAACTTTTTGTTCCATTCATCTAAGTTAGGATTATTTTGTTCTAAGTTTAGAGGATATAAATTTTGATTAATTATTTTAGGATTTTCTATGAAACTTATATCTATTTGAGTTTTTGTATTTGGAGATACTTCAAAAATGTTTTCAAAGTCAATTAATTTAAGAGCACCACTATAAGATGAAACAGCAATAGCATCTTTTCTTAACCCATAAAATAAAGGTTTTGTTCCAATAAGATCTCTATAAAGAAATATTTTCTGAAGTTTTTCATCGAAAGCTGATATTGCAAATTCACCTATTGATCCCATTAGAAATTTATCAATTTTATTTTCAACAAAATTCTCAAAGAGTCTTAGCGTATCTGGGACTTTTTTATTTTTAGGTAAATAAATTTCACCATTAAAAAGAAGACTTTTACCCTGATCATTTTTAATAGGTTGAACTATGGTAGAACCTGAAATATCTAATAAATTATGTATTGATAAAACATTTTTTGAACTCGATTTCCATCTCAGTAAATTAGTCTTATCTGGGCCTCTTGATTTGAGATAATTATTTGCAGTATTAATTTCTTTAGAACCATAATCTTTATTAGAAATAACAAAGATAAAACTACACATTTATTTCAGATGAAATTAAAAATATTTTAAAATTATATCACTAATTTATTTTATAGATTTCTTATTTATTGCATACACAAATAATAAAATTTTATTTATTTTAATCCTTTTGTAATAATAATTCCTCAATTAATTCTAAAAACTTAATAGTTTTTTTCTTTAAATCTCTGGTACTTTCAAGATCTAAGAAATTCTCAATTCGAAGTTTTTTGTGAATATATTTCATCTTTTCAACACTAGCTGATGTTGCGAAGCTATTGGGAAAAAAATATCTTACTATTTTATCTGTAAGAATTTCAAAACTATATTTTCTTTGAAATACTGCACATGCTGCTAAATATTTAATATCTTTTTCATCTAATAATTTCACACTACTTGGATTAATAAAAAAATTATCAATTATATTAAATAAGGTTGATAATTCATCATATCTATTAGGCATATTGAAATTATAATATCTTGATCTTCTACTTGAAACGCAAGGAATATTTGCAGCGAAGGACTCTATAACTATATTTCCATGTCTTGTAATTGTAAGCATTGGAGATTTAGAATATGAAAAAATTTTAGTCAAAGGATATTTATGTGAAACTAATATAAGATTTTGATTTAATTTAGAGAGATAAGAATCATTAATTATTTGAGATTGATTGCTATATTCATTGAAAAAATATTTTCTTATTAAATATTTAAAATAATTGGTTTCAATCTTGTATTTTTCCAAATTAACAGTACTAAAGCCCATAGGATGTGGCTTTACAATTAATCTATAATTTTTCTTTATACAAAATTCTATTATAGTTTTATTAAAAGTTCCTATATCGCCAAAATCATCGAATCCCCATTCGAACTGACTATCAGCGACTTGATGTAAAGGGAAAAACAAGGTTGGTTTATCATTTGATAAGAATTGCTTTAAAGTGTTATCAATTTCTAAACTAGAATCAATATCAAAATTTTTATATAAATTAGCCGTATGAGCATGTTCATGCTTATTAGTATATAATCTTAGTTTCAATTTTTCCCAGTATTCATCAACTATATCTTTATCTATATCAAACTTCCTAATAGCTCTTGTAGACAACACATATTCAAATGCATCTAGAAATCTTTTTATTTCAAACTGATTAGTCTTTGGATTAAAATATAACTCATTAACTTGAATATTTAATTTACTGGAAACGTCATATATGACTCTCCTTAAAAATTGAGAGAACCTAACAAATTCGGGAATAATTAAAATAATTCGAAATTCTTCATCAGTATATGAAGCTTTTTTAATTAAAAGTTTAGTCATTCCATATATAAATGGAATAAAAAATGCATCTAAAAGAGTAACAAAGAATGCTAGAGAGAAGGAGAGAGATCCTTTCGCAATTGGAGATCTAAGATGCTTAGAAAGAAGTAAATCCCCATATTGACAATTATTTATTGAGAGAGTTCCAATCTTATTTATAAAAATTCTCTTATTTTGAAGATTTTTTGAGAGATTCATTCTTAAAAATAAATAACAAAACTCTGTTGCAGTACTAATTCCTTTTAAAAGGGAATTAATAAAAATATTGAATGGAGGAATTATTTGTTTATTTCCAATTTTTGGAAGTTTTTTTGCATAAAAACTTATATGTTTATAATTCTTTATGGAGTAAAAATTAAATGTATTTCTGATTAAAATCTGAAAGATTGGCCACGGCATAGGCGTTGTGATAATAATGTTTTTCATTTTTTGTTACCAAATAGTTCTTCCACCATCAATAATTAAGGTTTGACCATTATAAAAAGTAGACATTTCAGTAAGTAAAAAAATTGAAGGACCAAGTAATTCTTCTATTTCGCAGATTCTACTTAGAGGATTAAGTTTCATTAATTTATTTTTAAATGCCTTTGGCATACTTTCATTATTAACACCAGAGGGACAAAGTAAATTTACTCTTATATCTTTATCCTCCCAATAAGAAGCTAAATATTTTGTCAATCCCAACAATGCATGTTTTACTGTTGAATATGAAAAAGGTTTTTCAGAGTATTTACCAAAAGAACTTCTGTATAAATCTTGGTAAGGAGCAATTATAGAAAGATCAGATCCAACTAATACAACAGATAATTTATCTCTTTTATCTAATTTTCTTGTACATAAATCTACAACATTAATTGATCCATGAATAGATAATTCATATTCAAATAATGATTGCTCTTTAGATAAATCACTTAAATACTTTTGTTCACTTTTAAATTCAGACGTAACCTTATGATCAATTGCTGCCAATGAAAGAATAGCATCAACTTTTCCAATTTCAGAAAAAGAAGTCTTAATACATTCATCTAATTTTTTTTTATCAAGAATATTACACTCATATTTATTTAAATTATTAATTTCAGTATTAAATGACCAGTGATTTTCTACAAATTTCTTATCGATAAGTGATAATTTTGCTCCTAGTTTATAGAACTCTTCTGAAAGGTAAGAACCTATAAAACCTGATGCACCAGTTATTAAGAAATGGTAATCACTTAGATCAATATTTAAATTTTTCATATTAATTATTAGTAACTACCAATTCCTCACATAACTTACAAATTTCAATTGCAGTATTAAGCTCACATAAAGGATATTTTTTATACTGACTTAGATAATCAGGTGGTTTTACCTGAAGAAATTCAGCCATTTGTAAAGTTAATAGTTCCATCTTATTAATATTACTAGAGTACTCTTCCTCTAAAGAATGATTATTAAATAATTTTAATTTGGCATTATCAATATCAAAGAAAATAGTATTTTTATTAGTATTTATAGAAATAGTATGCAAAGGCATATGACTTAGATATGAAAGTTCAATTTTGCCAAAAAAGCTTTTAGATGAAGATTTATAGTGTTTTAGATGAAAACTAGATTCAGATGGTGTTAATAATCCAAGATGGCTTTCTTTATTCTTTATAAATGAAATAAGTTCAGGCTTATTTTTGAAAATAAAAAAAGGCAAATGCAAAGCATGAGAGAAAGCATACTCTATCCCTCCAGAAGTTGTTTCATCAAACTCATGCATTGCCTTATAATCTCTAAAAGGTTGCATTGCAGGTAAGAATTCACAATAATTAATCTGATAGGAAATAATTTCTAAATCTTTTATTAAAGCGCATAATTTATTCAGAAGTGGATGTTGTGCAAGATGATAGCCAACAAAAATATTATTGTATTTATTAATAAATAATTCTCTTAGTTTAAATTTACTTATTGGAAGTGAAGTTAAAGGTTTCTCAACAAAAAATTTGGTATTTTCATTTACAATCTCAATCGGTATATCCATATGAGCAGGAGGTATCCTGCAGTCCAAAACATGTGAAGGTTGATATTCTATTACTTGATTTATAGAAAATAATTCCTTAACCTTTAGATTATCGCAAAGATCTTCTACTGGCTCTGCGGACAAGTCATCATTGATTAGTATATTATGTCTTGTTTTTCTGAAAGTTGCTATCCTACTACTAGGACATAATTTCTTTATAATCCTTAAATGTCTTTGGCCAATTGCTCCTAAACCAAAAATTAATATTTTCATGATGAATAACTCTTAAAGTCCTTGGGAAGATGTTTTTTCAAATCATCCTTTCCTGGTAAGTCATCTTTTGGAATATCACTTAAATAATCAATATCATATGAGGGATTAGTGTTTAAGAATCCTTTTATTTTACCTGGATATTTTCCTTTTACATAAGAATTAACATTAATAATTTCTAAACAACCATCTTGCCAATAAACTTTTGGCAGCAATTGTCTAGGAGCATTAAAAGGTTCTTCAATGTTTGATTTATTAATAACTGGCGTTAAGGTGTTTTCTGAATCCATAAACCACATCTTAAAAGGGGTTTGATCACTTAAGATAAGAGATCTTAAGGAATCATATTTTGATGAGATTTTCATAAATTCTTCAATGGCTCTATCGACAATTTTATAATCTCTTTTTGGATATGTAGGCCTTAAAATGACTATTAAATCAGGTGTTTCATACTTAGAATTTTCAAGATATTTAAAAAAATGATCAATATATTCAATATCTCTACTTAAATCTAAAGCTAAACTTTCTGGTCTTGAAACACTTAATGCTTTATTTTTATTAGCGATTTCTAAAACTTCATTATCATCAGAGGTAACAAAGGTTTTTGATATATTTCTGGACAAATTTGAACAAATTACAGACCAAACAAACAATGGACGTCCTTTAAAAGGTAAAAGATTCTTTCTTGAAATTGATTTAGAACCAGCTCTTGCTGGAACAAGTCCGTATATGATCATAATAAGAAATAATATTGAGAGTCCATAAATTTTTAATTTAATTCTCTAACTTCACTAATTTTATTTAAAAAGAGTTCAAATAACAATTTTGATTTCTGGAAATAATCCTTTGGTAAAGTTTTTAATAACCATTGAGGAATATAATTTAATTGGTAATCAATACCAATTTTTTCTGGCCAAATTTTTCTTATTTCAGATGCTATAAAAATAATTTCAAGTTGATCATAAGAAAAATAATCACTAATTTTAGAAAATGAATCTTTTTTAGTAGTTGGTTTGCCTATGGCATCTAAAAAATATGCAGGAGATGTCATTAAATAACCCAAGAAACAAAATAATTGGTACATATGATAACTGAGTTTCTTATGTTCTATAGGTAAACCTGTTTGTTTAAATGGATGATGCATATAAATACCACTTTTTTCTGCAGCTTTGATATGTTTATATCTATCAAGCAAGCTATAATAAGCACCTGATACTTTATTATTTTGCGAATATTTAATTGGTTGTTTTCTTCTATAAATATGCTTTGATGATTCCACTACTGGAATTGGCAAATAATGACTATCGTAAAGTTCTAGATCATCAGCACCAATAGATATAACTCCATGATGTTGAAGAGGGCATATTTTTAAGAATAATTTTTCAATACTTATACAAATTTTTCTTATTTCTAACAATGAACTAGGATCTTTACATGATTTTCTATTTATTATTAAAAATGTATCTACATCACTCCATCCGATTTTATATGAATTATCAGAATAACTCCCATGAATAGAAAATAGATCTATATATTCTTCTATTTGAAAAATATTTTTTGAAATTTCTTTAAAATAATAATTTATATTTTCTGATCTAATTTCATCTAAAGAAAACTTAACAGTCTCAGCCAATAAATCTTTTTGTTTTTTTTCCTCATAGGTAAAATTATTAAACATATCTGAAATAAGATGTGCAAAAAATTCAATTCTATGATTTCCTTCTTGAAGAAGGATTTCGGACTTTAATGATAAATACCAATTTAAAAGTGAATATCTAGATTTTAAAATATTAGTCATTTGATTCATTCAGAATTATCATTTTTAATTATTGATATATTTTGATTTTCTACTTTAAAAATTTTATTACATTTCTTTAAAGTATTTTCTCTATGGGCGACAATTATGATGGTTAAATCTTTTTTTAAAGAATAAATTTCGTTCATTATTTTATTTTCTGTATCTAAATCTAAAGCACTTGTAGCTTCATCTAAAACTAATAAATTTGATTTTTTATAAAGTGCCCTTGCGATTCCTATTCTTTGCATTTGTCCACCACTTAAACTAAAGCCCCTCTCTCCAACTGATTTATTATATTTTTCATCAAAGCTTTCAATAAAATCAGATATATTTGCTTTCTCAGCACATTTTTTAATACGTTTCATATTTATATCTTTTAGATCTCTTCCAAAAGCAATATTTTGGGAAAAATTACTATCTATTAAACATATGCGCTGAGGTACATGTGCTACATTTTTGCGCCAGGATGAAATTAACTCATCCTTGGAACTTATTAATAAATTATCAACAAAAATATTCCCATATTTTGGTTTTAATAAACCCATAATTAAATCAACTAAAGTACTTTTACCGCTGCCTGAATCTCCTACTATGCCAATACAATCTCCTTTAAAAATCTCTAAGTTAAGATTTTTAAAAACAAAATTTGAACATTCACCATATTTAAAATTAATATTCTCAAAAATTATTTTATTTGAGAAATTAATAGATATATTTACTTTTGGTTGTTTGTAAATATTCTTATTCAATATTGATAAAACAATTTTAATATCAGCTAAGCTCCCCTTTAAATTAGACCAATATGAATATATTTGTTGTAAGGAAGGTAATAATCTTTGAGATCCAATAGCAAGTATCCCTAAAGTAGTTACTAATGATGATATATCTTTCCTTGCTAAGATTATTAGTGCGATAATACCTATTACTAATATTGCAAGTGATTCTAACGAAAATCTTGGTGCAGAATTTAAGAACCAATTTTTTGCTCGGAATCTTCTTTGGTGTAAATCATAATCGTGATATTCTTTTATAAAAATATCATGACTATTATCAATAATTAAATCTCTTATTGAATCAAGACTTTCTCTAAGGATTTTAATTTTTTTGTTTTCAGCATTAGCTATTTTAAAACTATTTCTTTTCAAACCTCCTTTAACAAGTAAAGATATAGACAAATATGCCAAACCAAATAATAGTGGAGCAATTAAACCATATGGAAAATCAATAAATATAAACCCCATTAAAATTATTAAAGATACAATTGATGAGGTTATTAATTGAAAGAGCAAAAACAAGCTACTTATACTTGCATTTAGATGAACTATAAGAGCAGCTACTTTTTTACTACTATTAGTTGAGATATGGGACTCATAGGGTTGCAATAATAATTTTTTATATGCTTTTTTACTAATATCAGAACCAATAGCAGCGGCCAGTCGAGTATTAAACCATAGATTACAAGTTCTTATAAACGCAGATATTAGACCAGCTATCATAAAAATTATTACACAAAATATAAGGATATAATTCTCATCTGATCGACCAAGTAAATTACTCAGATAAAGAATTATATTGTTATTTTGAAAATCATTTTTTGAAGTTATAGCAATCAAGAATGGTATAAAAGAACCAAAAGTAATCAGTTCTGCAGCAGCACTAATGAGCATAAATATTATTAAAATACATATTTGATATTTTCTTCTTTTTGAAAAATGTTTCCAAAAGGAGAAAAAAATATTAAATGTATTTAAATCAGATATCTCATCAATATCCTTTTGTATATCTTTGTCTTTTAGATAATAATTTGATTTGATTATGAAATTTATATTAATTAAATTTTATTTTATTAGATTTTTATTACTAAGTAAATATTAACCGATGAAAATATTTAATAAATAGTCATACTATTCATTTCTTTTATTAAAAGTTTCTATTACTAATGTATGATAAGTAGTAATTAAAATATAAAATAATATGGTAAATAATGAGCATGGAAGATCTAATATCAATAAAAATTATGTATATGAAGATCTTAAAAAATTAAACTTAACCAGCGATAAAACTTGTAAATTATTTCATAAAGGGACGAGAGAAAATCCAGATATTAACGTTTATCAAGATAATTTCTCAAAGGTAATTTTTATAAAAGACCATTACGTTGGAGATAAACAATATAAAAAAGGAAGTCATTGGTCATATACCCCAAATCTTAAAAACCTTGAATGGAAAAAATCAACAGATTGTAATAGAAGAGTAAACTCTTTGAGAGAATTTTATCTCGATAGAGAAATAGCAGATATTGGTTGTGGAAGAGGTGATTTTCTAATAGCAATTAATGGATTTACAAAGAGAAGTGTTGGTATAGAATTACAGCAATCTTTTATTGATGAGTTATCTAGTAAAGAAATAGAATGTATTAAAGATATTAATCAACTTGAAGATAAAAGTTTAGATACAATTTTTTTATTTCATTCTTTCGAACATTTCCCAGATCCTCTTGAGAAACTTAAATTGCTAAAAAGAAAGCTTAAGTTTAAAGGGAAAATAATTATTGAAGTTCCAACTGCAAATGATTTCTTAATTAAAATTTTAAAAATTCCAGAGTTTATTTCATTTACACTAATCGATCAACATTTAATACTCCATACAAATGATTCTTTAAGTCGTTTTTTATCTTTTTCTGGATTTAAAAACATTATAATTAAAGGCGTTCAACGCCATCCTTTAAGTAATCATCTATTTTGGTTAAAAGAAAAAAAACCAGGGGGGCATACAACTGATTTACATTTTATAGAAACTCCCGAATTAAATTATGAATATGAAAAAGCTCTATCTCGAGCAGGTCTTAGCGATACAATAATTGCAATAGCATCAAATGAATAGCCAAATTATTATTTAGTAAATTTTAAATAAAACCGTTTTTTAAAATTGAAGGCCTCAAATATCTAGACTTTTTATACTCTATCCAAACTTGTGCCAACTCAAACCTTTTATGAAGAATATCAATTAAAGATTTATCTACAATTTCTATTTCTCGCTTGACTATTGGATTATTTTTCTGAGAACATGCAAACTGAAATCCATTTTGAAAGTAATATATCCATTGCAAAGCAAAAGATAAGGGCAGAGAGATATATTCTTCATTTTTAAATGAAATATTTCTTGAATAAATTATTTTGCCTCTTGAAGGAATATTAATTTCAAATAAACTTTCAGATGAATTGAATTCCCTATTAATGAATTTGAAGTCTATTATTTCACTTAAAGAAAAAATCATATCTTCAAGACAATCTTTAGATAGGTTTAGTAAAGAAAATTTTCTTTCTTTTGATAAAAAAATAGTTGACTTTTCTAAATTAAATCTTAATTCATTTACTTTTGTCACAAATTCAATAAGTTTTTTGTTTTCATAACCTGAATATACGGAAAACTGATGAACTGAATGACATACTGATTTTACAAATCCAAGGATAAGCCTTGTATTAAATTTATCCAAGTCAGATTTAAGTATTTTTCTATTTAAAAGCAATCTTTCTGGCAACCAATCAATCAACCTCAACATTGTTAATTTACTGCTTTTGTAATCGGGATAGTTCTTTATATCAAATATAAATCCTTTTTTATTAGTCAAAGTTAATTGATCATGGATATTTACATTCTCAAATAAAGTATCAGGTGCAAAGATTAATGAGGCATGACCCATTACTTCTTTTGTTATTTTTGAAAGCTTAGATTTAATATCTTTATTATTTTTCCAAAAATTATCTGTTTGAAAATTTATATCTTCTACTATTATTACATCCAGATCAGAAATACCTGGATTATTAACTGCTCCATACTGATATATAGATTTAACCCAAGGTAAATTATAAGATTCAATAATATCATTCATTGCGTTATCGTAAAATTCTATTTTTGAGAAATCATAATTATTCATGCTTTTATATGTATTTTAATTTTTGATTACCTGTAAACATGACTTTATATGATCTTTATCATCTGTGTCACTAATAATTAAATTAGTAAAGCCATCAAATATAGAATTTAAACATTCAGGATTATGATAATCCCAGTTATCTGGTGAAGATTCTGGTCTTCCTTCATATTTATGAAGATCTGAGGGCAAAGTCCCTTCTGGATTAAATGATGGGACTTCAATTATAATAAAGGATTTATTTTTAGAGACTCTAACAAATTCACTAGCTGCTTTTTTATAGTCATTTGCATGTTCTAGTGAATGAGATGAAATTATAACGTCAAAGTAATCATTTGAGAAAGGCAAGTCATGCATATCACCTTTTATAATTTCTGAATTTTTACTTGCAAAAAGATCTACCGCTTTTACTTCTGCTTTTGGGAATCGATTTCTAATAGCAACTAACTCAATTTCATCTCTACAACCTATTGAGAGAATTTTAATTTTCTTTTTCTTCAAATAATTATATCCTGGCAAAAGCTTAAAATTAAGTACTGCTCTTGACCAAGTAAATTCAGATGATGGAGATAAAAACTTTTCAAAAAATAGTGCTACTTTTTTACTTGTTAAGTTATGCATAGAAAAAGATGTACTAGCCATAATTTGCTTTTTCAAGTCTTTTTTTCTTTGCGCATTCATATTATCTAAGTCCACTAACTCAACATCTTTAATTCCTGCATCTTTTATACTTTTTAATTTGGAAAAACCATCTTTTCCCATTTTATTTCTATCAAATATAAATTTAGCAGCTCTAAAAGATGAATATGCTACTAAAACAGTAATTGCATTTAAAATTCCTGCTGAAAAAATTTTTTCAATCTTTGTCATATATTTATATAAGTAATTTCTATTAAATTATCTTATACAGGTTCTTATTTGTAAAATAAGTTATATCTCTATCAAATAAAGGGATTATATATTTTTGGTAAAGGTTTATTAATATGAGGAAAACTTGAGCAGTAAACCACATTAATTAAAAATCTTTTACCTTTAATAGGTAGTAAACCTCTATGTAAACCATTTGTGTCTGCTAAACAATAATTATAAGGTTCACCTGTAAAAGATATAATTTTATCTTTGTAGTTTTTTTCAATTTTTTTCTCTAATTTTACCCTTTCTTTAGTTGCAGATCTATGCGCCATTACTTGAGTGAATTCTTCTTCTAAAAATCTTTTGTGGGAAGTAGATATAAATTGAAATGGACCATTTTCTGCAGAAATGACTCTAAGTGGTATAAAAAGTTTAAGCAAATATTTATCTTCAGGATCTCTATGGAAGAATTGAGTAGAGCTTGGATTATCACTAACTCTCTCATTATGCCATACATTTATTTTATAAACAGAGGGGAAAAGTCCAAAATAAGAATATACTGTTTGAATTATTTCAGGATCGTAGGCTATGCTGAGTAAATATTTCGTTGAAAAATGCTTTGTTATTATCCTTAGGAAGTTTTTGTTTTGTTCTTCATCTGAAACATCAGTGAAAGGTGATGGTTTTTGCTCTTCTGCTAAATTCTCATAAATTTCAAGCTCCTTTTGCAATGAAATAAAGGAATTAATAGAACCTTGATTTGTAAAGCTTGAAATAACTATTCCTGTCTTCCTTAAATTTGATACTGATTCGATTCTTCTATTTTTGTAATCGTAAGGATATATTATCTCCGTCCTTTCTGTTTTTGGAATTAATTGAATAAATCTCCCTAATAATCTAGCAACTGGTATGGTGAAAGTATATCTTCTGTGTCTTAAAAATTTTATAAAATAAAAAATAAATCTTTTAGATAATTTTATTAATTTGGTAATTATACTAATCATAATTTTTATTTTAATTATAAAAGTATAGTACTTTCAAAGAAAAATTTTTGAAATCAAAAAATTTTTCTTTATTAAAAATGTTTCTTTAGAACATGATAATATAATAATTATTAAATTATTTTGTGAGAAAATCTAAAAGTAAGAATTTAGAATATATCTATTTCAAAGATCATCTTTTGGCAATAATCATAAGATCCGAATATAGTTCAGAAGGTATTGAATTTTTTACTCCAAATGACTTTTCACAGCAAATTGGGTACATGAAAAGACCTACCGGTTATAAAATAAAACCTCATGTACATAACAAGTTAAAAAGAATTGTTGAATATACTAAAGAAGTCTTATACATAAAGAAGGGCATTGTAAGAGTTGATTTTTATACAGAAAATCAAAACTATATAAAAAGTAATCTATTAAAAAAGGGAGACTTTATTCTCTTAGCTTTTGGAGGGCATGGCCTTGAAATAATTGAAGAAGCAGAAATAATTGAAGTTAAGCAAGGGCCATTTGCTGGAGATAATGATAAAACTCGTTTCGAAAATGATAAAAATGAGACTTTCATTTTTAATTGATGTCTAATTTTATACCAGTCAATGAACCATTAATAGGATCTAAAGAACATGAATATGTTCAAGAATGCCTAGAAACAGGATGGATATCCTCAGAAGGACCTTTTGTTAAAGAATTTGAAAAACAGTTTAGTAAATCAGTTAATAGAAAATTTGGAATAAGTTGTTCAAGTGGTACAGCAGCATTGGACATAGCCATAAAATCTCTAAAGATAGGTCCTGGGGATGAAATTATTATTCCTACTTTCACTATTATTTCTTGTGTTTCAGCAGTAGTAAGAGCAGGCGCAACACCAGTCTTAGTAGATTGCGACCCTATTACATTTAATGCCAAGCCTAAGGATATTTTGTCAGCGATAACAAAAAAAACTATTGCAATAATGTTAGTTCATATCTATGGATTACCTGTTGACATGAATGATGTACTTGAATATGCACGAGAACATAGTATCTACATCATTGAAGATTCAGCCGAATTGATTGGAGCAAAATATTTCCGAAATCCTTGCGGTTCATTTGGCGATGTCAGTACTTTTAGTTTTTACTCAAATAAACATATAACCACCGGAGAAGGTGGAATGGTAGTGACTAATAATTTACAAATTGCTGAAAAAGCAAAGTCCTTAAGAAATCTATCTTTCATCCCACAAAAAAGATTTATTCATTATGAATTAGGATGGAACTACCGAATGACTAATCTTCAAGCGGCTCTAGGTTTAGCGCAGTTAGAAGACTTGGAAAATAGAGTTTCCAAAAAAAGATGGATAGGTGAAACTTATAATAAATTTATTAAAAAAAATTCATTATTGCAAACACCTTTAGAGAATACAGAATATGCAGAGAATATTTATTGGGTTTATAGTTTAGTAATTAATAAAAAGCTTGGTTCGGCAGAACAATTTAGAGATTTCCTACAGAAGCATGGTATTGGTTCAAGACCTTTTTTTTACCCAATGCATAAGCAACCAATATTCAGAAATCTTGGTTTATTTGAAAAAGATAATTTTCCAAATTCAGAAAAACTATATGAACAAGGTTTATACATACCTAGTGGATTAACATTAGATTTACAAAAAATAAAATATATTTCAGAAACAATAAATAAATATTTAATAAATCAATGAAAGTAAATTTAGCAATTTTATTTGAGCAAGATCTTCAAGCAGGAGGTGGATATCAGCAAGCATTGAATGCTGCATTATTAGCAAATTCATTACCAAAAGAATTTATCAAAGTAAGATGCTTCACTCTAAACAAAAAAAATATAAAAATTTTAAATAATTTAGATATTAAAGCTGAATTCTTAAATTTATCTTTTTTGATTAAGTTAGTTATTTATCTAAAAACAACACCTAGATATAAATTTATTGGTTATTTTTTAAATATTTTTTTTAATAAAAGTTTTCTTGAAAAAAAACTCAAGCCTTTTGATATTGATATCATATATTTCCTTTCACCTTCAAGACTTGCAGCTGATTTAAACAATTTAAACTACATCTACACTGTATGGGATATTAGTCACAGAGATGATCCTGAATTCCCAGAAGTTAGATTTGATGAAGAATTCGAATTTAGGGAAATGAAATTTAAAAAAATCCTCCCAAAAGCTCATTCAATTATAGTTGATTCAGATTTTAGCAAGAAAAATATTGCAAAAAAATATTTATTAGACGAAAAACGATTACATGTCATACCACATGAGCCTTCTTACTTTATCAAAAATCACAAGTACAAATTTAAAGAAAAAAAACAATATATTTTAGATAAAAATTCTTATATTTTCTACTGTGCACAATTTTGGCCTCATAAAAATCATGTTTACATAATTGATGGAATTAATCTTTTAGCAAAGAAATATGGAATCAAATTAAATATTATTTTTTCAGGAAGTGATAAAGGAAATCTTTCATATCTAAAACAATATGTTAAAACTAATGGTTTAGAAGAAAGAGTAAAGTTTTTAGGATTTGTCTCAGATAATGAAATGATAGATTTATATGCAAATGCTTTAGCATTAGTTATGCCAACATATTTTGGACCGACTAATATTCCACCTCTTGAGGCTTTTAAATTAGGGATCCCCGTTTTGTATTCGGATTTAGATGGTTTAAGAGAACAAGTAGGAAATGCAGGTTTGCTTTTAAATTTAAACGATGAAGTTTCATTAGCAGATAATTTATATAATTTAATTTCAGATAATAACTTAAGAATTAAATTAATTAATGCAGGATTTAGAAGGTTGGATGAAATTAATTCTATAAATAGATCGGAAGTTCTAAAAGATATAATCAAAGATTTTTATAGAAAAAAGAAGACTTTTAATATGCAGTTTTATAAATGAAAATACTTACTATATCATTAGCCTCAGGGGAACAGTATAATTACGGCAGATTTGAAATTGACAAATTTTTAAGAAAGAATTATGAAATTGATCACTTAATAATTAAAAAGAAACAAAATAAGCTTGTTATTTTTAATGTTTTTAAAATTTTTTATAAATTATTTATCCTCCAGAAAAAAGGTAAGCTTTATAAATTTATACAGAATAAATTAGATTATATAACAAATTTTAAAATCATCTCAAAATATAATTCTGAACTTCAGCATAATATTAATTGCAATTTTTCTCAATTATATGAAAATAAAAAAGATGATAATATAATTTTTACTTTTAATATAAACAAATATTTATCATCACTTGCAAAATATCAATATGATATTTTGGTCGTTTTAGGCGGTTCATATATTTTTAAAGAAAATTTAGATAAATTTAAATATAAATTTAATTTGCACTTAGGATTTTTACCTAACTATAAAGGCTGTAGAACAATTGAATGTGCACTCTTAAAACAGGATTTAAGTAAAGTAGGTTTTACTATTCATAACTTAACTTCAAAACTAGATGGAGGTTCAATACTCTACAGATGCTCTATAAACTGCTATTCAGAAAAATCAATAAGCAAAATTTATACCGAATGCTTCACAAAAGGTTTTCAAAAAATAATTGAAATAATAAAAAATATTGATAGAACTGATGCATTCATAAATAGAGGTGGAGAAATGTATGATTATTATTTTTTTAATTCTAAAAAATTTAAGAAACTTTTAGAAATGGGTTATTTCCCATAATTTGTTTTAATAAGTATTAAAATTCTCTTTAAAAAATATTTTATATAAAACTTTAAAGTTGGACCTTTCTGAATGGTTCTCTCAATAAATTGATCTGCTTTAGAGGATATACTTATATATTTTGGATGAATCAAAGGAAATATTGTTGATTCATCATTAATAAATTTCCTTTTAAATTTGACATCAGTCGTGTGTGTAGCTAATGGACCAAAACCAATATTCTCAACTAAATCTTTGTTTGGAAGACAAACCATTCCGGAATTAAGCATACAACAAAAAATCCACTGATAATCCCATGTATCTGGATAACTTCTATAATAAATATCATCCCAAATTGACTTCCAATATAACCAAGTCGAATAAGATTTAAATTCTCTCTTTAAAAACTTTTTATTCTTTTGATCGGCCCATGCTTTCATATTATTATCATACTTATCCCAGGATCTTTTCCAAGTCGCCCAACCCCAGAATTGGGAATATCTACTAAAAAAATAACTTTCTTTACTTGTTGATAATCCTCTTTGATAACTATTTCCACATATGCACCAAATTTTTTCTTCGTATCTATATCTCTCCAACAAATCTATACAATACGGGAAAAATTCATTTCTAGGAATGCAATCATCTTCTAAAATAATACCTTCCTCTTCATTAGCGAAAAACCAAGTAATGGCATCAGTAACTCCAAGTTTGCATCCTTTATTTGATTTCGCATAAAATTTTTTTAAAGTGCATCCCCAATTAATTTCTTTATCTATTAATTTTCTAACCTCAAAAACCTTTTTTTGATTATCAATATCATCTATTTTGGGACCATCACTTGCGACATAAATCTTTTGAGGGGAAAAAGGCCTTATTGAATCTATTAATTTTTTTGTTTCCTCTGGTCTTCTCCATACAATTAAAAGTAGAGCAGTTTCCATTAGTAATATTTTAATTCATGGGTAGATGCTAATATTACTAACAAAATGGAAGACTTAATAGTCTTTTTACAAAAAAGAAATCAGTAAAAATCCCAATTAAAAATTTTAGTCAAGAGAATATATTTTTTTAATTTCTTATTTA
>Ga0160422_10000418_pt1 | contig 25596 bp, 27 predicted proteins | sample Fk160mmetaG_FD_108192 | JGI IMG/M metagenome (GOLD analysis project Ga0160422, IMG submission 108192) | Marine microbial communities from the Central Pacific Ocean - Fk160115 60m metaG | ecosystem: Environmental > Aquatic > Marine > Oceanic > Photic zone | place: The Central Pacific Ocean...
ACTTACTTAAATCTTTTGCAAAATAATTTATTTGGACATTACCCTTTAGTCCTTTAGCATTACCAACAACACCAATAAAAATCAGATTGTTTTCTTCATCTACCACAAAAGACTAATTAACATTATTTATCTTCTTTGTCAGCTGGAGCTTCTTCAGCTGGAGCTTCCTCAGTTTTTGCTTCTTCGGCAGGAGCTTCTTCAGCTGGAGCTTCCTCAGTTTTTGCTTCTTCGGCAGGAGATTCTTCAGCTGGAGCTTCCTCAGTTTTTGCTTCTTCGGCAGGAGCTTCTTCAGCTGGGGCTTCTTCTTTAGGCTCTGGTTCTTTTTTTGGTTTAGCCTTTTGAGGGTTATTTTTTGGTTCTCTTTTTAAAATACCTGCCTCATCGAGAAAACGAGCAACCCTGTCAGTAGGTTTTGCACCTTTTGATAGCCAGTCAATAATTCTTTCTTTATCTAAAGAAACTCTATCTTCATGATCGCGAGGCAAAAGAGGATTATAAGATCCAACTCTTTCAATATACCTTCCATCTCTGGGCATTCTTATATCTGCGACTACAATTCTATAATATGGTCTTTTTTTAGCGCCGCCTCTAGCTAATCGAATCTTAACTGACATTTTTTATCCTTTTTTTAATAATTTTAATCCAACATGTATTACGTCCGTGCACGAAGCCTCGTTGACGGACGGCGATCTTATGGACCGTAAAATTTATTATTTAATTAATAATAGCCCCATATAGTCTAAATAATAAAGATAAGTCAAGACAATCAATTAAGTAGAATAAATATAAATTCGGGATTATAAATAACAATGATGACAGAGATTTTAAATATTGCAGATAAAGGTTCTATTAAACTTACAAGGATGAATGGAGCGGGCAATACTTTTATAATTCATGACTCAACAGATAATAACATTAAAATTAATAAGAATTTTATACATTATCTTTTGGATAGCAAAAAAATAAAAAAATTTGATCAATTTGTTGAAATCAATAAATCAGAAAATAGTGACGCTAAGGTAACATTTTGGAATATAGATGGAAGTGAAGCAGAAATGTGCGGTAATGCTCTGAGATGTATATCGTCATTAATATTAAATAAAAAAGATATTAGTGAATGTCATATTGAAACAATTAAAAGAAACATAAAATGTTGGAAAAAAAATGAAAAAATATTTGTTGATATTGGAAAACCAATTCTAAATTGGAATGAAATACCCTTAAAAGAGAATGTTTCTATGGTTTCAACATTAGAAATTGATCTATTATCTCCACCATGCGACTTACCACAATTTAGCGCTGTAAATGTTGGCAACCCTCACGCAGTTTTTTTCTTCGATGATAAAGCACCAAATCTTTTAGAGGTTGGAAAATTAATTGAAGAAAATGAAATGTTTCCAACGAAGGTAAATGTCTCTTTTGCTAAAGTTATTGATGCTAAAAATATTAAGCTTGATGTCTGGGAGAGAGGAGTTGGTATTACACAAGCTTGCGGTTCAGCAGCATGCGCAACTGCTGTAGCCTCAGCAAGTTTAGGTTATACAAAGAGAGAGGTAAATGTTATTCTCCCTGGTGGCAATATCGAAATTAACTGGCAAAATGATGATCATATTGTTATGACAGGTCCTTATGAATTTAATGGAGAGGATATAGTTAATATATCGGATTATAAATGAGTAGAGATGCTGAAATAATTACGTTTGGTTGTAGATTAAATATCTATGAATCTGAAATCCTTAAACAAGGAGCTAAAAAAGATAATATTAAAAATACATCAGTTTTTAATAGCTGTGCAGTCACGTCAGAAACAATTAGACAAGTTAAACAATCAATTAGAAAAAGAAAAAGAGAATTTCCAGATGACAAAATTATTGTAACAGGTTGCGCAGCTCAAATAGAGCCAAAGACTTTTTCTGATATGAAGGAAGTAGATATAGTTTCAGGAAATTTAGAAAAAAGGGATATCAAGAATCTTATAGATGGTAATGGAAACAATACAAAAATTAACGTCAGTAATATTTTAGAAAACAAACAAAAGCTTAACGGCTTAGTTGACGGATATGATAATAGATCAAGGGCTTTTGTTGAAATTCAAAATGGGTGCAACCATAGATGCACTTTTTGTATAATACCCTATGGTAGAGGTAACTCGACATCGAAATCAGTAAAAAATATAATAAAAGAAATTAACTTGATGTTAGAAAAGGGTCATAAAGAAATAGTTTTGACAGGTGTTGATATTGCTTCTTGGGGGCATGATTTAGAATCTAAATCAAATCTAGGTTTTTTAGTTAATAAAATTCTTAAAGGTTGTCCTGATTTAAATAGACTTAAACTATCATCTATGGATGTAATTGGTTTTGATGAACAGTTACTTGAAATAATAACTAGCGAAAGAAGAGTTCTTCCTCATTTACACCTATCTTTACAGGCGGGTGACAATATGATCCTAAAAAGAATGAAAAGAAGACATCTTCGTGAAGATGCAATTAACTTATGTTCAGAGATTAGAAAAAAAAGAAAAGATATGGCTTTTGGCGCTGATTTAATTACAGGGTTTCCTACTGAAACAGATGAGATGTTTTTAAATACTATGAAAATTGTTGATGAGTGTAATCTAAATTGGCTGCATGTTTTTCCATTTTCACCAAGACCAGGAACACCGGCGGCGAAAATGCCACAAAATAAAAAAGAAGTTGCCAAGGCAAGGGCTAGGATTTTAAGAGGTAAAGGTGAAGAAATTAAAAAACTTCACTTAGAGAAATTAGTTGGTAGAAAAGTAGAAGTTTTTGTAGAAAAAAATAATAGTGGACACACTAATCAATTTGCACCAGTAAAATTAGAAGATGATTTTTTACCTGGTTCATCAGTTATTGCTAAAATTGTAAGATCAGACAGTAATTTTGTTTATGGTAGATCAATAAATTAGCGATTGATAAGTGTATTTCCAAAATCTAATGGACCAACATGCCTGACTATCACTTTTCCATTTTCATTAATAATAAATGTTTCTGGAACACCACTTATACCCATTTCAATTCCAAAAAAACCGTCTTTATCTATACCTATATAATCATAGGGGTCCCCATGCTCTCTTAAGAAGTCAGAAGCATCCTTATCATTGTCTTTATAGTTGATTCCTATAATTATTAAATTTTCTTTACCCTTTAAAGCCATTAAAATTGGATGTTCAACTAAACATGGTAAGCACCACGATGCCCAAAAATTTATAATTTTGAAACCTGGCCTTTTCATTAAATCGTCTAAAGATTTATTACTTATGCCAATAAGTTCTACTTGATTATCTGGAATAGACTTGCCTATTAATGGACTATGATTTTCATTTGACCCACCTATCAATAACCAAAAAAGAAATGACGATAAAAGAAATACAAAGAAAAATAATGGTAAAAATCTATTCATGATATCTATTTATCTTAATTTTTTATGTTATATAAGTGCTTAAATGTTTATTGGGTATTATCATGAGCTTATATAAGTCTTATTTAAGGGAGATTGAAGAGAGAAAAGCAATGGGTTTACATCCAAAGCCAATTGATGATGAAGCACTTACTGTTGAAATAATTTCTCAAATAAAAGATACTAACAATAAGTACAGAGAGGATTCTTTAAAATATTTTATTTATAATATTCTTCCTGGGACAACAGGTGCAGCGAAAGCTAAAGCAAATTTTCTAAAAGAAATTATTCTTGAAAAAATTACTATAAAGGAAATATCATCTAATTTTGCATTAGAATTACTATCTCACATGAAAGGTGGGCCATCCATAAAAGTTCTACTTGATCTGATCTTAGAGTCAGATGAATCAATTGCGCAAAAAGCAGGTGAAGTTCTTAAAACACAAGTATTTTTATACGAAGCAGATACTAAGCGACTTAAAAATGGCCTTGCCTCAGGAAACAAAGTTGTAAAAGACGTTTTAGAAAGTTACTCTAGGGCAGAGTTTTTTACAAAATTACCTGATGTTGAAAAAGAAATAAAAGTAATCACATACATTGCTGCCGAGGGGGATATTTCAACAGATTTACTCTCACCTGGTGGAGAAGCTCATTCAAGATCTGATAGAGAATTACATGGTAAATGCATGATATCTGCAGAGGCGCAATCTGAAATTCAAGAAATTCAGAAAAATCATCCCGATAAAAGAATAATGTTAATTGCTGAAAAAGGAACAATGGGTGTTGGCTCCTCAAGAATGTCAGGTGTAAATAATGTTGCATTATGGACTGGAAAACCGGGAAGTCCTTATGTTCCATTTGTTAATATTGCTCCTATAGTTGCCGGCACAAATGGAATATCTCCAATATTTCTAACTACGGTAGATGTTACTGGAGGGATTGGTATTGATTTAAAAAATTGGACTAAGAAAATAGGTAATACTGGGAATCCTGTTTTAGGTGATGATGGTAATCCAATTATTGAACAAGTATACTCAGTTGAGACCGGTACTGTTCTAACAATAAATACAGAGGAAAAAAAATTATATGATGCGGAAGGAAATGAATTAGTTGATATTTCATCTTCCTTAACACCACAAAAGCTTGAATTCATAAAAGCTGGTGGATCATATGCGATTGTATTTGGAAAAAAACTGCAGGGGTTTGCATGCGATACATTAGGCATAGAATTAAAGCCTGTTTATGCATCATCAAAAATAATTTCTCATGAAGACCAAGGTCTTACTGCCGTTGAAAAAATTTTTAATAAAAATGCTGTAGGTATTCCGAAGGGTTCAATTTTACACAGTGGATCAGATGTTAGAGTTAAGGTTAACATTGTAGGTTCACAAGATACTACCGGGTTAATGACAACGCAGGAACTTGAAGCTATGGCAGCTACTTTAATTGCTCCAACCTTGGATGGAGCATACCAATCAGGATGTCATACAGCATCAGTTTGGGATTCAAAGGCTAAGGCCAATATCCCAAAACTAATGGATTTTATGAATAAATTTGGACTTATAACAGCTAGAGATCCAAAAAATATTTACCATCCAATGACAGATGTTATTCATAAAGTCTTGAACGATATTACTGTTGATGACCATGCAATTATTATTGGTGGAGACTCTCATACACGTATGTCAAAAGGTGTAGCTTTTGGAGCTGACTCTGGAACTGTTGCATTGGCTCTAGCAACAGGGGAGGTGACAATGCCAATACCAGAATCTGTCAAAGTAACCTTCAAAGGTACTATGAAAAATTATATGGACTTTAGAGATGTAGTGCACGCTACTCAAGCTCAAATGCTTGACCAATGTGATGAAAATGTTTTCCAAGGACGAATTATTGAAGTTCATATTGGGACACTTCTTGCCGACCAAGCTTTTACATTTACTGATTGGACTGCTGAGATGAAAGCTAAGGCTTCAATTTGCATTTCAGAGGATGAGACTCTTATCGAGTCCCTAAAAATAGCAAAATCTCGTATTCAAACTATGATTAATAAAGGAATGGATAATCATAAAAGCACATTAAATGGTCTAATTACTATAGCTGATCAAAGAATTGAACAAATTAAGTCTGGTAAAAAACCAGCTTTGGCCCCGGATGAAAATGCAAAATACTATGCTGAGGTTGTAGTCGATCTAGATAAAATAGATGAGCCTATGATTGCTGACCCTGATGTTTATAATGATGATGTCTCTAAACGTTATACTCACGATACAATTAGGCCTATCTCTTATTATTCCTCAGAAAAAAAAGTTGACCTTGGTTTTGTTGGCTCGTGTATGGTTCATAAAGGCGATATGAAGATATTGGCTAGAATTCTAAAAAATATAGAAAGTAAGAATGGAACTGTAGATTTTAAAGCCCCTCTTGTAGTAGCACCCCCAACTTATAATATTGTTGACGAGCTTAAAGAAGAGGGGGACTGGGATGTTCTACAAAAATATGCTGGTTTTGAATTTGATGATGACTCCCCCAAAAGCTCTGCACGTATTGAATATGAAAATATTTTATATCTCGAAAGACCAGGTTGTAACCTTTGCATGGGAAATCAAGAAAAAGCTGAAAAAGGTGATACAGTGATGGCAACATCCACACGCCTTTTCCAAGGAAGAGTGGTAGCTGATGCAGAGGATAAAAAAGGTGAGTCGCTTCTTGCATCAACTCCAGTTGTTGTTCTATCTACCATTCTTGGAAGAACTCCATCCATTGAAGAATATAAAGATGCAGTTGAAGGAATAGATTTAACTAAATTTGCTCCACCGGTTGAAAGTTTGAGATCATCACAATTATAAAATAATTTATTAAATAATAAAAAAGCGACTCCAAAGGGTAAGGAGTCGCTTTTTAGAAAACCGTTTTGATTTCCTTTAACAAGTTACAGTAAAGAGGGTATATGAAAAGTAACTTGAGTAAATACTTAACTTGACAAATTGTTTTGGCAACATGATGTTGTAATTATGTCAAAATTTAGAAATTATCACTCTGGTATTTAAAAAAATGAGAAGAAAAAAAATATTATCCGGTAATGCCTACCTTTATGAGGCAAAGCTCAAAGAGGAAGAAAAATTTTTCTCAAAAAAGGAATTAAATAAAATACTTTCCTTCTATGGAATGAAAGTCGCTTCTGGTGAATGGAAAGATTATGCAATCGATAGAGATACAGAAAAATCTTCTTTTTCAATTTTTCGACATGCAAGTGAAATGCCCATTTATCAAATAATCAAAAAACATAAAATAAAAAAACCAGATGAAAAATGGCGTGTTTTATCAATGACGGGTCATGAAATTAAAAGGAATAGAAACCTCAGCTCGATTTTAAAATTTTTAGAGAGAAAACGTTTAGTATTATTAAAATGATAATTAAAAATATAATTAATTATTGTTCTTCATTACCTGAGGCAAAAGAAGATTATCCCTTTGGTCCAGATGTACAAGTTTTTAAAATTAAAGATAAACTTTTCGCAATACTAACAAAAAGACAGGGTATTCATAGAATAAATTTAAAATGTCATCCTGAGGAGGCCTTAATTTTGAGAGAAATATTTAAAGATGTCATACCTGGTTATCATATGAATAAGATGCATTGGAATACCGTCATATTAAATGACTCAATACCTGATGAGGAGATTAAACGAATGATTGATCGATCTTACTGCTTAGTAGTAAAAAAATTAAAAAAGAAAATTAGAGAAGTTCTTGAAATTAAACACGGTCATAAAAAAGTTTTTAAATCTACCTTATCACCTTGGATTTAATTTTTATATTTAACTTTATAAACAAGTAATTTTTTTTTTAAAAAATATAGATTATAACTAAATCATTATGGCTATGAAAAAAGGTAAATGTTTATGTGGTTATATTGTCTTCGAAGTACAAGCTAGTCCAATTTACATGATTAATTGTTTTTGTAGAGACTGCCAAATTGTAAGTGGATCTCAATTTTATGGTGCTTATGGGGTTTCTCTTAATTCAGGTTTAAAAAATTTATCAAATGAACCCTCTTCGTATAGAGTTATTTCTGATTCTGGTAGAGAAAATACCCGAAAATTTTGTCCTAAATGTGGTTCAAGAGTTTGGGCTGAAATACCTGACTTAAACTTAGCAAGTGTAAGTGGCTTTGCTTTAGAAGATAGAGATCATTTTAAACCAACAATAAATTATCATACAAAACAAGCTCCTAAGTGGTGTTTAATTGACAAAAAAATGACTTCATATGAAGAGCAAGAAGTCCTGGCTACGGATCAATCTGATTACTAAAATAAAAACTATTGAGCCGTAAAACCGCCGTCAACACTTAAAACAGATCCTTGGCAAAGACTTGAGTCAGGTGAAGCAAAAAAATAAATTGCACCAGCTACTTCTTCGGCAGTCCCCATTCTACCTATTGGCATTGTACCCTTTAACATTTCTTGAGCCTCTTCTTTGTCTGGCATTAAATCTGTCCATCTGTCCATCATACCTGTTTCAATTACACCTGGACAAACACAGTTTATTCTTACTCCTGTATTTGCTAACTCAATAGCCATATCACGAGTAAAAACCACTAGACCTCCTTTTGCACTTCCATATGCAGTAGAGAGTGGGAAGCCAACCAGTCCATTTAATGAAGAAATATTAATAACACTCCCTGATCCGGCATCAACCATACCGGGGACAATATGTTTGCACATTAACCAAGGACCCTTGAGGTCTGTATCAAGAACTCTATCCCATTCTTCTAGTGTTGTTTTGTCATAAGTTTGATTGAGTTCGGAACCAGCATTGTTAACAAGAACATCTACCTTATCCCAAATTTTGTAAGCATGATCTGAAACTGCTTTGACATCAGACTCAACTCTTACATCACATTTAATTGCATCGACCGAAGATCCCATGTCTTCTGCAAATGAATTAGCTGTATCGATATCTATATCGGCAATAAGAACATTTGCGCCTTCTTCAATAAAGCGCCTAACTGTTGCAGCTCCAATACCACTTGAGCCGCCCGTAACTATGCAATTCAAGCCTTTAAGGCGCACGATAAACTCTTTTAGTCTCTTCTTCCCATGAACTGAAGAATGAAAAGGAATAAGTTAATAAAATCTAAATAAAGTGTTAAGGAGCCCATAATAGCCGACTTTTCAGCCGCCTCAGCGCCACTATATTGAACTCTATTTAACCAATCTCTTTTAATTTTCTGTGTATCCCAAGCGGTTAATCCTGCAAAAATCAATACACCCAAAATACTTATTATGAATGACATCTGACCACTGCCAACAAAAAGATTTATTACAGACGCAATAATTAAACCAAAAAGGCCCATTATTAAAAATGCTCCCATTGCAGAAAGATCTCTTTTTGTTGTATATCCCCATAAACTTAGGCTAGCAAACGCACCGGCAGTTACAAAAAATGCTTGGAATACAGCTGTTCCTGTATAAGCCAAGAAAATATAAGACAAAGATAATCCCATTAATCCTGCAAAAACCCAAAATACTGATTGTGCTTTGGAGGCAGACATTGAATTAATTTTTGAAGCAAAATAAAAAACAACACCTAATGGAGCAAACATAACAACATAAATCAACATTGTATTTGCTATTGCCACATATAAACCAGATGTGGCAGAAAACCATGCAACTATTCCCGTTAAGGCTAAGGCTGCAGACATATAATTATATACACGAAGCATATGCGATCTTAAACCCTCATCAATCTGGGCTTGGCTTAAATTTGCTATGCTTGATTGTGCATTATTAAAATTGTTCATTTTAAACTCCGTATAATTCGTTTTATTGATAATTAATTATATTGTATAACTATGATTTTATTCAAGCCCAACTATAAAATTATTATACTATTGAAAGGTAATCATAAAAAATGGCTAAAAAAATATCAATAAAACAAAGAAACGATAGCCTTAAGAGGCTTAATGGATGGAAAAAAACTAGAGGAAAAGACTCAATTGAGAAAGATTTTATCTTTAAAGATTTTCAATCAGCCTTTTCCTGGATGACAAAAATAGCGTTTGTTGCCGAAAAAATGGATCACCATCCTGAGTGGTTTAACGTCTACAATAAAGTAAAAGTAACTCTAACAACTCATGATGCAGGTGGTATTACTCAACTCGACATTGACCTAGCAAGTATAATGAATAAAACTTCGAAGTATTGACTACTTAGGAGCCATCCTTATTGCCCCATCGAGCCTAATACTCTCACCATTTAGCATTTCATTCTCACAAATGTGTCTCGCCATAGAACCATACTCTTTTGGATAACCTAATCTGGAAGGAAATGGTATTTGAGCACCGAGTGATTGTTTAAGTTCATCTGGAGCGCCAGCAAATAGTGGAGTATCAAATAGTCCTGGAAGAATAGTATTTACTCTTATTCCCTCTCTTGATAGATCTCTCGCAACTGGAAGTGTCATTCCAACAATTCCACCTTTTGAAGCTGAGTAAGCTGCTTGTCCAATTTGACCATCTTCGGCAGCAACAGAAGCAGTGTTTACTACTACACCTCTTCCACCATCATCAGTTATTGGATCTAATGTCATCATACCAGCAGATGAGTAAGCTATGCATCTAAAGGATCCTATTAAATTTACCTGTATTACTGTATTGAATGGGTCTAGAGGATGTGGAGTTATATCACCACTTTTTCTATCTCTTGAAGCAGTTTTAACGGCAATACCAATACCTGCACAATTGATTAGTATTCTTTCTTGACCAATTTCACTTCTGGATTTTTCAAAAGCTGCGATGACACTTTCATCGCTTGTAACGTTTGTTTCACAAAATACTCCGCCCAGTTCAGAGGCAACAGCTGCACCTTTTTCTGCGTTAAGATCAAAAAGTGCACATTTAACACCAAATTTTGATAATTCACGTGCTGTTGCTTCACCAAGACCAGATGCCCCACCAGTAATAACAGCGCTAATATTTTCATCTAATTTCATTTTCTTCCCTTTAGTTTAAATTTGTTCGAATTCTTGTTTTTTACTTTTTTGAATTTTAGCCTCTCTCCTCACAATATACAATGTAGATAAAATAATAATCGAAGAGCCAACTAAAGTGTTAATACCAAATATTATTCCGAAAATTAAAAAATCAACTGCTGCACTAGCCAATAATCTTACATAGTCAATTGGGGCAATAACTGATGCCTCGCCAATGGCATATGCTCTTATAAAAAAATTATGAGCTATTGAAGCGCAAATCGCCATTAATAAAATTAAGACTAGTTGATCAAAATTAGGAGTAACCCAAACTAAAATTGCTGGGATAATCATTATTAGAATACTCACTACATTTGAATAAAACATTAAAGTTATTGGCTGATCATACCTCGAAACAACCTTAACGAAAATTGCCGCTCCTGCAAACGCAATTGCTGCGCCAAGTGCTGATATAGCTGCTAAATTGTAATTTCCTGAAGGATTAAGCATAATTATGACGCCCAAAAAACCAATAAGGGCAGCAATAGTTCTTTTTAGTCCAACTTTTTCATGTAAAAAAATTGCAGCTAAAGGAACAACAAAAAGCGAACTAGAAAATCTTATTGCTTGAGCATCAGCTAAAGGCATATTAACTATTGCATAAAAACCCATCATTATACCAAGAGCGCTAATTGTGCCTCTGGCAATTTGTAAAAGGGGAACCTTTGTTTTAATACCACCTTGGGAAAGGCCTGCCTTGATCAAAAAAGGTAAGATTACTATTAAACTAAATGAAGCTCTAAAAAAAGAAATTTGAAATGCATGAAAATCATTGCCTAGGTATTTTGCCAATGCAGCCATCGTAGTAAATGCGAAGACTGACATAAAAAGCCAAAAGGCACCTTGAAGATTATTTGATAGACCTGAGATAAAGTCTATTATTTTATCAGGCATTAACTGCGAACCCTTACGACAACCTTTCCTTTTGCTTTTCTATTCGCTAAGTCTCTTATTGCTTTAGCCCCGTCCTTTAAATCATAAACTTCAGAAATATGAGGTTTTAAAAAACCATCTTCATACATCTTTAAAAGATCATTAACATTATCATTATGCTCATTAGGGAATAAAGTTTTAAAAGCACCCCAAAAAACACCGACAATTTGGCATCCTTTCAATAGGGTTAAGTTCAATGGTATTTTAGGTATATAGCCTGCAGCAAAACCAACAACTAAATATCGTCCATCCCAAGCAATTGCTCTTAAGGTTGGTTCAGCATAATCAGCGCCAACTGGGTCATAAATTACATCAACACCCTTTCCATCTGTCATATCTTTAATCTGGTTTGAAAGAGCTTTTTGATCATCCCTATTTAGGTCTCCAGTTTTATAAACTAAAACCTCATCAGCACCGTGATCTCGGCAAATATTTACTTTCTCTTCTGATGATGCTGCAGCAATAATACGAGCGCCCATAGCTTTACCAATTTCAACAGCTGCTAAGCCGACTCCACCGGCTGCTCCCAAGACTAACATGCTTTCATCTTTTTTTAATTTAGCCCTATCTTTTAAGGCATGATGCGACGTTCCATATGTCATTAAAAAAGATGCTGCGGTATCAAAATCCATACTCTCTGGAATTGGAGTTAATGATCCTTTGTCTACAGATATTTTTTCTGCAAAGGATCCCCATCCCGATGATACAATTACCCTATCACCAATATTAAAACCTTCAACACCCTCACCAATCTCTGAGATTATTCCTGCAGATTCTCCGCCAGGAGAAAAGGGTAATGATGGCTTAAACTGATACTTATCTTCGATTATTAAAACATCTGGAAAATTTACTGAGGAAGAATAAATATCCACTATTACTTTTCCAGGGCTTATTACTGGATCGGCAACTTCTTCATAGGATAATGTTTCAGGTGGTCCAAATTCTTTACATAAAAGAGCTTTCATTGGTATCTCCAAAAAATTAATTTACTATCTTTAAACTGAAAAAAACTATACGCCAAGATATTAAAAATGTTAGATCTTTAAGCATTATATTTCGAGGAATAAAATGCGCGGATATTTTGGATTTGGAGCAGAAGGAATTTCAAAGCCTATGAATATGGGTAACCTTGTGAGGTCAGCTCATGCGTTTGGTGCTCAGTTTGTATTTACAGTTTCAGCTCATTATTCAGTAAGAGAGGGTAAGTCAGACACATCAAAAGCGCCGAATCATTTACCTTGGTATGATTGGGATAGTTGCGAAGATATGGTTTTACCGAATAAATGTAAATTAGTGGGTGTTGAGTTAATAGATGACGCTATTGAGCTGCCCTCCTTTCATCACCCAAAACAGGCAGCATATGTACTAGGGCCGGAAATGGGTTCTTTATCAAAGGAAATGATAAAAAAATGTGATTATATTATAAAAATTCCCACAAAATTCTGTATAAATGTTCAAATCGCTGGATCAATTGTTATGTATGACCGAATTAGATCTTTAGGAAAGTTTACTCAAAGGCCTCAAACAGAAGTTGAACAAAAAAATGAATGAAAAAAATGATAATAATAAAGGGTCAAGTTTGGTTGGTCTTACTAAAGATAAAATTAAAGATTTACTTATAAAATTTGATATACCTGATCAACAAATAAATATGAGGCTTAACCAAATATGGGGTTGGATATATAATAAAGGAGTAACCTCAATTGACGAAATGACAACCCTTTCCTTAGGCTTAAGGGAAGAATTAAAAAAGCACCATAATCTTAAAAGACCTGTAATTTCGGATGAACAGACATCAGAAGATGGAACAAAAAAATGGTTATTAAAATTTAATGATGGTTCTGAGATTGAAACAGTCTTTATCCCTGATAACGAAAGAGGAACATTATGTGTTTCAAGCCAAGTTGGTTGTACCCTTAATTGTACTTTCTGTCATACAGGAACACAAAGGCTAGTAAGAAATTTATCTTCGCAAGAAATTATATCTCAGGTTGTTGTGGCTAAAGATTCCCTTGAAGAATGGTCTGAAGAACCAAGAAAAATAACCAATATTGTTATGATGGGAATGGGTGAGCCATTATATAACTTTGAGGGTGTTAGAGATGGAGTCCTTACTATGTCTGATGATGCTGGACTATCTATCTCAAAAAGAAAAATAACTCTATCAACATCAGGTATAGTTCCTAAAATAAAAATGGCAGGGGATGAAATTGGTTCAATGCTTGCAGTCTCTCTTCACGCTACAAATAATGATCTTAGAAATGAAATTGTACCTATTAATAAAAAATACCCAATTGAAGAATTACTTGAAGCATGCAGAAATTATCCAGGACTATCAAATTCTAAAAGAATAACTTTTGAATATGTAATGTTAAAAGGCGTTAATGACTCTGAGGCCGAAGCAAGAGATCTAGTGAAATTAATTTCTGGTATACCAGCAAAAATTAATTTGATACCATTTAATTCTTGGTCAGGGTCTTCATATGAATGCTCAGACTGGGATCAAATTGAAAAATTTGGTAATATAGTAAACAGAGGCGGTTATGCAAGCCCCATTAGAATACCCAGGGGGGAGGACATTTCTGCAGCCTGTGGGCAATTGAAAAGTGATACAAAAAAAGTAAGAGCCTCTGAAAAGTATAAAAAAGAACTTGCAAAAATTGAGAGTAGGCGTATAGGACGGCTATAGTTTAATCCGGAGAGTGGAAAATGAGTAAGGACAAAAAAATAAACAAAGTTGTTTTGGCCTATTCAGGAGGTCTTGATACTTCAGTCATTTTAAAATGGCTTGAAGAAAAATATGAATGCGAGGTTGTCACCTTTACAGCTGATCTTGGTCAAGGTGCAGAACTTAATGATGCAAAAGAAAAAGCTAAATCACATGGTGTTAAAGAAATATTCATAGAAGATCTTAGGGAAGATTTTGTTAAAAATTATGTATTTCCAATGTTTAGAGCAAATGCATTATATGAAGGGAAATACCTTCTTGGCACAGCCATAGCTAGACCCCTTATTGCAAAGAGACAAATAGAAATTGCGCATGAAGTTGGAGCTGATGCTGTTTGTCACGGAGCAACCGGCAAAGGGAATGATCAAGTAAGATTTGAGTTAGCTTATTATGGTTTAGACTCCAATATTAAAGTTATTGCACCTTGGAGAGAATGGGATTTGAATTCAAGAACAAAACTAATTAATTTTGCTGAGAAACATCAAATAACCATAACAAAAGATAAAAGAGGAGAAGCTCCTTTTTCAGTTGATGCAAACCTTCTGCATACATCATCAGAGGGAAAATTACTTGAAGACCCATCTATTGAATGTCCAGAGGATGTGTATCAAAGAACTATTTCTCCTGAGAAAGCGCCTGACAAACCAACATATATTGAAATAGGTTTCTTAAAAGGTGATCCAATTTCAATCAATGGAAATAAACTTTCACCGGCTGAAATTCTTACCGAGTTAAATAGGATTGGCGGAGAAAATGGTGTTGGAAGACTAGATTTTGTTGAAAATAGAAGTGTTGGAATGAAATCAAGAGGAATATATGAAACTCCTGGTGGAACAATTTTGCTTGAAGCACACAGAGGTATCGAACAGATAACCCTTGATAGAGAAGCCTGTCATTTAAAAGATGAAATAATGCCAAAATATGCCGAATTAATTTATAATGGTTATTGGTTCTCCTCAGAGAGAATAATGTTACAAAAACTAATTAATGAAAGTCAAAAAAATGTATCTGGTGAAGTAAGAATTAAAATATACAAAGGGAGTGCTGTCGTGGTTGGCAGATCTTCCGAACAATCACTTTACTCTCTTGAGCATGTAACTTTTGAAGAGGATAGTGTTTATGATCAAACTGATGCTGAGGGGTTTATTAAAATTAATGCCCTAAGACTTAGGCTATCAAATAAAGACTAAAGCTCAAAGTCAGATAAATCGATATTGTTTTGTGAACAAGTTGCTGCCAATGTATTTAATAAAAGGCACGCAATAGTCATTGGGCCCACTCCACCTGGCACTGGTGTAATAGCAGAAGATTTTTTTCCAGCTTCATTAAAATCTACATCACCAACTAACTTTGTTTTACCTTTTCCTTTTTCTGGTGCCGGCAATCTATTTATACCAACATCTATAACAACAGCACCATCTTTAACCCAATCTCCCTTAACCATTTCAGGTATACCGACAGCTGCAACTAAAATATCTGCTGATAAACATACTTCCTTTAAGTTTTTTGTCCTGGAGTGACAAATTGTTACTGTACAATTTTCTTTAAGTAACAATTGTGCGATTGGTTTTCCAACTAAATTTGATCTACCAACAATTACAGCGTGTAAACCAGATAATGAGGGTAATGTATCCTTGATTAATAGAGATGCACCCTGTGGAGTGCAAGGAACTAAGCCTTTCAAGCCACTTGCTAGATAGCCAGAATTTACAGGATGAAGACCATCAACATCTTTGGAAGGCATTATTCTTTCTATTATTTTTTGCTGCTTCATATGTTTTGGGACAGGAAATTGAACTAAAATACCATTAACAGATTTGTCGGAGTTTAATTGCTCAACCTTTGCTAAAAGATCATCTTCAGAAGTACTCTCTGGTAAACGATATTCAAAGGAATTCATTCCAGCTTCTTTTGTTTGTATACCTTTATTTCTTACATATATTTCACTGGCTGGATCATTACCAACCAATACAACCGCTAAACCAGGCGTAATCTTATACTTATCTTTTAAATCATTTACAGCAATCTTCAATTTCCCTCTAAGACGAGAAGCATAATCCTTTCCATCTATAATAGAAGTTGCCATATCTTGTTACACCATAGGCCAATACTCTCTCAGTAGAGATCTTAAAAAATAAATTATTAAAAGCGCTATTATAGGTGATATATCCAGTCCACTAAAATTAGGTAAAAAAGATCTAATTTTTCTGAAAACTGGATCAGTTAGCCTCCATGCAGTTTCATTGAGCATCCTGACTATTTGATTTGAATTATTGATGATATTCAATGATGATAACCAGCTTAAGATAACTGCAATAATAATTACCCAGGAATAAAGATCCAAAATAGCATCAATAAGAAGAAATGTTGAATTCATTATAAATGTTTACTATTTGTCGAAGATGTTTTCAACATACAAATTCAAACTCTAAATATAGAGTTCACCTTCTACCAAATTAGTATAATATCATTATCAGATTTATAGAGTCTATCACCTTTTTCAGTGGAAAAGGCTTTGTGAAATTCTTTCATATTGATTATAACTCCATCCACTCTAAACCTTGAAGGTGAATGAACACTAGTAGCAACCCTCATTTCATAAATCTCATCTCTAAATTTAACTCTATCTGATTGGGCTGTTCCTATAAAAAATCTTTGCTCACCTGTATAATTATCAATAATTGGAGATGGCTCTCCTTTTAAAGAAATTTTATATGCCCTAAAAGCAGCTTTTGCTCCTCCCAGGTCGGCAATATTTTCTCCAAGAGTAAGTTCGCCATTTAATGTTCTTCCAGGCAATACTTCGTATTGAGAATATTGATTTGCTAATAAGGCAGTTCTTTTATCAAAATTATCTCTATCTTCCTTGGTCCACCAATTTCTTAAATTACCATCTCCATCAAACTGAGAACCCTTATCATCAAATGCATGGCTTATTTCATGCCCAATTGTAACGCCTATAGCGCCATAATTTACCGCATCGTCTGCCCTAGGATTAAAATTTGGTGGCTGCAAATAAGCTGCTGGAAAAACAATTTCATTTTTTGTTGGGCTAAAATAAGCGTTCACAGTCTGAGGAGACATTGACCATTCACGTCTATCAACTGGACCATTCAGTCTTTCTAAAGCTTTTTTATAACCAAAAATGGCAGAATTTTTTAAATTACCATACAAATCGTCTGGGTTAATTTCTAATCCCTCATAATCATCCCAAACCTCGGGGTAACCAATTTTAACTCTCATTTTAGATAGTTTCTCAAGAGCTCTTTTCTTAGTCTCATCAGACATCCATTCTAGTTCTTGTATTCCAATTCTGTATGACTCTAATAAATTATCAACAAGGATTTCCATTTTATCTTTATACTCAGGAGGGAAAAATTCATTAACATAAATTTTACCTAGCGCATCCCCCATAGTACCATTTACAAGTCCAACAGCTCTTTTCCAGAGATCAGGTAATTTTTCTCTTCCGGTTAAAATCTTTGAAAATTCAAAAGATTCTAAGATAAAATCGTCTGATAATGATCCCGCAGATCCTTTTACTAAACGAACTATTAAATAATCTTTCCACTTATCAATGGGTATCTCATTCATAAGATTAGTCAACGCAGTGATATAAACTGGTGACTCAACAATAAACCTATTTTGACTTTCTAATCCAAGCTCCTCCACCCATTCATTCCAGTATTTACCACCCAAATCATATAATCGATCTTTTTTATATGGATTATAAATCCTTTCTGGATCACGCATTTCTAATCTTGATAACTGTACTTTTGCTAATTCATTCTCTATTTCAAAAGCACTCAAAGCTCTCTGCTTTGGATTTTTTATGGAAGCTAGCCTTAATAGATTTTCTATATGAGTAATATAAGCACTACGTATCTCTTTATAATTATCTTCTAAATAATAATCCCTATCAGGAAGCCCAAGGCCACCTTGATCAATATAAATTGTATAATTTAGAGGATCCTTTAAATCATCGTAGATAAATATTCTTAGAGGTATAGATGACCCAGTCTTAATAGATCGTGAAAAATATTGCCAAAGATCTATAACATTTGATATCTCTGAAATTATTTTTAACTCAGCCAATATTGGATCGTAGCCCAGTCTATTAACTTTATCTCTGTCAATAAAACTCTTATACAAATTAGCAATTTTCAATTCTTCATCAGAAATAAATGGATCATTATTTTCAATTCTCTCGATTATTTTTTTTATTAGCATATCTTGATTAGAATAAGACTCCTCTCTTAAAGTCATATATGAACCCCACCCAACCTGGTCATCAGGTATAGGGGTATTATCCAACCAATTGCTATTAACATGATCGAAGAGGCTATCTTGAGGTCTAACTAAATAATTAAACTCATTAGGGTTTATTCCAGATATTAAATCTTCAGCATAAGAAATAATTGGAGAAAATATAATATTTAAAAATAAGACTATATATATAATTGATTTCATCGACATTCCTTTACATTGCGCTTATTCCGCCATCAATTTTTAATTCTGCTCCAGTTACAAATTTAGACTCATCACTCGCTAAGTAAAGAACTGCATAGGCAACATCGTCAGTATCACCAATAACACCAAGAGGTATTTGCATAGAAAGTTTTTGCAAAAGTTGATCGCGCCCAAGGGGTGGTTTATTTCCACGTCCACCTGACAACCACCCGTCTAAAATTGGGGTATTAATAAATGTAGGATGAATTGAATTACATCTGATTTGATAACCTTGTCTTGCACAATGAAGAGCAACTGATTTAGTCATCATCCAAACGCCTGCCTTGGCTGTGTTGTATGAAACCATATTATGTCCTGCAATTAATCCAGATATAGAGGAAGTATTTACTATTGATCCAGGAGCATAATTCTTCATAATTGGAATAGCATATTTACAGCCCAAGAAAACACTATCTGTATCAATCTTCATGATATTTTGAAATGTCTCATAGTCGGTATCCTCTACGGTAGATCCTCCACCAATTCCGGCATTATTAATCAAAATATTTAATCCACCCATTGAGTCTTCTGCTCGTTTCAGAGCATACTGCCACTGAGTTTCGGACGATACATCCAAAGAAATGGCATAAGCCGTCTCTGAATAATCTTTATTAATTTTTTCAGCTACTTCTTTAATTCCCTCTTCATTAATATCAGCAACAACAACTTTTGCTCCTTCTTTTGCAAGCATAATCGCTATTGCCTCGCCAATACCTTGTGCTGCGCCGGTAACGAAAGCCATTTTTCCTTCAACTCGTCCAGTCATAATTTCCCCTAAACATATTTACAATTATAAAAAATTTATCTTATCCATCAAATTTTAAATGACTAGAATTATCTTGTATATTCATTAAAAATTTGTTTTGAAAGAATAGCAGGAAGAATTTTAGGATTTTTGCTATCCTTTTTCCAATACAAATATAAAGGTACTCCTCCTCGCTTATATTTTTCAAGTTCTTCTGTTATTTTTGGATCGTAATTTGTCCAATCAGCTACGAGATAAATAATATTGCCATTTGAAACCGTCTCTTTAAAAAATTTTGAATTAAATACAACGGCTTCATTTACTTTACATGTTAAACACCAATCAGCAGTGAAATTTACCAATACATTTTTACCTTCAGATCTATATTGGTTAACTTTTGCCGTTTCCCAGCTTTCTCCAATTACTAATTCCTTGGGCGTGGATATTCTTTCAGCATCATATGAGAAAATAACGTAAACAATACCTAAAATAGCAGTTGAAAATGATAGAGATTTATTAATACTTCTTAGATGACTCATCTTGTAGATTGATAAAGAAATAATAATTAAGAATAATGCTATTAATAAATCCCTAAGACCAATTAAACCAGACTGTCTTTGCACAACCCAAGCTAGCCATATTGCTGTTAAAAGCATTGGGATTGCCATTACTTGTCCTACCTTGACCATCCATACACCAGGCTTGGGTAATAAATTTAAACCAGAAGGTATTAATGATAAAAACATTGTTGGAAAAGCTACACCAAGACCCAATGATAAGAATATAAATGAAGACACATAGAATGGTTGTGAAAGCCCCCATCCTATAGCAGCTCCCATAAAGGGTCCTGTACAAGGTGTTGCCACAATTACTGTGAGGCAACCTAGTAATAAAGAATTTAAATATCCCGTACTTTTTGATCCTAAATTTCCTAACCTTGTAAAAGAGGTGCCTATTTCAACCTTAAAAAACAAAATAAAAGCTATGCTAAAAAATAACAATGATAAGAGGGTCGATACAACACTCGATTGCAATTGCCATCCCCAACCAACAGCCTGGCCAAGATTTCTGAAAATGAAGGTAAAAGATAAAAGAGCCAGCATGCTTAATTCGACTCCTAATCCAAATACTAAACCATGACGCCAAGCATTTTTTTCAGATGACTCTTTTACGAAAGACATTACTTTAAGAGCTATAACAGGAAAAACACATGGCATAATGTTTAATATAACTCCCCCAAAGAAAGCAAGGATGATAGCGACCATAAAAGATAAATTTGACGTCTCTGGTATTTCTATTTTGTCAACATAGCTAATTGATTGATCAATTTGATAGGTCTGTTTAGTATTAGCAAACTGTATCTCCAAAACGCCAATTGCATTTTTTGCATTGTTAGAATATTTACTTGGGCGTTCAACAATCAGTTTTGTAGAATTTTCTAAATTATAAAAATCTTGCTTTGATGAGTATTTAATTAAACCTTTATTTTCAGGAAAAAAGTAGGCCTGAGTTATATCATTATTTTTATTCTCCCATTCTATTGAAAAATAATTATTAGATGCTTCAACTAATAATTTTCTGTCAAAGTTTATGGGTAATTCATTGTACCATAATGATAAAATTTCTCGTGAAACCTGAATATCATCATCGGAATAACTACTCAAATCAAAATCAATAACGGCTTTCTCAGGTATACAAATTTTTTCACAGATCAAAAAATCTATTTCAAAGATAGACGATCCATTTTTAATATAATCGCTATCAACAGAAAAAATTGCTGGTAGCACCACCTCATTATAATAACCATAAGTCATAAGAGTTTGCTCCGGGGTTTTCTGAGGAGAGGGCCACAGAAATTTTTTAAATTCTATTGATTCAGTATTTTTCCATTCAATCTCTGCGGGGAGTCCAGAATCCCCAGGATTTTTCCAATATATATGCCAACCAGGTTCAATCTCGAATTTAATGCCTATAACAAAATCTTCGTTAGCAACTATCTCATTGGTCTCAACTAGTAATTCAATCTTTGCATGACTTGTATCGACTGAAGCAAACTTCGCATTTACGAAAAATGGAAAAATAAAAATTATAAAAAGTAATATTAATTTTTTTTTCATAGTGGTTACTTTCTTACTATTTTCTAAAAAAGATAATAAAATTTTAAATCTTCAAAAGATTAACATTCATGCATAAACATATTAAAAGATCATTAAAGCAAAGTTTTAGTTTATGATAGCCTATTTATAAGGAATAAAAAATTTGAAACCTATGAAAAATGAAAATGTTAAAATTCTTGGTATTGAAAGCAGTTGTGATGAAACAGCTGTTTCTATTGTTGAGGTTAACAAAAGTGACAAGGGTAAAATTTTATCCAATATTGTTTTTAGCCAAATAGATGAACACTCTCCATTTGGTGGAGTTGTTCCAGAAATAGCATCGAGATCTCATGTAGAGACCTTAAGTCCATTAATAGATCAAGCACTAGAAGAGGCTTGTTTAAAAATTGAAGAAATTGACGGAGTTGCAGCAACATCGGGGCCAGGATTAATAGGGGGTTTAATTGTAGGATTAACAACAGCAAAAGGAATAGCGCTTGGATTAAATATACCCCTTATAGGGGTTAATCACCTTGAAGGTCATGCCCTCACCCCTATTCTTACAAATAATATTTTACCACCCTATATTTTGTTGCTTGTTTCAGGTGGGCATACTCAACTAATTATGGTCAAAAGTATTGGTCAATACTCCCAAATTGGGACAACAATTGATGATGCTGCGGGTGAGGCTTTTGATAAAGCGGCAAAATTTTTAGATATTGGGTATCCTGGAGGTCCTGCATTAGAAAATTTAGCAAAAAAAGGTAATAATAAGAAATACAATTTTCCAAGGCCTTTGCAGAACTCTAATGAATGTAATTTTTCTTTTTCTGGGCTAAAAACTTCTTTAATTAGAGAGGCTAAAAAAATTGAACCCATTAATGATAGAACTCTTGCTGATTTAGCAGCTTCATACCAAGAGGCAATAATTGATTGTATAAAAATAAAATCAGAAAAAGCTATTAGAAAGATTTTGAAGGAAAATCAAAATACTGAAATTCAATATTTTGTAGCTTCCGGGGGTGTTGCATCAAATAAAGCCATTAGACATAGTTTAACTGTCCTTGCTAATAAGCATGAAATGAAATTTATCGTACCTCCAATGAAATTTTGTACAGATAATGCAGCAATGATAGCATGGGTAGGTGGCTTAAGATTGCTAAGAGGCCAAAAAGATGAATTGAACATTCCAGCAAGAGCAAGGTGGTCACTTGAAGAGATGAGAATTTAAGAGGTATTAAATGAATAAGAATAATAAATATTACAAAAAAATCTCTGTCATTGGAGCAGGTGCTTGGGGAACAGCTTTGGCTGAAGTAATAAGTCGTCAGGGCAGTAAAGTAAATCTATGGGCTAGAGAGGATAGTGTGGTAAATAGTATAAATACCTCAAATACGAATGATCTTTATTTACCTAGTATTAAATTATCTGAACATATAATTGCTCATAAAGATCTTAGTGACGTTTTAGATTGTGATTTAATTTTAATGGTTACTCCTGCTCAATTTATGCGACCTATTCTTAATGATATAAAAGATAATCTTCATAAGACAATCCCAATTGTTTTATGTTCTAAAGGCATAGAGATAGAAACGTTAAACCTAATGAGCGAAATAGCAGAAGCCATTATACCTAATAATCCTCTGGCTGTTTTATCTGGACCAAGTTTTGCAATTGACGTTGTAAACAATAAACCAACTGCTGTTACTTTAGCTTGCAAAGACTCAAATATTGGAAAAAATATTGCCGACAGCATAAGCCTTCCAAAATTTAGACCATATTTAAGCGAAGATGTTATAGGTGCTCAAATAGGTGGTGCTACCAAAAATGTTATAGCTATAGCGGCTGGAGTTGTAGAAGGACAAAATCTTGGTGACAGCGCTCGTGCGGCAACTATAGCAAGAGGTTACAGCGAAATAAATCGCTTAGCTGTAGCATTGGGAGGTCAAGAGGAAACATTATCCGGATTATCTGGAATTGGAGATTTACTGCTAACATGCAGCTCTGTAACCTCACGAAATTTTTCACTGGGAATTAAGTTGGGACAAGGATTAAGTAAAGAGGAAGCTACAAATAATTTATCTTCTGTTGCAGAAGGAATGTATTCAGCAAGGGCTATAGATAAATTATCAAATAAACTTGGAATTGAAATGCCAATAACAAATGCAGTTAATGATTTAATAGAGAAAAATAGATCAGTTGATGAAATAATTGATAATCTTCTCTCACGGCCTATAAAAAAGGAGAAATAATGCTTTACTGTTTAATTTGCCAAGACAAAGAAAATTCTATTGAGACAAGAATGCAAAATAGAGAGGATCATTTAAAGTATGTCGCTGAAACTAATGTAGTAAAATATGCTGGTCCATTTTTATCCGAAAATGATACAATGATAGGAAGTTTAATTGTTGTAGATGTCGAAAATAAAGATGAAGCCAATAAATGGTCAGAGAATGATCCCTATAAAAAAGCAGGTCTTTTTGGGAAAGTGGAAATTTTTAAATTCAAACATTTAATCTAAAAATCACTTGTAATACCATTTTTCTCCCAGTCATTAAATCTAGTAGGCTCAGGTCCATCTCGCCCATCTAGCTCTTTAGGAAGCCTTACCTTAGCTGATTTATTCTTTCTTTCAGCTGCCTCTTCCAATGCTTTCCGAGCATTAATTTTTTGCTTCTCTTTAATTTTATCTAAGTTTTTGGACATAAAGATATATATAGCCTAACAATAGGGTAAAATAAAAGCTTGATTATGAATAATTTGCAAAAAAATAATATTAATAATGATGGAGCTTATACTAGAAAAAAAGCTATAGAAATTCTAGTGAAAATTCTTGAGAACAATAAACCCTTAGATAATGCGTTCGAAGAATCTACAAAAAAAAGTTCGCATTTTCCTAAACTTATAAATGAAGACAAATCATTCTGTAGGCTTCTTATTTCCACAACGCTTAGAAATTTAACATCAATTGATTACCTATTAACTAAATTTTTGTCAAAACCATTAAATAAGACACCATTAAAAATCTTGATGATTTTAAGGATTAATGTAGCGCAAAGCTTCTTTTTGAAAACTCCGGATCATGCTGTTGTTAATACATCAGTAGAATTATCTGGAAAAAAATGGAAAGCTCTAGTTAACGGTGTAAGTAGAGAAATTTTAAGAAATAAAGATAAAGCAAAAAAATATCTTAATGAAAGCGATAAAGTTCCAAATTGGTTATTGAAAAGATGGAAAAGAGATTGGGGTAAAAATTATGATGACATTTTCACAGGGCATCTTAACTTAAATCCACCAATAGATCTTTATGTAAAAAATAATGCAAATTATTGGGCGAGAAAATTAAATGGGAAAAAATTAGGGAATAATTGCGTACGACTTTTTACACCAGGATTAATATCAAATTTAGAAGGATATGAGCTTGGTGAATGGTGGATTCAAGATTATTCATCTCAGATACCTGTCAGTTTATTAGAAATACAAAATAATGATGATGTACTTGATTTATGCGCTGCTCCAGGTGGAAAAACTGCGCAGTTAATTTCTCTAGGAGCAAAAGTTACATCTGTAGATAATAATAAAAAAAGGCTGCTTAAACTTGGGCAGAATCTTAAAAGACTGAACTATAAAGCCATTATAGAGAATAAAGATATTAGAAATTTTTCAACACAAAAAACCTGGGCAAAGATTATATTAGACGCTCCTTGTTCATCTACTGGTACTCTTAGAAAGAATCCTGAAATAATGCATCAAAAAAAAGAGAGCGATATTGTCTCTCTATCAAAACTTCAATCTGATTTGCTTGATACTGCCTGGGATTTGTTAAAAAAAGATGGCACACTTATATATTGTACATGTTCTTTAGAAAAAGAGGAGGGCGAGTATCAAATCGAAAATTTCATAAAAAGAAAAAAAAATTCACTATTAGATAAAATAAATACTAGTGAAATTGACAAAAAACTTAAGACTTCAAATAAAGATAAATGGCTTAGAATTTTTCCAAATAGCTTAGATTATGAAGGAGGTAATGATGGGTTTTTTATTGCAAGGGTTAAGAAAATTACTTGAGAACTTGCTTCAAAATAAAAGCTCTGTTAATGAATTTAAATGACCAATGAAATAAAAATTTCTCC
>Ga0160422_10000419_pt1 | contig 25549 bp, 25 predicted proteins | sample Fk160mmetaG_FD_108192 | JGI IMG/M metagenome (GOLD analysis project Ga0160422, IMG submission 108192) | Marine microbial communities from the Central Pacific Ocean - Fk160115 60m metaG | ecosystem: Environmental > Aquatic > Marine > Oceanic > Photic zone | place: The Central Pacific Ocean...
CACGTAGATAGTTTCCCCATAGGCAGCATCCATAAGTTGATCCCGTGTTTTTACAAGACCTGGGCGCCTCACAAGAGTCTCGATTAAAAGGAACTCGGTAACCGTCAGGTTTAATTCTGATCCTCTCCATTTGCAGAGATGTCTGGTTGAGTCTAGCAATAAATGGCCTCTTATAATCCCTGTGCTGTAGTCACCACCGGTATCATCATTGTTAAGTTTCTGGCGTCGAAGTAATGTCTTAATTCTCTCAAGCAATAGTCTTTGAGAAAAAGGCTTTGTTATGTAATCGTCAGCTCCCAAACGCAAACCTAATAATTCGTCTACTTCATCATCTTTTGAAGTTAAAAAAATCACTGGTAGAGTGCTTTTCTTTCTAATTTTTTCGAGTAATTCCATGCCGTCCAATCGTGGCATCTTAATATCTATAACAGCAAGGTCCGGGGGTGTTTGACTTATTCCAAGGAGTGCGTCTTCGCCGTCTTTATAGGCCTTCACAATAAAGTCCTCTGCCTCTAATGCCATCGACACTGATGTAAGTATATTTTGGTCGTCATCAACTAAGGCGATTATGTTAGTCATTTTGACTCTCCACATACTATTCGAGTCGCTCAAGATAAAGTCAAAATAAGGCACAATTATGATAAAAAGACTACACGGAAAAAGTTTTTCGCGAATTTCTAAAAGCGTCCTAAATCTTTGAGAAGGTAGTAGTGGTTCTGGTAAAATAAATTTGCTCATGCCTCATTAAAAGCGGCCAATTAACTTAGGTTAGATTTCTGCTTGAAATAAACGTTAAAAAACAATAGGTTGCCATGTTTTTTATTTTGATACTGAAGCTGTTTAGAAGCAATCCAGAATTTGTGCACATATGAGTTGTATATTTTGTGGCTATGTGATGCTTGGGCCCCAAATGTCGGAGTTTGAAAAAATTTGCAAATAAAGGGTATCGATAGGTGCAAGTAGAAAATATATTTCTATAATTCTAAAAAATCTGCTTAACTATTGGTTTTAAAAAAGTTGTTCATGGAATTCGGTTTTATTCCCTGGGGAGGATATATCTAAACTTTTCGTGAAAGATTGTAGGCTCTAGAAAGAACTAACGGCAAAGAGAAGTATGGAGGCAATGTTGGGTAAAAATGGTGTGGCCCCGAGCTATGAGCATCTTCGGTTGCATGGATTGGAAAATCTTGGCTCGATTCATTGGAATCTTAGTGCTCCCGCTCTTTATCAAGAAGCCATCCGAAGGAACGAGGGGGTAGTAACGGTTGGGGGTGCGCTCACCGTCGCTACAGGAATTCATACGGGTAGATCGCCAAAGGATAAATTTATTGTGGATACGCCGTCTATTCATGACCACATAAATTGGGGCAATGTCAATAAGCCCATAAGCGAGGAAAACTTTGAATCGTTATTCAAAAAAGTAACCTCGTATCTTCAAGGCCGTGACGTATTTGTCCAGGATTGTTTTGCGGGTGCTGATCCTGAATACAGATTAAACGTCCGAGTAATAACAGAATCTGCATGGCCAAGCCTATTTGCACAAAATATGTTTATCAGGCCCTCAGTGGAGGAAAAACAAAGTTTTCTTCCAGATTTCACGGTAATTCATGTTCCCGGTCTGCAGGCCGCCGGAGCAAATGATGGCGTGAACTCGGAAACTTTTATCCTTGTAAATTTTGATAGAAAAGTGGTTTTGATAGGAGGAAGCCATTATGCAGGAGAAATAAAAAAGTCAATCTTTGGAATTCTTAACTACCTCCTTCCAGATAGAGACGTTATGCCAATGCATTGTTCAGCGAATGTCGGAAGCAATGGGGATAGTGCGATCTTTTTTGGACTATCTGGCACAGGAAAAACGACCCTATCTGCCGATAAATCAAGGGCCTTAATTGGTGATGATGAACACGGTTGGTCACAAAATGGGATTTTCAATTTTGAGGGTGGATGCTACGCAAAAGTTATAAATCTATCTGAGGAAGCAGAACCCGAGATATACGCCACCACTCATCGGTTTGGAACAGTTTTAGAGAATGTGGTATTTGAGCCTGTGACAAGAAACCTAGACTTGTGGGATAAGAGCCTTACTGAGAATACTAGAGCTTGCTATCCACTAGATTTCATTGAAAACGCCAGTCCTACCGGAATAGCAAGCCATCCCAAAAACATTGTTTTACTTGCTGCAGATGCGTTTGGGGTCTTACCTCCAATATCAAAGCTATCGCCTGAACAGGCCATGTATCATTTTCTATCCGGTTATACTGCTAAAGTAGCAGGTACTGAAAAGGGAATGGGAAGTCAGCCTGAAGCTACTTTCTCCACATGCTTCGGTGGGCCATTCATGCCAAGACGTCCAACTGTATATGGAGAAATGTTAAGAGAGAGATTATCAAAACATGGAGGCTCGTGCTGGTTAGTCAATACAGGGTGGTCGGGTGGGTCTGTTGCTGATGGTGCAGAAAGAATGAAAATTGGTTATACACGCGCCATGCTGAGAGCAGCATTAGATGGAAAATTAGATGGAACTCCTATTAATTTTGACAATTGCTTTGGGCTGGGTATTCCAAACACTTGTCCCGATGTTCCTTCAGAAATTTTACAACCAAGAAAGGCTTGGTCTGATCCAAAAAGATATGATTCAGTTGCGAGGGATTTATGTGGAAGGTTTGAGAATAATTTTCAACAATTTATTGATCATGTTGACAAAGATGTGTTGGCTGCCGGTATAAGTGCTTCATAGTAAAATTGTTCAAAAGATTAAATTGAATAGTCGAAGCCACACTGGATCAAGAGACACGTTAGTCACGACCGAATTAAATGTACCCTTTTCCACTCCCTTTAAATTTTTATGAATTGGATAATCTATGTATGACTTGCTGTCGGGACTCACGGTAATTGAGGGGTCAGCTTTTGTTGCAGCTCCGTTAGGTGGAATGACGTTAGCTCAGCTTGGAGCAAATGTTATACGTTTTGACCCTATCGGGGGGGGCATGGATTTCAAACGTTGGCCTTTAGATAAAAAAGGAAACAGCCTTTATTGGAATGGACTAAATAAGGGCAAAAAATCGATCACTATAAATATAAGGGAAGATGAGGGTCGTGACCTTATTAAGGCCTTAATATGCGCGCCAGGGCCTGAAAATGGAATATTTCTGACAAATCACCCACCAGGGGGGCCTTTAAATTTTGATGATCTTCGGTCTAAAAGAAAAGATCTAATAATGTTAAATATTTTAGGTAGTCACGATGGGACGCCAGCTGTTGACTACACTATAAATTGCGCACTAGGTTACCCATTGGCGACAGGGCCAAGAAATAGTGAAAACCCAGTAAATCACCTGTTACCAGCATGGGATCTTGTAACTGGCAGTATGGCTGCAACTGGTATCTTGGCTGCTGAGCGTAAGAGAAATCGATCTGGAAACGGGGAACTTGTAAATCTAGCGTTATCAGATGTTGGCATTTGGGTGGCAAGTGCCCTTGGGCATTTAGCAGAAAGTGCTTTATTGGGAAGAAGTAGAGAAGCTGACGGTAACCATATTTATGGTGCGTTTGGCCATGATTTTGTAACAAGAGATAATTGTAGAATCATGTTAACAGCCCTTACCAAAGCTCAATGGAAGCGATTAAAGACTGCTATTAAAATAGAAGGTGCTGTTGTTGAATTGGAAAATAAACATAACACTGACCTTGATGACGAAGGTAGTAGATATGAGTTTCGGGATGAAATTGTAGGCTTAATAAAACCCTTTGTTTCACAAAATGATTATCAAACTATAAAGCTTATATTGGATGCGAATGGCGTCTTGTGGGGTCCTTATCAAACCTTTGACGAGCTGGTAAAAAAAGACCCACGTTGTTCTGAGGAAAACCCATTAATTCGAACAATTTTTCAAAAAGACTTAGGAGAATTCCCTGCCGCAGGCCTCCCTCTTCGTTTTAAAGAACTTGAGGAGCAGCCACTCAAACCTGCGCCGAGTTTGGGGGAACATACAGGCGAAGTAATTTCTAATCTACTGGGACTTCCAGATCATGTCATCAGTGATTTGCATGATCGAGGAATCATTGACTGCTCAAGTTAATTCAAAAGAATCAAGCATATTCTGGAGTTACTTATACCAAGTTCCGTCTAAATTGTTTTCACAAAGCCATTCCGCAAAGTTAGTGTGCGAGTAAAACTGCTGTGTCCAGTCAGCGAGGGTTTTGTCACGGTGTGTAGCGGCAAAGTACTTTGGCAGATGCCCAATCCAACGTTGGTGCTTGCGGGGGAAATGAAGATATGGAAAAAATTTAAGTTGCTGCAGCGCTTCAGGCAAATATTCAATTCCATATTCGTTTAATATAAATAAGGACGCGGCCAATCCGGTTCTATCAGCACCGCCGGAACATTTGAGAAGGATAGGGCGGTCAGCTGTATTGAATACCCTGACCATTTCAATCAATGTTGCTTTTTGGGGGAGCCTTCTTGAATGTAGTGAGAGGTCGATATGTTGAATATTTAATTGGTTGCAAAGCCTCTGCTCTGGTGCATACCACTTAGATAAAGGATTTTCGCCCCGTAAATTTACGAGCGACTTAATTTTGTTTCGTTTTAGTAGATAGTCAAAATATGACCCATACGCCTGTGCGGAGCGATATAACTGATCGTTAATTTGATGCCAGTTGTGGGAACTGGCTATGACAAAGTTCCAAAAAAACAGTTTACTCACCCTTTTCTGGCAACCACGTCGTGGGATCCGCTGTCCGTTGTTCTCGGGAAACAGAATTCTTTACTTGATGTTCCCCACCAATATTGCTAGGGGGAAACCAAATCCATGGTATGCCTTTCCCCTCTGCATATTTTAGCTGTGCATTTAACTTTCTATCCTCATGATATTGTTCGACGTTAAACCCTCTGTGCCTCAAAGTTTGTGCTGTTTTGTTCACGAGTCGGTAAGGGGCTCCTCTAGTATGAATTACTAATATTTCCGTTGGTGACTTTTTATCAGTTTTTATTCGCTTTTCTTTTAGTAGTTTTGCAAAGATACGGCTTAATCCTATAGAGATTCCAATCCCTGGTAAGCGTTTGCTCACGAAATCCCCTACCAGATTATCATACCGTCCGCCACCACAAATTGATGGATAGGCAGGATATTCCGCGAAACGAGTTTCGTAAACTGTGCCTGTGTAGTAGGCTAAACCTCGAGCTATCGAGAGATCGACAGAGAAAGCCTCCTTATCGATATGTTCTAGCTCTTGCATAACAAAAGTAAGTTCTGTCAAGCCCTGGTTGAGTAATTCGGAGTGCACTCCCAAGTTCTGAATTTGATCTACGACTTGCTGCCCAGAGCCACGTATTTGTGTGAGTTGAAAAATTTTATCAATTGTTTTGGTATTTAGTCCTAACTCGTCTTTAAGTAAGTCTGCGACCCCATCAAAACCAATTTTATCAACTTTATCAATCAGACGTATAGCTTCTGGCGTATTTTCCATATCTAAGCCGGAATAATAGCCTTCCAATATTTTTCTATTGTTAATTTTAGTGACTACTGGGCCGGCGTCGATTGATTTAATCACTTGATTCATGATTGCTGGAATTTCAACATCGAAATGCAATGGAATTTCTCTTGTGTCGACTACATCAATGTCGCATTGCATAAATTCCCTAAAGCGCCCACCTTGGGGGCGTTCGCCTCTCCAAGCCTTTTGTATCTGATACCTTTTGAATGGAAAGTCTAGGTTTTCCATGTTTGCAGCAACATAGCGAGCCATTGGAATCGTCAAATCATAATGAAGCCCATAAGTCGGTTCTTTATCTGAGTCGGATGTATCCAATAATCGCCCTATGGTATAAATTTCCTTATCAGTATCACCTTGCTTTAAAAGTACATCTATTGGTTCAACTGTTCTTGGTTCAATTGAAGTGAACCCATAACTTTCAAAAATAGTGCGAATTTGATCTATCCAGTCAAGTTCAACTCTTCTTTCCTCTGGCAGTAGTTCCGGGAATCCACTTATTGGACGCAACTTTTCTTTTGCTGTTAAAACGGGTTTTTTGGATGGGCTCATCGAACAGCCTCTCTATTAAAAGGTACTACTTTTGTCAAACAAAGGCCAAGGTATTGATTTTTACTCGGCAATTGTGGATTTTAAATTATTCTGAAAGGCTGAATGTTTACTCTGCCCCATCCATCCCCATTGCGTGTTGATATATCGCCAACAGCTCTTCTTGTTCTAATCGATCTTCGCGATCCATTCTACGGAGCCTAACTAATTGTCTCATTATCTTTGCATCAAACCCGTTTCCTTTAGCTTCAGAAAAAATCTCTCGGATATCTGCTGTTAAAGCATTTTTTTCCGCTTCTAAACGTTCGATGCGCTCAATATACGACCGTAGTGTTTCACCCGCTATTCCACCAACCTCTGCCATTTTTTTTCCAATATGTTGAAGATGCCGAAGTTACCAAAAAAGGCAAACTTTATGACAGTACGTCTTAAATGATGTGTTCGGGAGGTTCAAATCAAATTTGAATAAAATTACCTGAATGAAAAGGTGTATATTAACATTATTAAATTTAGTCGTTTTACCGAAGGTGCCAGTCTTGAAAGGGCCAAGTTTCTTATCATTCTGGTTTTATTGGTCGATTTAAGAGCTCTGATACAGATATTTTTATATCTTTTTCATTATAAAGAATATCATACACCGTTTTGCAGATAGGTAAGTCAATACCGAGTTCCTTTTGCTTTTTCATAACGGAGGAGGCGCTAGACCAGCCCTCAACAACACCCCCTATTTTTTCACGTGCAATATCTTTGCCGTTACCGTTACCCAAAAGCTCTCCAAATAAAAAATTCCTTGATTGTCTACTTGAACAACTTAGTAATACGTCCCCAAGCCCAGACAGACCAGATAGTGTTTCTGAATTGCCACCCAAAGCTGTAGCTAAACGACGCATCTCTGCTAAGCCCCTTGTGATTAAAGCTGCCTTTGAGTTTTCTCCAAAACCTGCCCCCTTCGCCATTCCACTAGCGATAGCTAACACATTTTTTACAGCTCCGCCAACTTGCACGCCAACAAGGTCAGAGCTAGCGTAAATGCGGAATGTTGTGCTGCTAAATTGTTGGGCGAGACTTTGGCTGTCCACAAGGTCGTTCATGGCGAGTGTTGCGGCGCTCGGAAATCCTTTAATTACCTCAGCCGCGAATGTAGGCCCAGAAAGATGGGCCAAATTTTTTTCTGGAAATATTTTTGACAATTCATTTGAAAGCAGATTGCCAGTGGTTTGTTCGAAGCCTTTTGCACAGCATATAACTTTCGAATCTGAATCAATTAGAGGCGCACACTCCTTTGCAATCTTTCTAATAGCATTTACTGGTACAACAAGAAGATAGACTTGGGATGAGCAAGCGATCTTAAGATTAGTTGTTGCTCTAATTTTTGAGCTTAATTTAAGTTCCCCAAAATAGCGTTCATTTTTGTTGCGTTTATTTATATTGTTTATCGTCTCAGAGCTTCTTCCCCACAGTATCACTTCGTGATCTAGCTCAGCAAGCATATGGGCCAAAGCGGAGCCCCACGCACCTGCACCTAGAACAGAAATTTTCGAGATCAACATCCTGTACTTCCCAAATACGTAAACCTTATCTAGCTATTGTCTAATGGCCATCGTGGCTTTGGCAAAAAATCAAAATCATCAAAGTCCCCCTTGTAAAATCGCTCTACACCAGTCCAAGCAATCATTGCAGCATTGTCAGTGCATAGAGAAATTGGAGGGGCAATAAATTTAATTCCCTTTCGATGACTGAGAGTTTGTAATGCTGTTCGTATGCTTTCATTTGCAGCAACTCCGCCAGCGACAACAAAGGAAAAGTTTTTACTAAAATCTAGTTGGCATTTGTCGATAGCATTTGAGCAGCGATCTACTATGACGTCACAAACAGCCCTCTGAAATGAAGCCGAAATATCCGCTTTATCCTGTGAAGAAATATTACAGAATTTACTTATTGTATATCTAACAGCGGTCTTCAAACCAGATAAAGAAAAATTGCAATCCGGTCTGCCTAGTAGAGGTCTTGGGAAATAATATTTTTTAGGATCACCTCTAAGAGCTAGTTTTTCAAGGTTTGGACCGCCCGGCATGTTAATACCCAGTAACTTAGCAATTTTATCAAAGGCCTCGCCAACTGCATCATCAAGTGTAGTTCCCAATAATTTATAGCTACCTACATCTTCGACGATTAAAATTTGACTGTGTCCGCCAGATACAAGCAAAAGCAGATACGGGAAATCCAATTGGTCTGTCAGCCGAGCAGTTAAGGCATGCCCTTCTAAATGATTTACCGCGAGGAAAGGTATTCGATTTGCTAAAGCTAAGGCCTTTCCAAACGTCGCGCCGACGAGTACTCCACCAATGAGACCTGGGCCACCGGTGGCAGCGACTGCGTTGAGTTCTCCAAAGTTGATTCCCGCTTCTGTGATCGCGCGGGAAACTATGATATCGATTGACTGTACGTGGGCTCTTGCGGCTAATTCGGGAACTACCCCGCCGTATGGTCGGTGATGTTCGAATTGAGAACCCACTATGTTTGACAAGATTCTGAAGTCGTTAGAAACCACCGCAGCTGCAGTTTCATCACAACTTGACTCGATTCCAAGCACCAGAAGTGGGTTACGCGTCTTATTTTTAAGATTAACGTTTTCCTCAGCCATAGTTAATTTCTAACTTTCCTTGCACGTGGTAAAGGTCTACACATTCATACCATGAATATCCATACTATAAAAACACCCCTTATAAAGATAGGCACTCGAGGGTCTAGACTAGCACTCGCGCAGGCTGAGGAGTTTAAGAAATATTTGGTTGAGAATGTCGATATTTTTAGAGAGCCCGGTGCAGTTGAAACAGTTGTTATACATACGACTGGCGATAAAATATTGGATCGCCCGCTTAGCGAAGTTGGCGGCAAGGGACTTTTTGTGAAAGATATAGAAAAAGCCCTCGTTGCAGGTCACATCGATGCGGCTGTTCATTCAATGAAAGATGTGGAGACTTTTTTAAATCCTAAAACAAGAATAGGGTGCATTCTGCCCCGAGAGGAGATTAACGACGCTTTGATATCTAATTCATCAGAAAGTTTAAAGGATCTTCCGTATGGTAGTATAATTGGTACGTCTTCTGTTCGACGCGTAGGCCTTATCAAAAATCAGCGCCCAGACTTGAAAACAGTTTTATTCAGAGGAAACATTAATACAAGATTACAAAAATTAGACGACAGAGAAGTTGATGCAACCATTCTTGCTGTTGCCGGGTTGAAACGCGTTGGTTTGGTCGATCGAATAACCCAGAAGTTTACACTTGAGGAAATTCCACCAGCCATTGGGCAGGGTGCAATTGGTGTGCAATGTAGACTGCCAAAATGTAAAGCTGATGAAAAAATTTTAAATTGGATTAGCACGGTAAATCATAGAGAATCTGCTATTTGTGTCGAGTCAGAGAGGGCGATGCTCGAAGCGCTTGACGGGTCCTGTCAGACCCCAATAGCGGGTTTTTCTAAATTGATAGAGGAAGAAAACATTACTTTGAAAGGTTTTGTGATTTCACCTGACGGAACAAAAATTTATTCAGAGAGCGATACTTCCAGTCAAGCAGAAGCGGTCAAATTGGGACAGGAAATTGGCCAGCGGCTTTTGATAAAGGCTGGCTCGGATCTGGTTAGATAGATTATCATGAAAGTTATTATCACCAGAACAGTGCTAGATTCGAAAAACTTTGCGGCCAAATTATCTGAGATTGGCATGCACTCGCTTATTTCACCAGTGATCAAAATTGTCTCTTTGCCCACTGAAGTGCAAAATATATCAGAGTTTCAGTCTATAATAATAACCAGCAAGAATACATTGGCCACGATTAAAACACTTAGGTTAAGTAAAAAAACTTTGATGTTTTGTGTAGGCGATGCAACAGCTTTATTATTTAAGAAAGCTGGTTTTTCGAATATTAGGTCAGCTTCCGGCAGCAGTGAGGACTTGTTGCGGATAATTAAGCAAATTTGTAATCCGATGAGTGGACCCGTTTTGTATCTGGCCGGCAAAAATACGCGTGGTTTAATTGAAAAAGAGTTAAGTCAATCTGGTTTTAAATTAGAAAAAAGAATTGTCTATCAGGCGGAAGCCGCTACCTGTTTAACAGATGCTGCTCAGCAGGCTCTTCGGTATGGGGAGATTGTCGGTATATTTATATTCTCACCGAGATCAGCTATGATATTAAATGAATTGATAAAAAAGTTTAGTTTAGAAGACTCGTTAAAATCCGTTACCGCATTTTGTCTAAGTGAAGCCGTAGCTAAGGAAGCTTCAAACACGGTTTGGAACAAAATACTTGTTAGCGAAAAACCCACACAGAAATCGATATTGGCACTTGCAAAAAAAAATAGTAAATCTCTTATTAATTAAGAGATACAGAGCCTCTTGACATGACGAGGGCAAAATATGGCCAAGCGTGAAAGAAAAAAAAGCGTAAGTCTTACCAATCCAGTGCCAAATGCTGATGTGGCTGGGCCAAGTTCCGTGGACTACAATACAAAAAAACGATCAAAGATGAAGTGGTTTATGGCCGCGCTCTTGCTTTTATTAATGATATTTATAGGAGGCGCGCCTTTATTTTTGGATTACTTCCCAATAATGCGTCAATTTTTACCATTAGAATTTTTAAATCGGTCTTTTGCCTTTGAGGATAGAGAAGGCGATACAAACCTGACTGATTCTGAAAAAAAAGTGGAGAATGAAGAAGAAAACAACGTCAGTTCAAATAAAGTTCTGACGGTAAGTAATACAAATGAGGATGCAAAATTACGTGGGCAATTAGAGCGCCTTTCAAACAAATTTTATTCCCTGCAGCAACGCGTTCAGAAATTAGAAAAAGATCAAAAAGAGTTTGATGCCCGCGTTTCAAGCCAGAGATTGAAAAGGTTATCGACAGATGAAAGCCAGATTGAGTTGTCCGTGCCGAGTGAAGCCGCTAATCCGGATCAAAGCTTTTTAATCATGATCCAGGAGATTAACAGCGAGTTAAATGATCTAAAAGCCCAATTGCAAGACAAAAAGTTATTTTTTGAAGGAAATAAAAGAGACATGTCAACATTGCGGGGTAAAAAACCAATTTCTGAAAGCGGCGCGGCAATAGTTATAACTACCCCAAAGTTGCTGCAAATAAGCGTTGGGCAATTAGCAAATTCAATGGCATCGGGTCAGGATTTTTCTTTTCAGTTAGATTTAATAAAACAACTTGTTGGGGATAAGTCGAAGGTAGCTGCATTAGTAAAAGAGTTAAGGCCCATTGCCCTAAGGGGGGTGAAATCTGAAAGCTTTTTAAGAAAAGACTTTATCGAGAAAATAGACCGAATATCAACTCCGACTCAAGAAAAAGAAACAATATTTGGAGAGCTTAAACATCAACTTAAATCACTTGTAAAAATTAAAAAGTTAACGGGAATAGCGTTAGATACGGATGAAGCAATTCTAGTTGATGCTCATGACGCTGTTAAAAAATTTAATTTTAAGCTAGCATCAGAAAAAATCTCATCTTTGCCAAACTCAGTTCGCATGCAAATGAACGACTGGTTAATGATCGTAAAAGATAGAGTAGATGCATATCGATTATTAGCGAAGCTGAAGCAACTAACACTTGCAGCACCCCGTCAGAAAAATAGCTGAAAATGTTCAAAGTACTTTTTTTCTTCTTGTTCCTAACTTGTTTGATTGGATTATCTGTTTGGCTTACGGATAATCCAGGAAGCGTTACAATATATTGGCTAGGTTATGAAATCCAAACCTACTTCGGCGTGTTGTTGTTTGCGTTATTAGGTCTATTGATGTCCATTTTGCTATTTGCTCGGATTGTAAGAGTAATCTTTAAAAGCCCGAGAGAGTTTTTTAATGCACGGAAGAGACGTCGCGAGACTGAGGGTTATAAGGCGCTTACATTTGGTATGGCCGCTGTTGCTGCAGGTGATAAAGATGAGGCTACCAAGTTTTCAAAGCAAGCTGAAAAGCTTTTAGGCAACCCTCGAATAACAAGATTATTATCTGCGCAAACCGCAGCGCTTAATGGAGATGGAGAAGCAGCGTCAAGATTTTTTAATACCCTAAGCAACGACAAAGAAACAAGGTTCGTCGGTCTTGTAGGTTTGATAAGGCAGGCCCAGCATTCTGGTAATACAACGGTCGTCCATAAACTAACAAAAGAAGCGTACGAATTACGCCCCGGGTCAGCTTTCATCGTCGAGACACTATTCGATTTGCAAATAGCCAATGGGTCTTGGGAAGAGGCAAATAAAACTCTTGCCGATTCTGTACGAAGAAAAGTGAAGCCAGAAAGTTTAGTCAAAAAGTCTAGAGCTGTAGTCTTGTCAGCTCTTGCCCAGTCAAAGAAGCTTGAGGGGAATGAAAAAGAGGCAATCTTCGCATCCGAGTCAGCACTCAATTATGATAAAGAATTTGTGCCTGCGGCACTCATAAGAACAGGTTTAATTTCTGATGTAAAATCGCAACGAAAAGCTGTGTCGTTTATCGAGTCATTTTGCAAACGGAAGCCACATCCGAAAATCTTGGAGGCATACGTGAAGCTTTGGCAGAATGAGGAAGATCTGCAAAAGTATCAACGATTACAGAATCTCTTGGATCATAAGGTTGTGGACGACGAGGTAATGCTCTTTATGGCGCAATCAGCATTAAACGCTCATTTATGGCGAGAAGCGCGAAGTAAAATTGAGTTGATCAAAGAAAAAAAGGTCACAGTTTCATATTGTCTTTTGATGTCAGAACTTGAGAAACTTGAGATGCATGATGATAATTTGTCTAAGAGCTGGTTAGAAAAAGCCTCACGAGCACTTCCAGACAAAACGTGGGCATGTAATAGCTGTGGCGCGGTTGCTCTAGAATGGTCCGCGACCTGTGGAAATTGCCATGCTTTTGATACCATTATTTGGAAGGAGCCTCCAAGAGTAGAGCAACTCCATACCGTGCTTTTCTCGAAGGATGAAGATCAGCAGGCTCAAATTATAGAAAACGAGAAATTAGGATAGTGATCTGGCTGATAGTGCCTGCAATAATAATTTTTTTGGTTAGTCTAGTGCCTGGACGATTTCGTCGCACATCGATTTTGCGTCCGAAAAAAGCATCATAGTATTATCTCGGAAAAACAATTCATTCTCTACACCAGCATAACCCGAGGCCATAGACCTTTTAATAAAAAGTACGGTTTTCGCATTTTCAATATCCAATACAGGCGTCCCATAAATTGGACTTGACGGGTCAGTCTTAGCGGCCGGGTTGGTTACATCGTTCGCACCTATGACAAAGGCAACATCAGCTCGCGCAAAATCTTTATTAATTTCATCTAATTCTAATATTTGTTCATAAGGGACATTTGCTTCAGCTAGGAGAACATTCATATGGCCTGGCATGCGACCAGCAACGGGATGAATAGCGTAGCGAACATCAACGCCATCGGCTTGCAGTATCTCCCCCATTTCGCGCAAAGCGTGCTGTGCTTGTGCTACGGCCATACCATATCCTGGAACAATTATAACTGAAGACGCGTTTTTCATAATAAAAGCCGCATCTTCTGCGCTTCCAGATTTAATGGCCTTTTCGCGGCTTGTTGTGGTGCCAGAGATTTCTGAGCCGTCACCGAACCCACCCAGTATTACACTAAAGAAAGATCGATTCATGCCCTTACACATAATGTAAGATAGGATGGCTCCCGATGAACCTACTAACGCCCCAGTCACTATTAAAAGGCTATTCCCAAGTGTAAAGCCAATGCCGCATGCGGCCCATCCAGAATAAGAATTCAACATAGATACCACGACGGGCATATCAGCTCCACTAATTGGCACAATTATCAAAATGCCAATAATCAGCGATAATAAAAATATTCCCCAAAAAGTGCTCTCAATTTGCTCAATGGTCATCCAAGCAATTAAAGCGACTAAAGTAATTCCTAAGATTGCATTAACGAGGTGTTGGCCTGGGAAAGTTAGTGGTGCGCCAGTTATAAGCCCTTGCAGTTTCCCAAATGCGATAATTGAACCTGTAAAGGTTATCGCACCTATAGCTAAACCAATTAACATTCCTATTAAACTATCTTTGCTGATGTCTAAAAAAGTGCCAATTCCGTGTGCCTCAGGCCTAAAAAACGCGGCTGCGGCCACGAAGCAGGCGGCTAATCCAACGAGGCTGTGGAACCCTGCAACTAGTTGAGGTAGGGCCGTCATTTTTATTTTTCGGGCTATGAATGTCCCTATTCCGCCGCCGATAATAATTCCAGCGAGAATAACTTCGTAACTCAATACAGTTGGCAGAGTTAAAGTAGTTCCAACAGCGATAATCATCCCGAGGATCCCGAAAAGATTCCCTCGGCGCGCAGTACCAGGCGAACTTAACCCTCGTAGTGCCAATATAAAAAATACGCTGGAAATTAAGTAAAGGATGGCTGAAATATTATCCGTCATTGTAGTTCCCTAAGTCAGCGTTTTTTCTTAAACATTGACAACATTCGTTGAGTTACAATGAAGCCGCCAAAAATATTAATAGACGCTAAAACGACTGCGAAAAAACCCGTGATTTGAGCAAAGTTGATTTCAGAGGGGCCGGCGGCTATCAGTGCACCTACTATAATAACTGAAGAAATAGCATTTGTTACGCTCATAAGAGGTGAATGCAAAGCGGGAGTGACACGCCAAACAACGTAGTAGCCGACAAAGCAGGCTAAAACTAATACTGTAATACCAAAGATAAGTGGATCGACGCTTCCTGGTTGCACTTTATACCTCTTTACTCGATTCTTTAATTAGTTCCTTATATATGTCCTGATACAGCAGTGTAAAATTGTATAAATAATACATTTAATACTTTATTGTAGGTTGATTGGCTTGGTTAAACCGAGGTTGTAACCGCTTCGTGAACGATTTCGCCATCTTTTGTTATCATCGAACCTACGATGATTTCATCTTGCATATTAATTTCTATCTTATTTTCTGAACTATTAATAAGTGGTGATACAAAATTTAGCAGGTTTTTGGCAAAAAGGGCTGATGCGTCAATTGCTACTCTACTAGCCAAATTTGTGCAGCCAATTATTTGAACCCCGTTACGGTCGACTAACTTATTGGGTTCAGAAAGCGGGCAATTCCCTCCTTGTTCTACGGCAAGGTCCACAATCACTGAACCAGGCTTCATAGTGTCAACCATCTCTGTTGTTAATAAAACCGGAGCTGGTTTTCCAGGTATTAAAGCTGTGCAGATGATGATATCCTGCTTTGCAACTGTAGCTGCGATTAATTCTGCTTGCTTCTTCTTGTACTCATCACTCATTTCCCTAGCATAGCCGCCGCTCGTCTCGGCTTGCTTAAATTCCTCATCCTCTACAGCAATGAACTTAGCGCCTAAACTTTCGACGTTTTCTTTTGCTGCTGGTCGAACGTCACTCGCCGACACCACGGCACCAAGTCTGCGAGCTGTTGCAATAGCTTGAAGACCTGCAACTCCCGCCCCCATTACAAGACATTTAGCAGGTGGAACGGTTCCTGCGGCAGTCATCATCATCGGAAATGCTTTACCATAGGTTGTACATGCTTCGATAACTGCCTTGTAACCTGCTAAGTTGGATTGGGAAGACAAAACATCCATCGTCTGTGCTCGCGTTATCCGTGGGATTAATTCCAAAGCGAAACAGGTTATATTTTGCTTGGCAATTAAATCAATCAAACCTCTATCCTTATAAGGTTCCATTAGGCTTACCAATATAGATCCAGATTTGAGAAGCTTTACTTCATCGAGCTTTGAGACATCCTTGTCTTTTGGCCCTATTGGTTTGTTTACTTTCAATACGATATCTGCGTTCTCTAGGACCCTCGATGCGTCGTCAAAGATATTTGCACCAGCTTCTCGATATTCGTCGTCTGTGATTCCTGCTGTGATGCCTGCCCCTTTTTCAATGTTTACTTGGAGCCCCATCGCAATAAATCTTTTGACTGTATCAGGAGTTGCGGCTACCCGCTTCTCGTCCAACCGCCTCTCTTTTATTATTCCAATTTGCATTGAATGTGCCCTCACAGAAAGCTTTTATAAATTAAAAATATTCTCTCGTAAGCCGACGAATCAGGAGTTTTTTTGAGAGAACCGACTCCTTTTCAATTGTTTCTGGAGTTTATTAGGCTTTTCGGAGCTTTGACGCAATGATTTTATTCTACAAGTGAGCCTCGTCGTTCAATTTCTAACCTCATTATGTCGTTTCTCAAGAGGTTTTGAATTTGTTCATGAGCTTTCTGGCAGGCAGCGTAGTCGGTATTTAGGGAAAGCTCTGCATGATTATTTTTTTTCATTTGGCAATTTTTGTTGACCTCTGATGCCACGTTATTCCAATTTTTTGCGGTGAAACTGGCCTCCTCCGCATAATAGAGGTCCCGCTCGTCTGCGTTTTTAAATGACTTTTTGCGGAGTACAACATGTAGTTTTCTTGGCAAACCAAATAAAGGTCCCACGCTCGCCTTATTATGATTGATGTTTTGAATAGTAATGTTTTGCCTCAGTGCCAGCCTATCTAGTAAATTGAATGTTCTTATTGGAGTTAAAACAATTACCTTATCCCAATAGTTTTCTTTAGAACACCTAACCTTTATCGGCGGCTTTAGTATTGAGAGGTTTATAAAATGGGGAATGTTTGTTCGTCTAACGGTAGTATTCATCCCATTATATTCGCACACCAAGTTCGTTTGATTAGATGTGGTGAAAGTATACTCTGAAAATTTCGTCAAACCGGGGCTGTCAGACACTGGTTGTGCACAACCCGATATCAGTAAACAGAATCCTGTCATTAACTTCGAAATGAAGTTTATGCATTTTCTCATAAACGACCATCCAAAACCCTATAAACGGAATATTATCAATAGAGCTTTAGAAGATCAAAGTCTGTCTTAGAAATTATCTGAAAGTCCTCGGGATTTGGTTGAATTTTTTTATATTTTGCACCATATCAAAGGAAGAGGGTATTGGAGCGGAAATTGGTGGTTAAATCAGAAAATAGTGGATTAGTGATTTGGTTATCTTTTCTAATAACAATGGTCATATTGATGGTCATTATAGGGGGTATCACGCGAGTAACGGGCTCAGGCTTATCAATGGTAGAATGGCGACCGCTGGTTGGATGGCTGCCCCCTTTAGATGACCAAGAATGGGAAAGAGTATTTAATTTATACAAAAGATCGCCAGAATTTATATCACTGAATTCTTGGATGGACTTATCGGCTTTTAAAGAAATTTTTTGGTGGGAATATGTTCATAGATTATGGGGCCGCATGATTGGGTTAGCCTACTTCGTGCCTTTGCTGTTTTTTTTAGTTTTTCGAAAAATCCCAAAACAATTGACCCCAAAAATTGTATTAATAACCATCCTTGGTTTCATGCAGGCTTTTATTGGTTGGTGGATGGTGAAAAGTGGATTGTCTGGAGAACCTTCGGTAAGCCAATATAGACTGGCCACCCATCTTGGAATGGCATTTATTATTTTAGGGGTGTTAGTTTGGACGCTTATGGACCTAGTTGTTGGCGTTGGGCCTTCGACAACAAGTACCATTGTGCTCCATGCTAAATTAGTCTGTGGACTGATTTTGACTACAATTTTGGCCGGTGCTTTGGTTGCTGGTCTAAACGCTGGACTTATTTATAACATGTTTCCGTTGATGGGTGGAAAAGTTGTTCCAGAAGATTATTTGGCCATGAAGGTAGTATGGCGAAATATTTTCGAAAATCCTGCGGCGGTGCAGTTTAATCATAGGTTGCTGGGAGTGGTTACCACGGTCGCAATCGCGTGGTTGCTATTTAGGTGTTTGAAGTTGAATACCGCTACTCTTACAAGATCTGCTGCATATAGCCTCGGAGCCTTAGTTGTTCTACAGTTCAGTCTTGGAGTTTTAGCTCTTATAAATAGTGTTCCTCACAACCTAGCTATAGCTCACCAACTTGTGGGTGTTTGTCTCTTTATCAATAGCTTAGTTCTGATAAGACTACTGAGGGCGCCCGCGGGTTCAAATAACGCGATCCAATATTAATTGCTGAGGAAAGAACAAATGGGAAGAGGTTGTCTTATTCGGAGGCTGCTTGTTCCACTTTTTGTATTCTGCGCTTCAAAGTTCTGGCATCCGGCGCCAACTTGGCATTCTTAGTGTTTTTTAAAAACGAGTCCAAGCCGCCTTTATATTCGATAGTTCTGATCGTAGATGCAGCTACTTTCAAGCTCACCGTTTCACCAAGCGCCTCGCTGATGAAAGAAACTTTTTGAAGGTTCGGTATAAACCGTCTTTTATTCTTGTTATTAGCGTGGCTGACATTATTACCTGTCATTACACCCTTGCCAGTTATGGAACATCGACGAGCCACGGAACCGTCTCCTTTTTGATAAGTTACTCACCACTCAAAAGAATAGGGAGAGGGTATACGCCACTCTTAATTGAACGTCAAGGTAGCTATGATTTTTCGAAGTGTTTTATTTGTTGGTTATCTGAGGCGTGCCATAGCGTAATCAGCAAATGATGACAGCTTATTTTGAAGGGAATGGATAGCATTAAGGTCAAGGTTGCATCCAGATTTTTCTGTAATTTTATGAACTCCAGTTCCAAGAAGTAGTGAACTAAATTTAATAGAATTGGCGCCACGTATATCTGTTTCTAAATTATCTCCAATCATTAGATATCTAGAAGTATCCATTTTGCCGCTCAGCGATTTACAACGCTCAAAAACGGCAGGGTAGGGTTTACCTATATATGATACCACCCCTCCGATAGATGAATAATAGGCGGCAAGATAACCGGCACATATATGTGTTTTGTTGCCATGCAATACAGTTTTATCGGGATTTGTGCAGAGCATGGGAATATTAAGTGACTTCGCTCTTTGAAGGATTTCAATGTAATGATCTAGCGTTTCTTCGGCTTTGTCAGGGCCAGCGTTGAGAATCCAGTTTGATTTATCAAGAGCGGTCTCGATTAGAAAGTTTTCTTGGGGGATGACGTTTGGATAGCGGTTAGGGCCGGTTAGGTAGACTGGCCCATTAAATTGTTTTTTTTTCGACTGGCGCCTGGCAGAAAGCTGCCGTTTCGCTTCTCCGCCTGATGTAACTATCTCATCAAATAGACCGCTATCTATTCCTAGTGCGCTTAACCTCTCGTACACCACATTTTCTATCTGAGGAGAATTGGATAGAAATATTACGCATTTACCTTTTTGACGGAGGCCTTGTAATACGTTTTTGACACCTTCAAATAATGCTTGTCCATCATAGATAGTCCCCCATATATCGAAAATAAAAACCTCAAAAAAATGTGAAATTTCGTCTATTGATTGTAACTCTTTAATTGCCATAGATCTATTTTTCTACTGCTGTTGGTTCGCCAAATAAGTAGCCCTGACCGAAGTCAATCTTGAGATCTAAAAGGTCAAGAAGCATCTCTTCTGTCTCTATTTTCTCAACAATTAAGTCCATACCTTGTCGGTCCATGGCACCTTTCAAGGAATTCATTTTAATGAGGGCGCCTTCACCTTTTGCTACTTCGTGCAGAAGGTGAGCATCTATCTTAATGAATTTAAAGCCTTTACTAGATAGAGCCGAAAGATCAAAGTTCAGGTCCTTCAGTTTATCAACTGCCAGTCGAAAGCCTAAACCAGCCAGTCTTTTTAAATTTGTGTGTATTTCAAATGTACTGTCTTCGATAGTATTTTGACTGAATTCAAAAATAAGACTGGAGGCTAATTGTGCGTTATTAGCCATGAAATCTATAAAATCATTAAAAAACTCAATATCTGTAAGTGTCTTATTTGAAATATTACAGAAGAATAAAATGTTAGGCTGCTCTCGGCGTGTCTGGCGAACGAGCTGTACACATCGGAATAATAAAAGATTGTCCAAAGCTGCTGTGAGACCGGCAGCGTCTGATACAGGAAGATACTGCTCGGGTCTGATAATATTTCCTTCATTGTCAGTAATTCGGGAAAAGCACTCATAAAAAGCAGGAATTCTTTGAGGCAGGCGTACAGTGGGTTGTATATAGAGCTGAACACGGTCTTCTCTAACCGCTCTATCCAGAAAAGCGAGTATCTCCGTATCGTCATAATTCAGAAAAGGTTCACGTGGTCCAGCTTTTTTTGGATCGTTTTGGTTCGCTTTCTCGTCATCAGGTTTCATTTCTAGGGGAATATTTTTAGTGGTCTGGGTGCCACTAACCTTTTCTGTAACCTGTTTCATAAGGCCTCGGAGTATTCGTAACTCCGAAGCGACATTTTCAGTCTGCGGTAGTTTGTCAATTCTTTTTTGCAATTCTTTAAGCTGATCTTCAATTTTTATAACGATCTCTTTCGTATTTTCAAGATCGATAGAAACTTGGCGATTTTTTTTATTGATTTTCCTCAATAGCAGGAAAAAGTTGATAATTATAACTAGTGATGTCGATGTAATCGAAATGACAAAGCTGATTGTGCTGAGCGTCTCCTTCATTAAAATTTCGTAAAGTGGTCCGGAGACGAGCGCGACTATAAAGAGTGGTATGATCAGTATTTTCGACACCAGCAACGCTCCTTTTAAATTTATACTTCTTTAGAAGCCCAATACTCGGCCTCGATACCAACAGCCTCTGAGATATGCTCTATGTTATCATTTTTTAAGGCCTCAGATAATCCTTTGTTAATTTCGGTAAACAGCCTAGGTCCTTTGTAAATTAGCGCGGTGTAAAGCTGGATCAGGCTAGCTCCAGCCTTGACCTTGGTATATGCCGTTTCAGCACTGTCGACGCCGCCGACTCCTATTATTGGGATGCGTTGTTTTGCTGCAAGGAAGGTCTGCGCCAATTTTTGTGTAGAAAGTTCGAAGAGAGGTGCTCCACTTAGGCCGCCTGCTTCGCCTTGCTTAGCATCTAAAAGATTTTTGGGACGACTAAGCGTTGTGTTTGAGATAATAATCCCAGAAATGCCACTTGATACCGCCACATCAACAATTTCATGTATGTCTTCATTTCTTAGGTCGGGAGCAATTTTAAGAAGTAAGGGTAATGGCCGGTTCGCATCATTGTGGTTCAATGAAGCTGTAATTAACGTGTTTAAAAGTTCCTCCAGTTTTTCTACTTGCTGAAATGAACGAAGACCGGGGGTGTTTGGAGAAGAGACATTCACAGTGACATAATCAGCTATATTTCTTAAAAGTGTTAAGCATTCAACATAGTCCTCGACATGCGTTTGAGTATTTTTGTTGATCCCAATGTTTACGCCCAAGACCACAGATTTATCTTTACGTTTGCTTAGGCGCTGTAGTCCATCCATGATGCCCTTGTTATTGAAACCGAGCCTATTGATAACTGCATTATCTGATGACAACCTGAATACACGCGGACGGGGATTTCCTATCTGGGGCTTAAGAGTTAGTGTTCCTGCTTCCACGAACCCAGGACCAATTTGAGCTAGTTGGTCAAAAACCTCTCCATCTTTATCGAAGCCCGCTGCTAAGCCTATGGGATTCCGAAATCTTAACTCGAAAATATTTGAAATAGTTTCTGAAAAATCGCTGCCTCTCAGATCTTTTGATGATGCAAAACCTAACTTAAGCATTTTTATAGTAGTAGAATGGGCTATTTCTGCCGGAAGGTATCGAAGTAATTGGAGTGAGATTGTCTCTAACAGTTTATTCATGCGGCTCGTCTTTGAGTTTGGGTAATAAATGATTGCCAGAATCATCGATTGAAATTGCGGTTAGTCGGGTGACGTATTTCTTAAAAAAAGCGCCGTATAAATGGGGAAAATATTCATTATTTCTAGCTGGTTCCCATCTCAAATCATCAACGATTAAATGGGTATCAACTTCAAGTAGAAAAATGTCTTTTTCCCCGTTTCGATGCTTCTTGGCACTAATGGCTAGCTGCTTCGCGGTTGAAAAGTGGACAAAACCATCGTTTTTATCTTCAGCAGATGGGATATAAAATTCCAGTTCTAAAGACGCATCCAAATCTTTCTTCCGTGATAGATGATAAATCCATCTATTCTTCATATTTTAATACTCTCAGAAGTTGTAATGGTAAATCAAAAAGAATTACGTGCTCTTCAAAATTTATTCAAAAACTAAATTTACTAACTAATTTCGTTTCTAAACTTTTTTATTGTAGCTCCCACGGCCTCACAATCAGAAAAAATATCTAATTTTTCGACGTGTATAGCGGCAGAAATTACCCTCTCATCATCTAAAGCGATATCGGCAATTTTATCAGCAAATGTCTCAACTAAAACAACATGGCCTCCTTTTGATAAAGTTTTTATTTTATCTACTAGCGTTTCATAACATCCGACGTTCTTATAAATGGCCTTGCTAAAACCCTCTGCTGGATAGTCTAGTTCAAGCTCAACATCAATAGCTACTCGCTGCTTACTATGTCTTTCGTGTTCGTGAACACCAATGAACATGTCAACTAATAAACGCCGAATTTTCACAAGATATATTTTGGACATTCCGATTTTGTTCTCTCAACTTTTGCCGTTAGCTAACATCAAGAGATGGAGAAGATTTTTTATGTTTCGCTCTTCACCAAATTCTAAAGATAAAGCGTTCGCAACTTGCAAAGTTTGGTGCTGGGTTAAACTACGTTTAAAAAATAAAGGTTCAGGTGATGCAACTAATACCGCTTAGGCTCAGCAAAGAAATCTACTGGCCGCATGAGTTTATTTTCTTGATTAATTAATGCGCCTAGTTTTGCGCTTTCCTGTGTATAGGTAATCCAATCAGGGTCCGCCCACATTGCTGCACGCTTGGCTTCGCGGTCCCCCGCGTTTTCGTACCCCCATATATGAACGTATTGGTTAACATTCCCAGTTTCTGTGACGAGGTATGCAATTGGCTGTCCAAGGTGCTTTGTTTGCGGCGCCTTTCCAAATTGTTCATAGACTTCCAGATGTTTTTTTAGTGTTCCTGGTTTGCATGTGTATGTACGCACATCTAGTAACATTGTTGGCTCCATCTTCAAAATTTATCAAAAGTTTCTCAGTTTATTAAGTCATGATTTTTATTACCATATCATTGCATGGCCTCGTAGTTAATCGAATCATGTCGGTTAAGTTTTTTATTCGCTGTGGGCATTGGGTATTTTAGTCCGGTAGCGCAATTATATAAAATGGCAGTTTCACTCTTTTTAACCAATCCATCTCTCAGTGCGAGCTCATAGGCTGCAAGCGTAGCAGCACCTTCTGGACAGAGTAGAACGCCATCGCGTTTGGCCGCATCATCCCTAATGTCAAAAATATCTTCCTCCGAGACAGAAACGGCAAAACCGCCAGATTCTCTCACTGCACGGAGTATTAAAAAATCACCCACAGCAACTGGAACCCTTATTCCAGCGGCAGCGGTAGTGGCGTTCTCCCATACTGGCGCATGTTCTTCGCCTTCTTGGAACGCTTTCACAATTGGCGCGCAGCCATCTGCCTGAACGGCAATCATTCTGGGTCGTTTTTTGCCTATCCAGCCAATAGCCTCTAGTTCCGCAAAAGCTTTCCACATTCCTATCAGTCCTGTTCCACCTCCTGTTGGATAAAAAATCACATCTGGAAGTTCCCAGTTAAACTGCTCAGCCAATTCCAAACCCATTGTTTTTTTGCCTTCAATTCGGTAGGGTTCTTTAAGCGTTGATACGTCGAACCAGCCGACTATTTCTTTCCCCTCACCAACAATCTTCCCGCAGTCATTTATTAACCCATTTACGCGGTACACGGATGCACCTTGCAACTCTATCTCGGAAATATTAATTTCGGGTGTGTCATCAGGACAGAATATCGTTGTTCTCAGACCGGCAAAGCTAGCGTATGCAGCCATCGCTGCACCCGCATTACCATTGGTTGGCATAGCTAGGTGATTAAGTCCTAGTTCTTTGGCCATCGAAACAGCAAGTGCGAGACCTCTTGCTTTAAAAGATCCTGTGGGCAAGCGCCCTTCATCTTTAACCAAAAGATTTTCCGTTGGCACCCCCAGGCGTTTAGATGTTTCGGGCAGCAACATAAGCGGGGTCGTTACTTCTCCCAGGCTTATCACATTTTTGGTTTCTTTAACCGGAAGAAACTCTCTAAATCTCCAGAAACCGCCTTTTCTGCGTGCTAGTTCATCTTTTGTTATGCTTTTACTTAGTTCTTTCAGGTTGTATCGAACTAATAGTGGTCGACCTGCTTTAGAAAGGCCCTGCACTTTAGCTGCCTCATAAATTTCACCCGTTAGTGAGCACTCCATGTGAGTAACAAAGTTGGGGTATTCTTTAATTTTTGTATTCGACAAAGCTAAATTCCTCTACGAATATTAGGTTAATAGCATTAGATAAATTTGCCTTTTAAGGATCTGGGTTTATTGACCCTATATTGTTACGACTTGATTACACATTATTAGATATTTTTATAAAAAATTGTGTGACGATGTTAAAGATCATTACATCGCATATACATTTTTACAAATGATGAATTTAGATTCTACAGTCGACAGTTTATTATGAGTGGTCAACTTAAAAATATTTTAAAGCAACATCATATTTGATAGCGGGGGGTCTACATGATCTATGAATTTCGAACCTACACCACTGGCCCGGGTCAAGCGCCATTGTTAGCTAAATATTCAGCTGAGATAGGACGGCCGATTAGGGGAGACGATCACGGAAAACTAGAGGGCTATTGGTTGACTGAGATAGGACCGCTAAACCAGGTAATGCACCTTTGGTCCTACGAAGATATGAGTCATCGTAGCGAAGTAAAAGCAAAGTTAGCTGCAAACGAAGCATGGAAAAACGAGTATCTTACGAAAACCGGTCCCCTTATTATCAGGCAAGATAACAGACTAATGACTGCCACAAAGCCACTCGTCGCCCCAGACAGTGAAGGGAATGTATACGAATATAGGTATTATCGGTGCAAGGTAGGTAAGACAAAAGTATTTGCCGATGCTATAACCAAGGCGATGAGCGTGAGGGAACGACATTCTAAAAATGTTTGCATTTGGATCACAGACACCGGGCAACCTAATGAGGTTTCGCACCTGTGGGCATATAAGGACTTGAATCATCGCGCTGAGGCGAGAGCTGCTGCTGCTGCCGATCCGGACTGGCAAGAATTTTTGAAAGATGGACCGGACAGGCTCGACGAAATGCACGCTTCGATACTTCTGCCCTTTACCCACTCTCCGTTGAAGTAAGAATAGAAATTAAATTTTGGATGATTTGTTTAGCTGTAAAACATGCACGGGTCGTAAGATTGGGGCTTATAGGACATTTTACAAATATTCGCACACGGAGTTAACCGATCACGCAAAGCAAGCTATCTGAGGCCTAGACGCCGAATAAGATCTTCCGGTTTGTGACCAGACTCCCTCAAGTCTTTCAGCGAGGCCGACTTATTTCGTTTTGCCAACCTCACGCCATTTTCATCGGTAATTATTTTATGATGATAATAGTCCGGGGTTGGCAATTCTAGAAGGCTTTGGAGTAATCTATGAATGTGAGTAACCTGAAATAGATC
>Ga0160422_10000420_pt1 | contig 25531 bp, 19 predicted proteins | sample Fk160mmetaG_FD_108192 | JGI IMG/M metagenome (GOLD analysis project Ga0160422, IMG submission 108192) | Marine microbial communities from the Central Pacific Ocean - Fk160115 60m metaG | ecosystem: Environmental > Aquatic > Marine > Oceanic > Photic zone | place: The Central Pacific Ocean...
AAGCCAGATCTTTGGGCTTTTCCTTGGTCACGTGGAGAATGCCGTGCATGACGTAGCCATGTCCTGGGAAAGTGCACACATACGGATATTCTCCTTCCTTCACCGGAGTTTTGAATCGGACCAATGCTTTCTTTTTGGGCATGACAACGGGAGTGGATGCCAGCACCTTATCGGATTCGGGAACGTAATGGAGTTCCGGCCCTTTGGCGCCAAGGGCGTTGGCAGCCTCCACGATTTCCATCCTTGATCCGGGCTGCAGAAGCACGAAATTATGCATCATCAGATCGGAATTGTCAAAGAGCAGTTCAACCTCTTCGCCGGGTTGAGCGTGAAGAATTTTCGGTTCGAAGTGCAGACCGGGCTTTACGCCAAGCGAGAGTTTCGTAACTTGGACCTTACTGGCCGAGCATACGGAAAGACACAGGAGAAAAAAGATTTTGGGGAACTGGCTTCTAAACATACGCATGGTTCATTGCTTTCACAAGATCGACGCAAAGACAAACTTGATTGCTGATTAAGCGAAGGAAAAAGGCAGTGCTCTCATATCGGTGACAGTCCCCTCATGGGCACCCCCGGGAGCCGATTCAAGACTAATCATTCAACTGACCGGAAGTGTCCTTTCGGAAGGAAAGAGACTTGACCGAATCCTTAACCGGAGCCAATCCCTTTTTCCCGAGCCTTTCCTTGTTTTTGGCAATATCAAACCAAATTTTGGACATCTTCTCCACTCGCCCGGGATGCTTTTCGGCAAGATCGTTAAGTTCGGTACGGTCCTTTTCCAGATCGTAGAGCTCCCACTTTCCTCCCTTCGCGGAAACCAGTTTCCATTTTCCCTGGCGCAAAGCCCGGTCGGTCCCAAAGTGAAAATAGAGATTTTCGTGCCCATCCCTTTCCTTTCCTTGAAAGATTGGGATGAGAGATTTGCCTTCAATCGGATCAATGATTCGATCACCCACTTTTTGGGGATATTCGGCTCCGCTGATTTCCATAAAAGTGGCCAGGAAGTCAATCAGGTGTCCGGGCTGCCGTGTAATGCTTCCCGGTTCTACCTTCAATCCTTTTGGCCAGTGAACGATCAAGGGTGAAGAGATCCCGCCTTCATGCTGGTTCTGTTTATAGAGGCGGAATGGCGTGTTGCTCGCCTGAGCCCACGAGGCATCGTAAGTCCAATAGGAGTTGGGGTCCCAGGGCTTCAGGTTTCTTCCCCGAGTTCGTTCGAACGGACAACCACCGTTGTCCGCGCAAAAAAGAAAAAGCGTGTTGTCGAAAACTTTTCTTTTCTTCAAGTCTTTGATCAACCGGCCAATGTTTTGGTCAACGAGATCAATCATGGCCGCAAAGACCTCCATCCGGTCCGCCTCCCATTGTTTTTCGGACTCTTCGATGGAATCCCATGCGGGGACATGATCGGCTCGAGGAGATAATTTGAATTTTTTGGGTACCAAACCCGAAGACAATTGCTTGGCGTACCTGGTCTTCCTTAATTGGTCCCATCCACCGTCATACACCCCGTCGTATTTTTTAACCGCGGATTCCGGAGCATGCAGCGGGTAATGGGGAGCATTGTAGGCGATGTAGAGGAAAAAGGGGTCGGATGTCTCCCCCACTTCTCCTTCCTCAATGAAGTCCAAGGCAAAGTCAGTGATCGCATGGGTTGTGTAGAAGGGTTTGCCGTTTAGGTTCTTGGGAATTCCCCACTCCTTTCCGTTCAGCCGGAAAGAATTGTCGCCGGTAAAGAAATTACAGGCGCCGGAGAGGTGACCCCAATAACGCTGAAAGCCAAAATCAGTCGGTTGTTTGCTGAGGTGCCATTTTCCAGACATCCAGGTCGAATAGCCCGCGGGCTTGAGAACTTCGGCAATCGTTGCCCCACGGCTTAAGCTTGCGGAACCTGCCTGGTCGCAATAAAGCCCCGTGAGTAGAGAAACTCGAGAGGAGTGGCACTTGGCGGTGTTGTAAAATTGGCTGAAGCGCAAGCCGTTTTGCGCCAATCGGTCTAGATGGGGTGTTTGGATCTCCGATCCATAGCACCCCAAGTCCGAGAAACCCAAGTCATCCGCCATGATCAGAACGATGTTGGGGCTCTTGGCCTGACCGGCGAAAACGGCTCCAAGCAACAGTGGGACAGTTTTAAACAGATTCATTTGACTTTGTTTACTTTTTTGAATTTTGGATTACGGGGTGAGCGACTTCGGGCCAAATTGGCGTGTCGTTGCGAAGGGTTTTTCGGCACCGAAAACTCCGCGTTTGAGCGTGGTGCGCCAACAATACCTGCCCGTGAGCAAGCCATATCGAGAAGGGGGGCAGAGGGTATCCGGGGAGTGTCCATCCGTAAGTGTGATGCCTTCCTTTGCGAGTCGGGCCAGATTCGGAGTCTTGAAATTGGAATCGGGGTTCAGCAGAGAGAAGTCCCCATAACCCTGATCATCCGTGTGGATAAGAATGATATTTGGCTTGGTTGCCCCAAAGGATAATGAGCTGATAAATAATAAATAAAAAGTATGAAAGGACTGCAATTTCATGGTCGCCAAGGAATTGTACGGTCGAAGATATCGCCGTAGGGTTGGTATCCGTTGTAATCAACGCCGTGGCGACGCCAAGCCTCCACTGCATCGTCGTATCGAGCCCGCATCTTTCTTAACTCTTTCCGCTTGATCGAAGCCAAATTGGTCAGTTCGTGAGGATCCTTGGCGAGGTGATACAACTCTTCGGTGGGTTCGAAATCCCCCGACTCGTAGGGCCAGTAAATATACTTGTAGTCTTTCGTCACGACTCCAAAGGAATGCGCTGCTTTCGGTCCCCAAACGTTGATCAGGGCGGCAGTCTCACGGACCTGCGCCTTGGGGTTGTCGAGGAGAGGGAGCAGGCTGACACCGTCCAATCCCGCGGGTACCTCCAAACCGGCAAGATCCAGAATGGTGGACGCCACGTCGATGTTTGCGGTCAGGGCGTCGGAACGCAAGTTCTTGCCGCTGGAGGAGTGCCTCGGGTCGTAAATAATCAACGGTACGTTCGTCGACTCTTCGTAGGGAAGAACCTTGGAGCCGTAACCGTGAGAACCGCAAAGGAAGCCATTGTCCGAACTGAAGATGAAGACAGTGTTCTTTTCAATACCCGCTTCCTTCACCGCCTTACGGATCATCCCCACGGCCGCGTCCACTCCGTGGACCATTTGATGATAGATTGCCATGACCTGATCATATTTGTCACGGTAGCCCCAACTGACAAAGCGTTCGTACTGCCGACCCTGTTTGCTTTGCCGCGAAAAGTGCTCTCCGTGTTGACGGCCATAGTTAGCCGGTTTGGTGAAGGTTTTTCCTGTGTACAAGTGATCAAAAAGAGGATCCGGTTGGTCCGGTTTGTGTGGTGCCTTGAAACTGATCGAGAGACAGAAAGGCTTTTTGCCTTTAGCCGACTCCTTGATGAAGTCGCGGCCGAACGCTCCGTAAGACCGAGAAGAGTGCGGATACTCGTCGGCGTAGGCTTTCATGCTTGGGTTTTTGGCTGTGGCATAGTGGGTTTGCCCAGGTCCCCCACCCCATTTGTGGAAATCGCCTTCGGGCAAATATTTCGGTCCGTTTTCGATGCCTTTACGAACCTCGAATCCGAATTTTCCCGCAAAGGCAGTAACGTATCCAGCCTCACGAAGCCGAATGGGATAAGAGTTTTTCCAGAGGCGCTCGGTCAATGGTCCATGTTCGAAATTGCATCCATGTCGATATTCGTAGAGCCCCGTCATAACGTTGACCCGGCTGGCCATGCATATTGCGGTCGTGTCGTAATGGTGGTCGAAGGTCATGCCATCCGATGACAAACTGTCGATGTGCGGAGTCTTGACCTCCTTGTTGCCGTAGCAGCCGAGCGAGTAACTGGACTGGTCATCGGTGAAAAGAAAAATAATGTTGGGCCTACTGTCGGCCCTTATTTCAAGAGCAAAAAAAAGTGCCAGAAGATAAGGAAAAGAAGATTTAAATAAATTTGCCATTTCTAGTTTCGGAGTCGACTTTTGTATTCGGGCCTGTCCTTCCAGTCTTGGAAGTGTTTTCGGTATTCGGGGATTTCGGTCCAAAAGGTTCGCGGAGGTTGCTCATCCACTTGTTTCTCCGGGTAATCCATCCCGTTGACGCTATCGGAAATGGATTGTCTCGCTTCATGGAGGATCGCTCGGAGCTTCTTGGCGCGAGGATGATTGGGCCGGAACAGATTATTGCTTTCGGAAAGATCCTTTGAAAGATCGAACATTTCCAGTTTGCGTCCCTCGCCCTGAGGTTGAGAGAGGAATTTCCATTGGTTATCGATGACCGCCATCCTTCCTCTACTGCTGAAAATCAGGGGTTTGGAACGGCTTTTGGGCTCATTGTCAAAAAGAGGAAGCAGACTCTCGCCATCCACCGGGTTCAGCATGGCCTTCGGAGGAAGTCCGACGATTTCGGCAATGGTGGGAAAAACGTCCACCGCGCCCGACGGATAGGAACTGACCCTTGAAGCCCTTATTTTTTGCGGCCATTCGATGATGGCTGGAACGCGGAGGCCACCTTCATACATACTACCCTTGAAATCTCTCAGACCTCCTGTGGTGGAAGGCTCGATTTTGGGCAAACCTCCATTGTCGCTGGTAAACCATACGAGGGTCTCTTTTTCAATTTTCATTTTTCTCAAACCGGATCTAAGAGTCCCAATGCTTCGATCCATGGCTCGCAGTTCAGCATAATGGTTTTTGGAATTCTCGTTCAGTCCCAGGAACGGTTTTGCGTCTCTCCGAAGAGCCATCCAAGGGCTATGCGGCGTGCCATACCAGATGACCGTGAAAAAGGGTTGCTCCGAGCGTACCTGTTCCTCCATGAAGCGGAGCGCTTCCTTGACGATGATTTCGGAGGAATCACCTTGAAATTCCTCGAACTCTCCCTGGCGGCTCATGATTGGATTCAGATCGAAAAAGTTGGTGACGGACAACCACTTTTGAAAACCAAAGTCCTTGGGTCCGTTCGGATACTGAGAAAGGACAGGGACACCTGGACCTCTCAGGCCATTGAGATGCCATTTTCCGAAGTGTCCGGTCGCATAACCGGATTTTTTGAGAGCCTCCGGGAGAGTCCTTTCCTGCTTCCTAAGAGCATATCCGTGATCGAAGACTCCCGTGCGGTCATGGGTTCGGCCCGTGAGTACGGATGCTCTTGTGGGAGAGCAGACCGGGCCACCCGCATAAAATCGGTCCAAACGGAGGCCGTTGTCAGCCATTTCGTCCAAGTTCGGTGTCTTTAGAATGGGGTGGTTGTAATAGCCGGTTTGCCCCCAGCCCTGATCATCTGCCATAACCAAAACCAAATTTGGTTTCTTACCATGCAAAAACAATGGTAAAATAAAAAGGAAGTAGACAAAAAAGGGTTTCATGATAGACTTATTTAACGATTAGTTTTCCTTTCATGATCGTCCAATGGCCAGGGAAACTGCAGAGATAGGGATATTCTCCTGATTTGTCGGGTGCTTTAAATCGAAGAATCTCACTATCCCCTTGCTTAAGCATTTTAGTATGTACGATTATTTTTTTGGATGAAGGAATGAATTGCCCGTTTTTGGCGGCCTCGGGATCCGCAGCCATGAGGTTGGCGGCCGTCCCAATTTCCTCGAGCGATCCGGGCTGAACCAATACAAGATTATGGGGAGTGGCATCGGGGTTGAGGAATTCGAGGCGTATGGGTTGGTTTCGTTTGGCTTCTATGGTTTCGACGTCAAAGAGCATCCGCTCCTTGATGCATTTGATTCGAACCTTGAGCAAGTTTCTTTGCCGGTCAAACTTGGAATTCTTCTTGGATTCCTCAGCCTCCCGCTCCTTTCGTTTCTGCTTGGAAAACAGAGCGGCGATCTTGGGATGTTCGACACTCACCGTTTCGGAATCCCAAAACTTACTCATTGATTCCGATCCCAGAGAGGTGTTTATGGCATAGGTAAGATGCTTTTCGTGCGGCAGGGAGGCAATGCCCTTGAGGGTTTCGAAAGCGTTGGCCGTACCAAGGTAGCTACAGGCAATTGCCGCTTCCAACCTGACCAAACCATTCTCGTCACGGGCGGCTTTCTCCAATAAGGATTTACCATTTTCAGCATGGGAATACCAATGCCGAAGTTGACGAGCTGCCGCTGCTCGCGCATTGTGGTTTTCGCATGAAAGGAGCTCCGCGAGAAGTTTGACGTTGGCCAATTCAAGATTTCGATAAGTCCACATCGCCTCCACTTGATGATGCCGGTAACGGGGGTCTTGGGGATTGAGCTCGGTAAGCCATTTGTCCAACGCGTCCTTAACGACCTTAGGGTGCATTTCCCTAATCTCTCTTTTGGCCCAATACCGATATCGGTATTCCCTTCGTTTGAGAAGGTCGAGCAATTCTTCAATGGAGGCTCCGGTGATCTTGGGAGCGAGCGCGGGTTTGGCTCCCTTGGGGAAAATCCTCCAAATTCGACCGGAAGTTCTATCCCTGCGGTCATCTCGCAAGGAGTATTGGGCATGACCCTTGACGGGGTTATACCAGTCGCAGACGTACATACCGCCTTTCGGACCGTATCTCAGGTCCACCGGAATGAAGCTCAGGTTGGAAGAGAAAAGGATGTCTGAGAGGTACTCTTCCTCATAGCCGTATTCATATTCATTCCATTTGAGAAGTTCCACGCGGTTGGTTGGCTTATAGCGAACCTTCACCATCATACCCTGCAATTCCTCGGGCCAATTTGGAAAATCGATGAATTCCTGACCGCAGACCCCGGAATAGGCCTGTAGTCCCGATGGCCGTGGGTGTTGCTTCGGGTAAGGCGGGTCTAGGGCATGATGGGCGGAGGCAAATATGGGATAACTGGCAACGTGTTGGCCCCAATCGTCAAAAGTCACGCCCCATGGGTTGGTGCTTGGATGAGAGCCAAAGGCAGTGAGTCTGTGCAGCTTGGGCTCCCAAGAAAACCAACCGCTGTTTTGTTGTCGAACGGGGCCATAGGGAGTTTCCACTTGGGAGTGATGAAAGATGGACTCTCGGAAAATCAGATCACCATCCGGTGTCCAAGCAAAGTCGTGCAGAGCATGATGGGAGTCCTCGCACCCGAAACCGGTAAGGGGGATTTCCCTTAGATCCGCTTTGCCGTCTCCATTCGTATCCATGAGAAAGGTCATGTGCGGTTCTTCCGAAACGTAGACCCCACCATCGCCGAATTCAAAGGAAAGGGGAACGTTCAGACCCTCTGCCCAAACATTACAGCTGTCAGCCTTACCGTCGCCGTTCAGATCCTCTAGAATCACGATCTTGTCATTCGGAGCCTGACCGGGATAGACGTGAGGATAAGTGGTGGAACAGGATACCCACATTCTGCCAAGTCCGTCCCATCTCATCTGAATCGGGCAAGCAAGTTCAGGGAACTGTTCCTCGCTGGCGAACAAGGATACTTCAAACCGCGGATCTACCTTGAACGCATTCGATTCCTCTTGGGGATTCATCCACTTGTTGGCCCCTCGGCTTTGTTTGGTGATGGGCAGGGGTGGTACGTTGGAGTCGTCGATGATCGGGCTCGGGTTTTCTCCGTTGACCAAACGATGAATGCGCTGGTCCCGGTTGGCAGTCATGAGATCGAAATTTCGCATGGCCGGAAGAAAGTCGAGGTATCCGTAACTTCCGCGCCTTCCTCCCGTATAATAAAAGGTGTTCAGAGGCCGATAACGATAGAAATGCTGGGTATTCTTTTCAATCACGGCGGCCCGCACGTCTTCGTCCATGGTAGGCGCTTTTTTCCCGATAAGCCCTTCGTAAAGAACGCTTCCGAAATGAAGATACCCTTTTTGGTTGAGATGACATCCGTTTATGGTCAAAGGATCCGCGCCCTTGTTCATGAGAGCCTTGGTTCGATGAAAGCAATTGACGAATCCGACCTTTTCCCGTTTGGCAACTCGGGCCATTGCCTTGACGTAAGATTGAAGAGTGGCGTTATTCAAGTCAGCGGCCGAAACGCCTTCGACGTTTTCGTTGGCAATGGGTGAAACCAAAACGATTTTTGCAGCGGTTTTGCCATTGTAAGCTTTTGATTTGAGGTCCTGAAGGTACTTCGCCAAACGAATTTCGAAAGAGGGCAACTCTTCGTTTCCTCCAAAAGCCTCGTTAAAGCCAAAGGCCGCAAGAATCAGATCGGCCTTCATCGCAACCAAATGTTGTTCGGCATCCGCAAAGTCAGCCGGTCGCGGTTGCAGGTCGATTTCGTCCGCTGACCAAGCCAAGTTCCGTAGAACCAATTTATGGTCGGGGTGTCCAAGCTGCAAAAGCGCTTCGAAATGTCCAAAGTCTCTCATGCGGTCGAATAAGGTATTCCCCACCAAGCCGATGCGCATTCCCTTCGAAAGGTTCAGAGGTAAGCGAGTGACCACGGGATCCGAGGCTTGAGCCCGCTCGGCCGTACTTTCAAACATTGCATACTTTTGATAGTCTTCTTCCTCTGCCTGCAGAATGGCTGTAAAAGGAACTGGATGGATTGCAAAAAGAGGTGTTATGGCTAGTAGAAAAGGGATTTTCCGGTTCATTTATCTGTTTTTGTTTAGTGTTGATTGGAGAATTTCTTCGAGCTTTCTGACTAAATTCGGCCGTTCGCTGGCAATATTTTTGGTTTCGGCATCGCGAGTGCGGTGGTCATATAATTCGAAAGTCCCGTCCGCATGCGAAATCAACCGATGATTCTTAGTCCTAACGGTCAGTGCGCCTTTCTTGCCATAGGAAATTGCCGGGTGGCCGCTAGCTTCCGGATTTTGCAGAATGGGCATAAGGGATTTTCCATCCAAGTGATTTGGGGTTTCGAGACCTGCCAATTCGCAAATCGTTGGAAAAAGGTCGAGTGTTTCAACGATGGAATCACTGGGGACACCCGGATTGGGGATTCCAGGGTAAGAGATGATCAGAGGAGACCGCAGGGATTCCTCGAAGAGGGCATGCTTTCCCCAAATCGCATGCTCTCCGAGATGCCAACCATGATCCCCCCAGAGAATGACCACGGTTCTTTTCCTGAGCCCCAACTTTTCAAGTTTGCCGAGCAGTTGGCCGATCAAGCTGTCGACGTAGGTAATGCATGCCGCATAATGCTTGCGGACCATGATGGCAAATTCCGGATCTTTGTTGGGATCGCGTTGCCAACGGTTGTATTTCATGAATTCACCGGATCCATGCCAAGTTGTTTTTCCTTGGGGTTTGAAAGGGTGAGGCGTAGGGGGGAGAGAGATTTTTTCGTAAGGCTTCAAATATTTTGCGGGAGCTCCAAAAGGAAGGTGCGGACGAATGAACCCAGTCGCCAAAAAGAAAGGTTTCTTTGTCGTGGCTAGGTGGTCGAGCTGCTTGATGGCCTCTCGTAGGATCAGACCATCTGGGTAAGAGTCATCTTTTCCGGCAAAGGCCTGGTAGACGTCCATTTCATTGGCGTTCTTTCTGATTTCTCCCTTTGCCAAGCCGTGCATGACACCGCGCGGATGTTGCCATGGGCCCGTGGGAAGAAGATGCCGGTCCCAGGATTCGGGCATCTCAAGCTTGCCTTCATCATTCCAGTCAGGCCCACCTTTTCCTCCGGGATGATGAGATACTTTTCCAACGGATACGGAAGTGTATCCGCGCTTTCTGAACCATGCTGGGAGACTGGGGTGTCGAAGGTTTTCGGAACGAACGAAAAGAGCTCCGTTGTGAGGAGGGCCATACCTCCCCGTCAAAAGAGTGTAACGGGAAGCTCCGCAGGTTGGGGCTTGAACGTAATGCCTGTAGAAAGGCCTCCCTTCTTTCGCGAGGCGATCAATGTTGGGTGATTTTACGTAGTTGACGCCAAAGGAACCAAGCTCCGGCCTCAAGTCATCCACGCAAACGAGCAGGACGTTGGGTTGTTTTATGGCAAGAGCCAGCAGGTTCGTCACTAGGTAGAGAAACGACAGACTGGAAATCAGCGACTTGAAGAGGTGAGGGGGCACCGTACAAGACAAAAGAGCAAAACGAAGAATTGACAACCTAAGAAGACGTGAACGCCATAAAAAATTCGACGAATGAGAGTTGAAAGCCTTACGGCTGACTCGATATGGCCTTATCGATTGATTCTCACCGAAAGGGATCCACCTCGCGAAGAAGAATTCGATGAAATCCCCCCCCCCCCTAAGGATCCTCCCAGCCCTTCGCCAAATGAGTTGAGGTAAGCGGGGGCAGGTCCGCGGGGCAAGACGACGATCGGCTTGTGGTTTTGTTTTTGATTCAAATAGACAACTCTTTGCGGCTGCTTGTAGAGGAGCGGTCCGTTGACTCTGGTCATGCTTGGGAACGTCCCTGTGGGAAGATAACTAGTGACGGAACGCATTGCAGTCGAAGTATCCGTACGGAATACGATCCATGCTTGCCAGTTTCCATGGACCAAGTCAAAGCTCACTTGGGTCGCGTTGAAGCGTTTGTATTTTTGGCCCAATTGGTCATATCCTTGTACCCAAGCGAGAAAAGGGCTTTGGCCATAGCCATATGAAGTCAGCGAATGCGCTTGGTTTTTGGCAAGCGTCGCGCCATAACCGATTTGACCGGATTCGAGTAATCTCAAATAGATTTTCAAATGACCTGGATAATCTCGCCCCACCATAAGGTAATTCTCTTTCTTGCCTTGTAGCCATTGGCGCGCGTAAGCCTGATCCGAGAAACTGAAAGCGGATAGTTTTGAGCGAAAGCTCCTCCCGTCTGCGCGCCGAATGGTTACGGTTTGGGAAGGTTCGTTAACTGCAACCAGGGTCGCTTCAATGGTGCGAAGCCCATCCGATGAAGTGAAGGTTCTGCTTGGAGAGCTTATGGAAGCAGAAAGGAAAAGGAAAACTGGAAATAAAGCTTTCAAGGGTAATAATCTAGCTGCGCTTCCCTAGATCAGTCAAATGCTCGGAAACCTTTTTTTTGTCTTGTCGAAGTGGGTTTGAGCGTTGCAATAACCTTACGCAACAAATCCTCAAACAAAGAAATTCCAATGAAACTCACTCTCTCCCTCCTAAGCTTTTTCATAAGTTTATCCGTTTTTGCGAAGGAATTGCCTTTTGGCGCCAAGCCCAACGTCATTCTCATGATTACTGACGACCAAGGCTACGGACCGATGGGCAAGCACGGTAATCCATGGATCAAAACGCCCCACTTGGACAAACTGCATGGCCAGAGCACCCGATTCGAGCGGTTTCTGGTTAGCCCAACCTGTTCACCCACCCGAGCCGCTCTCATGTCCGGCCGTCATCCGATGAAGAATGGAATTACCCACACGATCCTGGAGCGCGAACGGATGGCTCTGAGCACGGTAACCCTTCCTCAAGTATTGGCGGAGGCCGGCTATGTTTCCGGGATTTTCGGGAAGTGGCACTTGGGAGACGAAGAACCCTATCAGCCCCACAAGCGTGGGTTTGACGAAGCCTTTATCCATGGAGCTGGAGGGATTGGTCAGTCCTTCAAGTGCTCCTGCGCAGACGTCCCTGGCAATAAGTATTTCGATCCGACCATCAGGCACAATGGTTCCTTCGTTAGGACCAAGGGGTATTGCACGGATTTGTTTTTCACCGCGGGCATGGCATGGATAAAGAAGATCAAGGATACGGGAAAACCATTCTTCGCCTATATCACTACCAACGCCCCTCATGGACCGTTCATCGCTCCACCTCAAAATGCGAAACGATTCACGGATCTTGGTTTTTCCGAAAGGGATGCGGGTTTTTATGGAATGATCGAAAACATCGACGAGAACATGGGCAGGTTGATGAACAAACTCGATCAATGGAATCTGAGCCAAGATACCATTCTAATCTTTATGTCGGATAATGGCTCGGTTGGTTCAATGGTACGAGAAGGCTCCAAATTGGGCACCTCCGAGGACGGGAAGCCCATGGAAGGATTCAACGCGGGTATGAGGGGTTCCAAGGGTTCGCCTCACGAGGGTGGAGTCCGCGTTCCATTCCTCGTTCGCTGGCCTGGTAAATTTGCAGCAAACCAGGAGATAGAAAGGATTTCCGCTCACATTGACCTATTGCCGACTCTTGCTGACATTGCCGGAATAGATAATTTGCCCAAAGGCCAAGTCGAGGGCCGGAGTCTTGTTCCCCTACTCAAAAACCCCAAGGCGAAGTGGAAGGATCGCTACCTCTTTACTCAGGTTGCTCGATGGAAAACGGGATCCGAGCCAACGGATCGGATGTGGAAGGGTTTTGCGGTCAGAAACGAGAGGTATCGACTTGTGGAGAACAGCCTCTACGATATGAAAAATGATCCAGGTCAAACGGAGGACGTTTCGGAAAAGAATCCGGAAATGGTTCAAGCCATGCGGGCCGCCTACGAAAAATTCTGGAAGGAAGCTCGTCCCCTGATGGTCAATGAGGATGTACCGATGTCCCCTACCCGCCCCTTTCATCTTTTGTACGCGGAGCAATTGGAGAAGGGAGGAATTCCGGATTGGAAATCCCCGAAACTTTGATCTTCAAGCCTAGGACTTTACTCAAAACCTCTCCAAGCCATTTGGCGCGGTTGAGGATTTGACTCCCATCAATCCATTTGATGAAATTACCCTACAGTCTCCTTATGCATGTCTTCTATCGATCTTTGGTTTTTTCATGTCTGAGCGCGTATTTTTGCTTGAACTTGGCCGGAGAAGACGAGGGATTTCTTTTTTTTGAAAAAAAAATCAGACCGGTTTTCGCTCAACATTGCTATGAGTGCCATTCGGCAAAATCAGAAAAGCTCAAAGCCAATCTTTTGCTCGACCGCAAAGAGGGCTGGATACAAGGCGGAGACAGCGGGCCAGCGATCAATCCGGGAAAACCGGAAAACAGCATGTTGATGAAGGCGATTGGATACCATGACAACGATCTTCGTATGCCTCCGAAGAGAAAATTGCCGATTGAGGCAATTCGTGACATCGAGAATTGGATCGCCATGGGAGCGCCGGATCCCAGAAACGAACCCATTGGTGAAGACCTTGGGAATGATCTTCTTCGGGCAAAAGCCCCGGAGGAAGGAAGAAAGTATTGGGCCTTTAGGCCTCTTTCGGCTCCTGTTATCCCAAGCATCGAAAATCAAAATTGGCCAGCCGACCCGTTGGACCACTTCCTTTTGGCGAAATTGGAAGATCAGGGTTTAAGACCGGCTCAACCAGCGGATAGACAAGTACTGATGAGAAGAATCCATTTTGACTTGATCGGTCTTCCCCCAAGTCCCGAGCAAATCGAAGATTTTCTAGCGGATTCGGACCCTGACGCGTTTTCCAAGGTGGTCGATGGATTGCTTGCATCCGTAAGTTTTGGGGAGCGGTGGGGGCGGCATTGGTTGGATGTGGCCCGATATGCCGACACGACTGGAGGAGGAAGAAACATACCTTTCCCCAATGCCTCTCTTTACCGAGAATATGTAATAAACAGTTACAACGAAGACAAACCTTTCGATCGGTTCGTAAGAGAGCAAATTGCCGGTGATTTGCTCCATTCCTCGACGGATCGGGAATCCAATGAAAACCTCACCGCTCTGGGATTCATGGCCTTAGGTCCGCACAATTACGAACTGCAGGACAAGGAGCTCTTGCGCATGGAGATCGTGGATGAACAAATGAGCTCGGTGGGCAGGGCGTTCTTGGGGGTAACGATGGGATGCGCCCGTTGCCATGATCATCCCTTTGATCCGATTCCGACCTCCGAATATTATGCCTTGGCGGGAATTTTCAGAAGTACGAATAGCATGGTAATGGGTAATGTGGCGAATTTCGTGGAGCGGGAATTGAAGGATGGGCATGACAGGGAGAGAAAAATACACGCGAAGCGGCAAAAAGCTTTGGAAGAGAAATTGAAGAATGCGGAGTCGAAGCTAAAGAAGCTCGTTTTACCGAGTGATTCGATGGGGATTTTGGTTGATGATTCGGATGCCGATCTCGTTGGAGAATGGAAGAAATCAACTTTCGTCAAAGGATACCAAGGCTTGGGATATATCCACGACGCGGCAGAAGGGAAAGGGCGTAAAAAAGTCGTTTTCCCTGCCAATATCAAGCGGTCGGGTATCTACGAAATACAATTTTCCTACACGAGCGGACCCAATCGTTCGAAAAGCACCCCGGTAAGCGTCTTTCATAGTAAGGGAGTGAAAAAAGTAATGGTCGATCAAACAAAGCCACCTTCCATTCAGGGAAGCTTTGTTTCTTTGGGAACTTTCCCATTCGAGACGGGAAAGCGTAAGGTCGTAACCGTTTCGAATGAAGCCACTTCCGGAAACGTGATCGTTGATGCCATCCGTCTGGTGCCCCAATTCGATTCCAAGGAGGCGCATGCTCTCAACCAAAAGGCTGAGCGGAATCTTGGCTTGGAGAGGGAGAGAATGCAATTGCAAATCATGGAACTTAAGCAAAGCATCGAGCTTCACAAAAAGCATTCACCGCCCCAGGTCGTAAAGGTGATGTCTGTAAGCGAACGCGAAGAAGCCGGAGATTGGCATATTCATTTGAGAGGAGGAATACGAAATTTGGGTCCGGTGGTGAAGAGGGGCTTTCTTGCCGTCGCGACTCCAGTCAGTCGTTCTCCCACACCCGATATTCCCGCGGGCGCAAGCGGAAGATTGCAACTCGCAGACTGGGTGGCATCTATCGAGAACCCATTGACGGCGCGGGTTTACGTGAATCGAGTTTGGCATCACCTTTTCGGACGAGGTATCGTTCGGAGTACGGATAATTTTGGAGAAATGGGTGACCGGCCCAGTCATCCGAAATTGTTGGATCATTTGGCGGAAAGTTTTATCCGAAACGGTTGGTCGACAAAGGAATTGGTTCGGAAAATCGTGCATTCGAAGGCATATCGGATGGCTTCGAACGGAAATGCCAAGGCAGAAAGAAACGATCCGGAGAATCAACTGTTTTCTCGTCAAAACCGCCGTCGACTTGAGGCGGAAGCAATCCGTGACGCAATTCTTACCGCAAGCGGGCGATTGATTCCTTCCCGAACAAATCCGAACTTAGCCCGCTCCATTTTTTTGAAAATTGACCGCAATCAAATCCCAGAAATGTTCAATGTCTTCGATTATCCCAATCCAGGCGTGGTTTCTGGTAAACGGAACGTCAGTTCGGTGCCAACCCAAGCCTTGTTCATGTTGAACAGCAAATTTGTTCTCGATGAAACGAAGGCAACGGCCGAAAGGATTCTTGCCGCGAGCGAGGAAATGGAAGATATGCAGAGAATTGAACTGGCTTACAGACTCTGCCTCGGAAGAAAACCCACAAAGGAAGAGAGGTCTTTGGCTCTTGCCTATCTTGACAAAAGTAGAGGCGAAGTCAGTGAAGTGGATTCTTGGAGCGGACTTATACATGGATTATTTGCCTGCATTGACTTTTTTTATTTAAACTGATGAGCTTGGGGTTGTCATGATTCATACCGAAATGACTCGTCGCTCCATGCTCAGGAACGCAGCCTGTGGTTTTGGTTCTCTTGCATTTGCAGGAATGCAGGACAGTTTCGGATTGTCCGCGAATCCGTTGGCAGCGAAAACTTCAAGATTTCCTCAACGAGCCAAACGCGTGATTTTCATTTTCATGGCGGGTGGTCCGAGCCACCTTGACACTTTTGACTATAAGCCGGAACTCTATGCCAAGGACGGTAAGGAAATTGATTTTGTTGGGGTGCGTACCGGAACATTTGGCAAGAAGGACAAACGGAAACTGATGAAGCCACTTTGGGATTTTAAGAGATATGGACAAAGCGGTAGATACGTTTCTTCCCTTTTCCCGCACATTGCCGAACAGGTGGATGATTTAGCCTTTATCCATTCGATGCACACCGAGGGCGTGGCTCATGGTCCTTCAACACTCTTTATGCATACCGGGGCGACGAATCTGGTGCGACCTTCAATGGGAAGTTGGATCTCTTATGGCCTGGGAACTGAAAATGAAAATTTGCCTGCATTCGTAACCATCGCACCTTCCGCCAGCAAGGGTGGCCCGCGAAATTATGGAAACTCGTTCCTGCCTTCCATTCATCAGGGTACGGCGCTCGGAAGAGCAGGTAGTGTCGCTGAAGCGAAAATAAGGAATATCGAAAACGCGATGCTGAGTGATTCCCAAAGACGGCAACGATTTGAGTTTTTGCAAAGTATGAATTCGGAGCAAGCGAAGGGAGTGGCGAACGATGATCGCATGGAAGCGACCATCAAGAGTTATGAACTGGCTTGGCGTATGCAAATGGAGGCGCCCGAGTTAACCGATCTGAACGGTGAAACCAAGGCTACCCGGAAACTTTACGGAATCGATGAGAAGGAAACCTCTTATTTTGGCAAGCAATGCTTGCTTGCGCGAAGAATGGTGGAAAGAGGAGTTCGTTTCGTGAGCGTCAATTACTCGGACGAATCAAACAATCCTCGATGGGATCAACATAGCAATTTGCACAAACATGCCATTCACGCCAAGGCCACCGACAAACCTGTTGCGGGTTTGCTCAAGGATCTCAAGGCTCGCGGTCTTTTGGAAGATACCTTGGTTTGGTGGGGGGGAGAGTTCGGAAGGACTCCTTTCTCTCAAAACAAAAACGGTCGAGATCACAACCCAAGAGGCTTTACGGTTTTTCTTGCAGGAGGTGGCGTTCGGCCCGGAATCGCCTATGGGTCTACGGATGAAATCGGAGGTGTGGCTGTGGATGAACGCGTGCACATGCATGATCTGCATGCAACGATCCTGCACCTTCTGGGAATTGATCATGAGGAACTCACCTATCGATATTCCGGAAGGGATTTCAGGTTGACGGACGTTCACGGCAAGGTGGTGAGTGACCTTTTTGCATAATGCGCTAGCACTAGATTTTTTTGCCAAAACTTACGGTTCAACTTGAGAAAGGGAGAACCCAATATCCAACAACTCAATCTTCTCCAATGAAAACAGCCTTTGCATTCCTTTTTTTCTTATGCATTTCCCAAAGTTCCATGCAAGCCGATCGATTGGTTCTGGTTTCCGCCTCCTATGGAAAAAACATACTGGCGCTAACCAATGCCGAAGGTGACGTTCTCTGGTCTCATCGAACCGCTGGTCAGCAACGGGGTCATGCAGGACATCACGACGTGCACTTGCTCGCAAATGGAAACATTCTCTACCACGATACTTGGACAACCCTGAAGGAGATCAACTTGGCAAAGAAGGAGGTTTGGAGTTATGATTGCGGCAACAGCAACGGAAATGCCGGAAAACCCGTGGGCGTTCATGCGTTTGGTCGCTTACTCAATGGAAACACCCGAATTGTGGAGAGCAAGGCAGGTCGTGTAATCGAGGTCAACCGAGATGGCATGCTGATCCGTTCCTTTCCTCTCAAACCCGGCGGGACTCAGAGTTCAAGATGGGCTCGTGAAACCAATCAGGGAACTTATCTCGTCTGCTCGGAACAACCCGGAGTGGTGACCGAGTACGACCTTAAGACGGGTAAGGTAGTTTGGGAATACCTTATTAAAACGCGGGTGTATGGTGCGATTCGTTTGCGCAATGGCAATACTCTCATCGCTTCGGGAAGTGGAAATAGCGTGGTGGAGGTAACTCCGGATAAGAAGGTGGTTTGGGAAATCAAGGACAAGGTGCCGGGAACGGAAATAAACCTAAAGTGGACGACCTGTCTGCAGGAGACGGATAACGGAAACTTCATTGTGGGTAATTGTCATGCCGGACCCGATAACCCTCAAATTTTTGAAATTACCCGACAAAAGGAAATTGTCTGGGAATTCAACGAGTGGGATTTGGTCGGCAACGGATTGGCTTGTTGGCAGGTGATCGAAGGAGAGCAATCCAGAAGACTTCTAAAGAGACTCAATGGATTGCCTTAAGCTCAAGGAGGTCATTTCCAAAAGCTTAAGTGCTTGCAAGAATGCCCTTCAAATGCTAGTTCTGATCGCTTTCCCTTTTTTTTACCCTCTTTTATCATGTCAGAATTAAGTGAACTTACTCTTAAGTTTTCTCTTCGTGAGAATACAGGACGAAATGCATGTAGGCAAATGCGCGCTTCCGGACGCATTCCGGCAATCCTTTACGGCAAGGAACTCAACAAATCTTTGAGCGTGGACGATAAGGAAATGCGCATGCTTTTGAGACAAGCCTCGGGAACCAGCTCGCTTATGCGACTGATCGGGGATCAAGGGGAAGATGAACTTGTTCTGATCAAGGAGATGCAGAAGGATCACATCAAGGATCGGATTTTGCACATCGATTTCATACAAGTTACCAGAGGAGAGGATTTGCAGACACGAGTCCCACTCGTTCTGATCGGCGACGCGGAGGGAGTGAAGACAAGTGGTGGTATTTTGGAGGTACTGGCGAATGACATAGAGATTCGTTGTCGCCCAAGTAATTTACCCTCTCAAATCGAACTGGATATTTCCTCTCTTGCCCTGGGTGAGAACCTTCAGGTGAAGGATTTGCCGGAAGTGGATGGTGTGACTTTCGTCACTCCCGAAGACTCGATGATCGTTTCCTGTGTCGGTAGCGCAAGCGGAAGATCGGATGCGGAGGAGGAAGGTGACGTCCCAACGGATGAATCCGAGGCAAGCGAAGAAGAGGCTACCGAAGAGTCCAGCGAGGAAGAAACCGCAAGCGAGGAAGAATCCTCCTAGAAAAATTTCCTAACCCATTCGATGATCAGTGGCTCAAAATGCGATTATCGGACTTGGCAATCCTGGGGATTGTTATCAAAACACCCGCCACAACATAGGTTTTTGGCTTCTTGAGGAATTGGCCAAAAGCAGGGGTTTAACCTTCAAGTCAAAATCAAAATTCAATGCCCTAACCGCCAGTTTGGTGATGCAGGAGAAATCATATTTATTGGTGAAACCAATGACTTACATGAACGAAAGTGGAAGATTCCTGAAGAGTCTTCTTGCCTACTCAAATTGTCCTTCGGAATCTGTGATTTTGGTTCACGATGACATTACCTTGCCCATCGGTGGAATGAAGGTGTCCAATTCAAAAGGTCATGGGGGGCATAATGGGGTTCGGAGCGTGATGCATGCTCTTGGCACCTCCTTGGTTCGCTTGCGTTTGGGAGTAGGTCCAAACCCCAACACCTTGAATTCACTCGCGAGCTATGTCCTGTCCGCATTTAATTCCGATGAATTGGAGAAATTGAACGACCGTAAGGATTATTTCATCACCGCCCTCCTTAAGATAGTTGACGAAGGCGTCGATTCCGCCATGAATCTATTCAACAAAAACCTCAAAACGAACACACCCTAATGAGCAAAAAGAACTACTTAGCAACGATAGTCTGCGACCCTCGAGGAGCGGACGGTTCCTCGGACGAGATGATCCCAAAACTCAGTGAGATTATCCGGGATTCGGATGGAGAAGTTACCAAAGTTGAAAACTTGGGCACTCATGACTTTGCCTACCCGCAACAAAAGCAAATGCATTCGGGCGTTTACCTCCAATTTGAAATTTCCGCAGGCCCTTCCATGCCGGACCGGCTTAAGGAAAAACTTAAGTTGGAGAAAAAGATTGATCGTATTCTGATCGAATGCCACTAATTGTCCTCCTTATCTCTTTCTATCCCTTCGCTCATGGCCTCACTCAATAAAGTTCTTCTCATTGGAAACCTAACCCGAGACCCGGAAGTTCGCATGATGTCGAATGGAAGACCCGTTTGTAACTTTGGTTTGGCCCTCAATCGTTCCTACAAGGATTCGGATGGAAACCGCAAAGAGGAGACCACTTTCGTCGACGTAGAGTGCTTCGGTCCGAGAGCCGAAGCCGTAGGCAGGTTTTTTTCCAAGGGTCGCTCCATTTTCGTCGAGGGTCGGCTAAAACTGGATCAGTGGGAATCGAAAGAGGGAGAAAAAAGAAGTGCACTGCGAGTGGTTCTGGATAATTTCGAATTCGTCGATTCGAAGCAAGACGGTCCTGGAGCAGCAGTCCGAGCTTCGGAAAATTCGAACCCGTCGCAAACCGAAGGAAAGGTTAACGAACCCGAAGCCACTTCTCAACAAACGCCACAAAATGATCCGGACTTGGACGAAGACGTCCCATTTTAACCTCAAACACCCAGAAAAATGCCACAGACAGAAGTTTTGTTAATCGAGCACATGGAAAAGCTTGGATCCGAAGGCGACATCGTAAAAGTGCGCCCCGGTTATGCTCGAAATTACCTTATACCACGCCAAAAGGCTCTACCTTTGAATCTTGCCAACAAGAAAAGGTTGGAGTCCTTGAAGGTCGCTCGAGCTGCTCGCGAAACTGAAGATTTGCAAAAGGCCCAGGAAATCGGTGAAAAATTGAGTAAGGTTTCACTCGCTGTAGCCGTCAAAACGGGTGCCGGAGGAAAGCTTTTCGGCTCTGTCACATCTATGCATATTCTTGAAAAACTTGAGGAGAAAGGGTTTAACTTGGATAAGCGTCATCTTTCAAACTTTTCTCCAATCAAAGAATTGGGCGTGAATAAGGTCGCTGTGAAGATTCACAATGACGTTGAAACTGAAATAGCCGTTGAGGTGGTCTCGGAAAACCCCATAGAAGACAGCGAATAAGACTTTCTTGAGGAGATTTCGTTTTAATGCCAACTTCATCTTCTCTTGCCAAAGACAAAGCATCGCCTTCCGAGCAGGCAAGTGCCTTTTCAGGTAAAAATTCCAATAAGGAGCTGGTAGAAGGGAAGGCGCTGCCCAGTAACCAAGATGCTGAGCAAGGCTTGCTCGCAGCTTGCATAGTGGATACTTCTGGGGAAGTTATGGGCAGGTGTATGGAGCAATCCATCGGTCCTGATCATTTTTATCATCATAGTCATCAGCTAATCTACGAAGCTTTGTTGGACTTGCATCAGGATAATCAGGAGGCGGATGAAATTCTACTCGCAGAGAGGCTTTCCACGAATGGGCATTTGGAAAATGTCGGAGGCCAAGAGGCTCTCATTCAGTTAACCTCCAGAATAGACACCACGGCTCACGCTCCCTATTGGTTGGATATCGTAAAGCAAAAGGCTTTGCTGAGAAAGTGCATATACGTTGCATTTGAGATTATTGACGGAGCCAACCAACTCCAAGGAAACGTAGACGACTTTCTTGCGGGGATGGAACAGAGAGTTTGCGAACTTGGCGACGAGCAAAACATACGCACATCCATTCCTTTTCGAGAGCCGATCAATCATGCCATGGAGCAGATACAGAGAATGCTGTCTAGAGAGGAAATGGACGGGTTGCTCACCGGATACAATGATTTGGATACTCTCACCAATGGTTTCAAACCTGCCGAAATGATTGTTCTGGCAGCTCGCCCCTCGGTTGGTAAAACTAGCTTGGCAATGAATTTTGTCGAAAACATTGCCTTTTCGCCCAAATATAAGGATAGTCCCAAAAACACCTTGGTTTTCAGTCTTGAAATGAGCGCAACGTCTTTGGCAATGCGTTTGATTTGTGGTCGAGCGAGGGTGAACATGAATGATCTGCGCAGGGGTTTTGTTCCTAAAAAGCATGCGGAAAAACTGAACCAAATCAGCAGAGAGTTTCAACAGGCGCCCTTATGGGTCGATGATACAAGCGGACTAAGTATCAACCAGATTCGAGCAAAGGCCAGAAGGCTGAAGATGAGAAATAAACTTCACCTTGTGGTGGTGGACTACCTACAACTGATTTCGGGAGATGCCAGGGCTCAATCGAGGGAAAATCAAATCTCTTATATTTCTCGAGGACTCAAGGCAATGGCCAAGGAATTGGACGTGCCTGTCATCGTACTTAGCCAACTCAATCGAGATTCTGAAAAAGAGAAGAGGAATCCAAGGTTATCTGATCTTCGAGAGTCGGGATCGATTGAACAAGATGCAGATGTGGTTATGCTTTTGGGGAAGCATAGAAAAGGAGAGGACATCCGGGAAATGGATCAGGGCGCTGAAGGAGAGTCACAGGAAGAAGATTACGAACCAATTCAATTGCTTTTGGCCAAACAGAGAAACGGACCCACAGGAAGAGTGAACCTAGCCTTCCGCAGAAAATACACAAGGTTCGAGAGCATGCAGGGAGAACCAAGATTGAACTGAACGGAATGAGAATTTTACGAAGAATTTGGGCATCATCCCTTTTATTTTGCGGAATAATTCTGCTTTGGTCGCAGGCGAATCCCGATGGAAAGAAAATTTCTTCCATAGAGATTCAATTAAAGGGTCCCCAGACCTTGGGGAAATCCTTTATTTTACAAAACCTTCAAGTTGAAGAGGGAATACCCTACGACCCAACCTCCATTGACAAATCCATAAGGAATCTGATCGCTACGGGCTCGGTCGATGACGTTAAGGTCTTCATTGATCCTGACAAAAGCACTTCATCCGAGGTCTCGCTTGTTTTTCGGGTGCGCGGGAAGGCTCGCATAGCAGAGATCATTTTTGAAGGGAATGATAAGTTATCCGATAAGAAATTGGAGAAAACCATCACCCAGAGCGTTGGTGATTTGCTGGATGCCTCCAAAGTAAAGTCGGATCAACGCTTGCTGGAGGACAAATATTTGGAAAAGGGGTACTGGAACTCCAATGTGGAAAGTGAGATAAGAGAGAATCCCACGACTGGAAAAACCACGATTATCTTCAGAGTGGTCGAGAACGAAAAAAGGCAAATTTCCAAAATAACCTTTTCAGGAAATGACAACCTGTCTGCCCGAGAGTTACTCGGAGAAATGGAAACCGCCCCTTGGAGATTTTGGAGATTTTGGTCAAAGCGGTCGCGTTATCGTCCTTCGGTTTTGGATGAGGATTTGGCAAAACTTCGAGAGATCTACCGGAACAAGGGCTTTTTGGATGTCAGCGTAGAGCAGGGCGGGGTCGCAATTGTGCCTCGTGGAACTGGAAAATTAGATATCATTGTAAAAGTGGAAGAAGGAAAGAGGTCTTTTTTCGGAAAAAGCGTATTGGCGGGAAACGTGGTCCTGAGCACTCCCGAACTTTTGAAGAATAGCGAAATAAAGCAGGGACAACCCTATTCCCCTGCCCTGTTAAGCGAAGAGCGTAACCGATTGCGTAAAATGTATGGGGAAAGAGGGTATTTGGATGCGCGTGTTCTTTCCATAAGAACACCCAATCTCAAGACACAGCAAATCGACTTGAAGTTTCAGATCTCCGAAAACAATAAGTTTACCGTCAACAGCGTTTTGGTCCGAGGCAATGATAAGACCAAGACCATTGCAATTATCAGGGAGTTGGCCCTTGCTCCCGGGGAAACCTTTGATCTGCTCAGAATGGAAACCAGTGAGGCAAGATTGAAGAACACTAGGTTTTTCGAGAAAGTGACTTTGGACGATGAGCCGATCGCCTCTCAAGATCCCGAATTGCAGGCCTCCAGAAGAAACCTCGTGGTGGACGTTGAAGAGGGGAGAACAGGTCACGTATCCTTTGGTGTAGGATTCAGCACTTTGGAGAAAGCCATGATGTTTGCGGAATTTCGGCAAGGTAACTTTGACTTAATGAGATGGAGAAGCCCTCATCGCCTTCAAGGTGATGGTCAAAAGTTTCGCCTTCGCTTGAAACTAGGTTCTCGAAGCAATGAGGCGAGGTTGGCTTTGGAAGAACCTTGGTTTCTAAACCGAAGAGTTGCCGCTGGATTTGAGCTTTTTCGGGAAAAGTCGGATTATTACAGTTCGTACTATGATGAAATGAGAGCCGGTTTTGAAGTTTATTTCAGGAAGCGCCTCTTCGAGTTGGTGGAAGGGCGACTCTTCTACCGTTTTGAAGATGTTTTGATTGATGAAATAAGCCAATTGCCGGTAACCACTTTTATTCGTAACGATCCCAGATACAACGGTACCCTAGAAGAGATTGAACGTACCATTTCCAAAGTGGGCTTGACGCTCAGCCGAGACACTAGAGACAGCATTTTGTTCCCCTCGGAAGGTAGTATCGTATCCATTAGAAAGGAATTTGCGGGCGGTATCTTTGGAGGAGATGCAGACTATGGCAGATTCGAATTACAGGGTGCTCGGTTTTTCCAAACCTTCGATCAAATGGAGCAAGTTCTTTCAATCATTGGAAGAGCGGGAACTTTGGGTAGGTTCAATGGCGATGATGCGGACGTTCCGTTCTTTGAGAAGTTCTTTCTCGGTGGCCCCTACAATCTTCGGGGATGGGATTACCGAGAGGCAGGACCTCAAATGTCCGAGGAGCCTATTGGGGGCAATTCATACTCTTATTTTGGCCTTGAGTACACCTTCAAGGTAGCGGATCCCCTCCGTTTCGCATTTTTCTATGACGGAGGTTTCCTTCGAGAGGGAGACTTTAAGTTCACTCCTGGAAATGATGATCAGGGTTGGCATGACAACTGGGGTCTGGGAGCGAGAATTATGGTGATGGGCATGCCCTTGAGGTTAGATCTCGGTTTTCCCATCACCGATCCGATGGGAACGGGTTCTTCTCCTCAATTTCATTTCTCCGGCGGGTCGAGATTTTGATTTGCAAATTCCCTAACATCGGCAAATAAAACAAAAATGATCGCACGCATTCTCCTTGCTGTTCCCTTCTTATTCACGCTTCAGGCATATGCCCATGACGTTGCAGTCGTAGACGTGCAAAAGGTTTTTGATGGATATCAAAAGGTTAAGGATGCGAGAGAAAGGCTCGACAAGTCCAAGAAAATTGCCATGGAGGAACTCGAAATCTTTAGGGATGAACTGGAGAAAATCGTCAAGGAATTGAAGGAAATGGAGGAGAAGCTCAAGAATCCCAATATAGAAAGCTCTTCTTTGAAGGCTCAATATCAGGAAAAGGTCAAGAAAGCCAAAGAGAAGCAAGATGATATGGTTGCTTATGATAAGAGAGCGAAAGCGACTATTGCCCAGCGCCAAAGGAATCTTTTGGTTGAACACTTGGAAGATATTCGTGGAGCAGTCAATAAGGTCGCTGTCGCCAAAAGCTTGGACTTGGTTATGAATGCATCCGAAACTCAGTTGGGGGTTTTTTATGCCAAGGATCGGTTGGATATTACTCAGGACGTTATCGTGACTTTGAATGCCTCGAGCGCAAAACCAAAGTAGTGAATATCCCAGGACCCTTTTGGGAATCGATGATCGATGATTCTTGAATTGGAGGTAGCGGACGTTTTGGAAATTTTTCCGGATGCCCGGAAGGAAGGAACAGCTGAAGCGAAGCGTATTCGTGGTATATCATCATTAAATCGTGCCGTTGAGGGAGACCTAAGCTTCTTGGGCAACCCCAAGTACAGAAGCCAAGTCTCCGGATCCGAAGCTTCGATAATTCTATTACCGGAAGATTATGAGGGTAAGCCCAGAAAAGGGCAGCTTTTCCTGAGAATGAAGGAACCGTCCTTGGGGTTGACCAAGCTTTGTCATACGATCGAAAAAAACATGACCTCGGATTTTCCTTCAGGCGTCCATCCCACGGCATTCGTTGAGAAGAGCGCCAAAATTGACTCCGAGACAAGCATTGGCCCTTTTTGTTACGTCGGACAAAACGTCGAGATTAAAGCTGGCACGATCATCGAGTCCCATTGTCATGTGGGCCAAGATTCCTTCCTTGGGAAAAATTGCAGACTTTATCCGGGCGTTAAGATTCTATCCTCATGCG
>Ga0160422_10000422_pt1 | contig 25448 bp, 19 predicted proteins | sample Fk160mmetaG_FD_108192 | JGI IMG/M metagenome (GOLD analysis project Ga0160422, IMG submission 108192) | Marine microbial communities from the Central Pacific Ocean - Fk160115 60m metaG | ecosystem: Environmental > Aquatic > Marine > Oceanic > Photic zone | place: The Central Pacific Ocean...
GCCGAAATGCAGGATCTCGTCCTCGAACTTTTCCTCGAACTGGAGGCGAGCGAGGAACAGTTCAACGCGCCTTTTCTTTTCGGAAGCGCCAAGGATGGCTTTGCCGTTCGTTCCCTGGAGGACCAGAGTAGGGACATGATCCCTCTCTTCGAGGCCATCGTGGAGTCCGTCCCAGCGCCCGATATTGAGGATGGAAGCGATTTCAGGATGCTGGTGTCGAACGTCGACTGGTCCGATTACGTAGGACGGATTGCCGTCGGGAAGGTTCTCTCGGGAAGCGTGCGCATCGGTGATCCGGTATGGCGCTTGAGCGGGGAAAACGAGCCCGAAAGGGCCAAGGTTACCAAGGTGTTCGAGTATTCGGCTCTTTCCACGAACGATGCAAGCGAAGGGGTTGCGGGGAACATCATCGGCCTCTCCGGTTTTGAGGAAGTCGACATTGGCGAGACCTTGGCCGGCCACGCCGAGGCCGAGCGCCTGCCGTTTGTCGAGATCGACCCTCCCACCGTGATGATGACTTTCTCCGTCAACGACGGCCCCATGGCGGGAAGGGAGGGCGACCGCGTGACCTCCCGGGAGATCCGGGACCGCTTGCTCAAGGAAGCCAGGACGAACATTTCGATCAAGTTCGAGGAAACGGCTGACTCGACCGAGTTTAGGGTCAACGCGCGCGGAGCCATGCAGGTCGCGGTGGTGGTGGAGGAAATGCGCCGAGAGGGTTTTGAGGTTCTGGTCAGTAGGCCCACCGTGATCAAGAAGATCATAGACGGTCGTTCGCACGAGCCTTTCGAGACGCTTTACCTCGAGGTTCCGGATGATGCGGTGGGTGGGTGCATGCAGGCGCTTGCCAACCGCAAGGGTCAGGTCGAGTCGATGTCGGCGGCCCGGGGAAGGACTACCCTGGAAGCGATCATTCCAACTCGGGGGCTGATAGGCTTTGAATTCGAATTGCTCAACCTGACCAGCGGGGAAGGCATCATGTCCCACCTCTTCAAGGAGTACCGTCCCGATTCAGGGGACATTCGCACGAGGCGAACGGGGACGCTCGTGTCGATGGAAAAGGGGGAGTCCATGACTTATGCCCTGCGTAACATCGAGACCCGTGGCAAGCTCTTCATCGGGGCTGGAGACGAGGTTTATGCGGGGATGGTGGTAGGGGAGAATCCCCGGGCCGAGGACTTGCCGGTCAACCCGACAAAGGCCAAGCACGTAACCAACCACCGGGCAGCCGGGAGCGACAAATCGGAAGCGCTTACGCCTCCCGTTCTTTTTTCGCTCGAGCGCGCCATCGAGTACGTTGCTCCCGACGAATTGGTTGAGGTTACCCCCAAGAGCATTCGCCTGCGCAAGCGGATTCTCGACTTCACCGACCGCAAAAGAGAGGCAAAGAAACAAGCCTCCTGAGAAAGTCGTCCTTGAGAAGATCCTGCCCTTGCAATAGAACTTTCATTTCATGACTTTGCGCGTTCTTTGCCTCATCCTGTTTCTGCCCCTTCTCGTTGGGTGCGGGGTAACCTCCCTCTACAACTCGGCCAACTATTCCGAGACCCGGCTCGGGGTTAATCTTCTGCGGGTTACCTTCCGTGGCGGAGAGCCTCCCCTCGCGGGAGAGCTTTGCCTGCTCCGTTGCGCCGAGCTTTGCCGGGAGGCGGGCTACAGCCACTTTGAGGTGGTGGACTCCGAGACGGGCAACAGCCTGGACGGTTTCGCCTCTCCCTATCCCTTCCATCGCCATTATCACCTGGACGAGCCCTTCGTTCAGGACAGGCCCTACGTGACCAAAACCATACGCCTGCGCAAGGATCATCCCGAGGGAGGCTTTGCCTATGATGCACGGGAAATCGAGGGCTCCCTGAGGAGGAAATACGAGATCAAGAAATAAGCCATCCGCGCCCGTGCTCCTTCGTTGACGAAAGGCCCGGCACAAGATTTAATATACAAAATGAGCAATGCACCCTTTGAAATAAGAATCCCGGACCTCATTCGCAATGGTCTACTCGTCTGGGTTCTTCTCGCCATCATCCTGCTGGTCGGGCTGGTCACTTCCGTCTACACCGTTCCGGCAGAGTCGGAGGGCGTAGTTCTGCGCTTCGGCAAAGCCCAGAAAGAGAAGGTCCAGCCCGGCCTGCACTTTAAGTTGCCCTTCGGGATCGACGACGTCTACGTCCTGCCCGTTAAGCGCCAGCTCAAGCAGGAGTATGGGTTTGCCACTGCGGGCGCCACCAACCCCTCGCAAGCTACCGACCGCCGGGTCCGGGACAGGGAGAAGAGCATGCTTACGGGCGATCTCAATGCGGCCGAGGTCGAGTGGATCGTCCAGTACCGGATCAATGACCCCGAGAAATTCCTCTTCAAGGTTCTCGACCCCGAGGGGACCCTCCGCTACGTTTCGGAATCCGTCATGCGGACGGTGGTGGGTGACCGTACGGTGGATGAGGTAATCACCATCGGGCGTCAGGAAATTGAGGATAGCGCCCGTTCGCTTCTCGAGGACGCTGTTGACAAATATAACCTTGGGGTAAGCATAGACTTGGTTCAGTTGCAAAACGTCAATCCGCCCGTTCCCGTCCAAGCCTCCTTCAATGAGGTCAACCAAGCCCAACAGGAAAGGGAGCGGATGATCAACGAGGCTCAGGGAGAGTACAATAAGGAAGTTCCCGTAGCTAGTGGTGTGGCTGAACAAAAAATCGAGGCCGCCGAGGGTTACGCCCTCAAGCGCGTCAATGAGGCGGAAGGGGACGTTGCCCGTTTCAATGCCCGGTTTAAGGAGTATGAGAAGGCCCCGGAAGTCACCCGTTCCAGGCTTTATCTTGAGGCGATGAAGGAGGTTTTGCCCCAGACTGGTAAAAAAATCATCCTCGACGAGGGAGCTTCGCAGGTTCTTCCCCTGCTGCAACTCCAAGCCGATCAACCGGGCGGAAGAGGAGGGATCGGACGATGAAGGCCCAACTTGCCATTATTCCCGTTATTCTTGCAGGCATCGGTTTTTACCTTTGCACCTTCGTGGTGAAGGAGACCGACCACGTAATCATCACAAAGTTCGGACAAATCGTAGGAGACCCTATTTCCGAACCCGGGCTCCATTTCAAGATGCCCTTTATCCACGAGGTCAACCGTATCGAGAAGCGCTTCCTGCCTTGGGACGGACCCAGCAATGAGATGTCCACCAAGGACAAGACCTACCTCATCATCGACACCTTCGCCCGCTGGAGCATCGAGAAACCCGAGACTTATTTCCTTCGATTGAGGGATGAGCGCAGCGCCATTTCTCGCCTTAACGGAATCCTGGGAAGCGAGACGCGCAACGCGGTTGCCCGGCATGAACTGATCGAGATCATCCGTACGGATAAGAACAGGGTGGCCAAGCGTGACGTTTCGCTTGGAGAAACTGACGCGAACGCCACTATGCTCAGGCCCATCCAGATCGGCCGGAACAAAGTTGAGGATGAAATCTTTAACAACGCCAAGGACAAGCTCGAGGACTTTGGCATCAAGTTGCTCGACATACGCTTCAAGCGGATCAACTACAACGAGACCGTGAGACGCCGGATTTACGAGCGGATGATCAGTGAGCGCCAGCAAATCGCTTCCCGTTTCCGCTCCGAGGGCGCCGGAGAGGCGGCCAAAATCGTGGGCAAGAAGGAGCGCGAGCTTCAGAGGATCAACTCCGAGGCCTACAGGAAGGTCGAGGAAATTTATGGAGAGGCGGACGCCAAGGCTTCCGCCATCTACGCCGAGGCCTACGACCAGAGCCCTGCCTCTTCCGAGTTCTATACTTTCCTCAAGACTTTGGAGACCTACCGTGAGGTCATGAAATCGGACATTTCCCTCGTCCTGACAACGGACTCGCCCCTCTTCAAACTCCTCAAATCCCTTGGCAAGTGGGGTCAGGCGGGGTCAGAAGAGTAAGGCCCTTCAGTCCAGTCTTCGACCATTAACTGAGTGAGCAAATCCCCGAACCAGGGGACCAGTTTGTAGGCCTCCAGTCTTGACGGGTCCGCCCAGGCGAATTCCTCGTGTTCCCAATCCAGTCGGATTTCCTTCTGGTCGCAGTCGAAGAGAAACCAGTGGGACTCGAAAATCACTTGTTCCGTTTCCGCCAGGTTGGGCCCGCAGCGGCGGACGAGGGATGCTCGGTCCGGGGGGATCCCGACTTCCTCCTCGATTTCCCGGATCGCCGTATCAAGAGGATCCTCTCCCCGTTCCACGTAGCCCGAAACGCAGGACCAGTAGCCTTGGAAGCTACCAACCTTATCGGATCGCCTCAGTATGAGTATCCTGCCTTTCCTGCGCAGCAGAGCGCTTACCACCGGGCGTCTGGGTTTGTCCGCCTCCTGACTTGGAATGCTTGTCATGAACCGAAACAACAAACCGATCGGGAGGGGAGCATTCAACCCTTAAGTCCGCCTTTGCTGGTTCTTCTTTCCTCAAATCGAGTATCGACAAAGTGATGAGGATGTTTTTTGACTCGGAGTCATGAATCAAACCTATTTGGCAATGGAACTTCCACCTTGGTTGAATCAAAAACTTGTGGCCGGCAACGATGGTTTGCAGGTTGCCCAGTTCTTTCTTTCCCTTTTCGTTCTCTGGCTGGTCGGCAGGATTGCGAAGGCTTGGCTGAACAAGCTTGCATCCGGCATGGACGAAAAGCAAGGAGTGCGAGCCGTACTGCTTCGTTGCATCGGTAAGGGATTGCCGTTGGTCGGGATATGGGGCGGTCTCCGCCTGGGGGTTGTATTCATAAGCCTCGGGTCCTCCGAGGACGTCGTCCTGACCTCCCTCGACGTCCTTCTCACCGTTGCGGTCGGCTTGCTCGTATATTACCTCGTGGAGGTGCCGGACCGATGGTTGCGCGCCCAGACCGAAAAGACGGAGAGTAAATTCGACGACATGCTTGTGCCGATCGTGCGCAAGAGCATGCGGGTGACGGTGGTCCTCTTTGCCGTGGTCAGCATTGCCCAGACCTTGAGCGACAAGCCCGTCAGCGCCTTGATCGCAGGCCTTGGGTTGGGAGGCTTGGCCTTCGCCTTGGCGGCTCAGGATACGATCAAGAATCTTTTCGGGTCCCTCGTCATCTTCACGGACAAGCCCTTCGGGTTGGGTGACCGCATAAGCTTCGACGGCCATGACGGGACCATCGAGGAAGTCGGGTTGCGGTCTACCCGCTTGAGACGGTCCGATGGCCACCTCGTTACGATACCCAACGGCGAACTGGCCAACAGTACCATCCACAACATCGCCAAGCGCCCCTTCATCCGTCGCAACCTTACCCTTGGCCTTACCTACGACACCTCTCCCGAGAAGGTCCGTCAGGCCAAGGAGATTCTCGAGGAACTGCTCAAGGATCACGAAGGATTGGACCCGGAGGGCGAGCGATTGCCAAGGGTTCATTTCAGCGATTTCTCGGCTTCCTCAATGGACCTGAAATGCATCTATTGGTATCACCCCCCTGCCTACTGGGACTACATGGAGTTTTCCGAGAAGCTTAACCTGGACATCCTCACCCGCTTCAACGAGGCCGGAATCGAACTCGCCTTTCCCACGCAGACCATTCACCTCGCCAAAAGCCAAGGAGAGGACTGACACGCCATGGCCTGGTACCTGGTCAAAGTTCTTCTTTCCGCGGTTCTCATCGTTTTGATATCCGAGGTTTCCAAGAAACTGCCGTTGCTCGGCAGCCTTATTGCATCCCTGCCCCTTATTTCCGTGCTTGGGATGATCTGGATGTATTGGGAAAAAACCGATGCCGAGAAGATTGCCTCGCATTCCGAGGGCACCTTCTGGTACGTCCTTCCGTCCCTGCCGATGTTCCTGGTCCTGCCTTGGGTCATGCGCAAATGGGGCGTATCCTTTCCCATCGCCATGGCTATTGGGATTGCCCTGACGGGAGTCCTCTACTTTCTCATGACCAGGATTCTGGCCAAGTTCGGGATGAACCTCTAGCCTTCCTCAATCCTCGAACCATTCGTCCTCCGGGTCGAAGGCCGGGACGGGGACGTTGAGGATCTTCAGGTTTCCTACGGCCCGATGAACGCAACCCGGTTGGATGAGCACGGACTTGCCCGGTCGGAGCTCGACTTCTTCCCCATCCAGTTCCATGCGTCCGGTTCCTTCCAGGACGTAATAGATTTCCGTCATCTTCTTGTGGTAATGGGCCCGACTGTCGGCCGATATATCCACGACGTGCATGGAGGCGACGGCATTGTCCTCTCGGGTGAAGGCCCTCCGAGCCTGTCCGCAGGGACAGGGGGTGGGAGTGATATCGGAAAAGTCCGCGAGCAGGTAGTTCTTTTCGTCGTTCATGAAGGTAATACACTTCGCAAAACCGATCGGATGACAACGATATTAGCTTGAGCCGCTTAACCTTTTGTGGGCCCGGCCTTGCGTCGTCGAGACGGGCAATGCGACTTGAATTTAGCCTCGTGCCTCGGCCTCTCAATCTCCTTGCGAACCTTTTATATCTTGGTTCTTGCAACCCTTTCGGTTTAAAATACGATAATTAATAGGATCAAAACCCAAGAAGGATAGGACGAAATCATGAACAAGGGCATTTTACTTTTGGTGTGGGCGCTGACTGCGGCTACCGCCTATTATCTCGGCATGACCTCAAGACCCGCGACCGGGTCTCTCGATGCGGGTTCGGAAGTCACCCGAAATCAAGGTGACTCCGGCTCGGCCAAGGTTCCCCCTTTGCCGCCACGCCCTGCTTCCTCCTCTTCCTCCGCCCCGACACTGGTATTTTCATCCGATGCCGATGGCAAATCCCCGGCTGGGGAGGTGAGGGCGAGGGAGATCGTTCTCGACGACCGTAGCGTCATGGCGAGGATCGAGTCGAGCAACCCGGTCGTGCGCATGCAGGCCTTCGCCGAGCTTCTCCAAGGTGGAGACGCCGAGTCCATCCAAGCTGCCATCGAGGCCTACAAGAAATTGCCCGAGGGGCCCAGCCGCTTCAGCGAACTCCGGATGCTTGCCTTCAGCTGGGCTCAGGCCGATCCCGAGGCGGCCATGGCATGGACCCGGGAGTTGGGCGGGTTCGAGCAGAGGATTGGTTCCGGGGCAGTCATGGACTCGTGGTCGAGAAGTGACCCGCAGGGCGCCATCGCCTGGGCCAAGGAGAATTTCGAGGGAGAGGACAACCCTTATTTCATCGGTATAATAAGCGGCATGTCCGAGACGGATATGACCGGGGCCACTGATTTGATGACCTCGATGCCCTATGGCCGCTCGCGGGGCCGAGCTGCCTCCATCCTTCTCGAGAGGTCATGGACGCAGGGGGAGGAAGCGGCCATGACTTGGGCTGAAAATTTGCCCGACGGCTCCCTCAAAAACTATGCCTATGGGCAGATCGGTGAAAAGATCGCCCGGGAAGATCTGGGCCGCGCCGTCGAGTGGGTCGACGGGATGGATGAGTCTGAGATCAAGACTGCGGTGAGTGAGGACGTGGCGCAGCGCTGGGCCCGCAAGAGCCCGGAGGAAGCGGCCCAATGGGTCGGCAACATGCCGGAGGGCGAAGCCCGCTCCGAGAGCATGGAGGAAGTCGTCAGCCAATGGGCCCGCAAGGATCCCACGGCCACCGCCGAGTGGCTCAATCAATTTCCGGCCGGTGAGCTTATGGACGAGCCGATTCAGCGCTTTGTCCGGGAGGTGGTCCGCAAGGATCCCGAGACCGCCATGACGTGGGCCGAGGCCATCGTCGACGAGGAGCGCAAGGAGCGCACGGTGTCCGAGGTCAAGCGTGTGGCCGAGCGTGTGGCCAAGCAAGCCGAGGCCGCGGAGTCCGGCGAGCCGCAACAGGGAGAAGGCCAAGGACGCGGATCCGGGCGAGGACCCGGGGGCGGACGTGGTGGTCCTCCCTCTTTTCTTCAGCCCCGTTGAGGGCGATCTGCGTTTTCAGGCAAGAGGGAGAATCCACTCCCGACCCAACTGCATAGGAATTTCCCATCTCCATGAAAATTGACTTGTCGAAGGAAGAGTACCGGGTGTTGGTGGAGGTTTTCTCCCTAACCGGAATGGTTCTCGATTCCTACGGCCGGGGACAGAATAAGGAGAAGAAACCTTTCTACGAACTGGAGCAAAAAATCTATGCCTCTTGCGACGACTTCGATTCGCAGGACTTGATCCGACGCGACGGCCAAAGCAACGAACTGGCCAGAAAATGGGACGAGAAAAGCCCCGAGCGGGTGGTCCGTTTCTACGACCAGTTCGTGGACGATGCCTTCTGGGAGGAATTGATCATCCGCATGACCGGGCGCGACCTGCAGGCGGAGATGACCTGGGCCGGGGTAGGGGAGGAAGCCGCGGGTGAAGAAAAGTGGATCAAGCGCAAGAAGGAGCTCGAGCTTCACTACGAAACCCTTTTCCGGGAGTCCGGGCTGGAGGGAATCAGTCTTGCCCGTGGCGGCGAGGGAAGCAACTGAGCCTTCACCTCGCCACCGAACCTTCTTCTCGCCTCTTGTTTTTCTTTGCCTTTTGGCATGATCTACTTGAACATCCTCCGAGTATTCTAGTCTTTCTAAATGAAGAATATACAAAGATTTTTCCTCCCCTTTGTTCTCATCCTGTGTGCGAGTCCTTTCGTCTTTGGAGAAATTGATTTCAACAGGCAAATTCGTCCCATTCTTTCCCAAAGTTGCTTCGCTTGTCATGGGCTGGACGCTCCCAAGAGCGACCTCCGCCTCGATTTTGCCGAGTTCGCCTACAAGGGGGGGAAGTCGGGCCGGTCGGCAATCGTTCCGGGAAACCCCGGTAAGAGCGAGCTTATGCTTCGGGTCACCGCCCATGGAGAAGATCGGATGCCTGCCAAAGGCGATGCTTTGTCGGATGGTCAAATTTCTCTTCTTAGGCAATGGATCAGGGAGGGTGCCCGTTATGCCAAGCATTGGGCATACGAAAAGCCTGTCCGCGCGAAAGTTCCTTTCGGCAAGGCCAAGGGCTTTGTTCGTAACCCGATTGATTCCTTCGTCCTTGCCCAACTCGAGAAGCGCGGATGGCGGCCCTCTCTTCCTGCGGATCAAGCGCGCTGGCTGCGCCGGGTCAGCCTGGGTCTGACCGGCTTGCCGCCAACGCTCGAGGAGGTCGATGAATTTCTCGCGGATCAATCTCCCGAGGCCCGGGAAAAGGTCGTCGACCGCCTGCTCGCCTCTCCCCGTTATGGCGAACACTGGGCCAGGCAGTGGCTGGACTTGGCCCGCTACGCTGATTCCAATGGTTTTCAAGCCGATCAACTCCGGGACAGCTGGGCGTTCCGCGACTGGGTCATCAAAGCGATGAACGCGGACATGCCCTTCGACCAGTTTACCATCGAGCAGCTTGCGGGAGATCTTTTGCCCGAAGCCAGTGCTTCGCAAAAGATCGCCACCGGTTTCCACCGTACCCCCACCTGCAACGTGGAGGCGGGCGTGCATCCTGAGGAAAACCGGGTCAATCAAGTCTTCGACCGGGTGAACGCGACCGGGCTGACCTGGCTGGGCACTACCTTGGAATGCGCCCAGTGCCATAGCCACAAGTACGATCCCTTTTCCCAGGAGGAATACTATCAGCTTTTCGCTTTCTTCAATCATACGCCTCTCGAAGTTCGTAACAAAAGCGGGAAGGGCGTTTCCTTCGACTTTTGGGGACCGAAGATGGACCTGCCCTTGGGCACCGGAGAAGAGAAGGAGTTCGGCCGTCTGAACGCCGAGCTCGATTCCTTGAAGCGAAAATTGAAGGCTGAGGAAAAGAAAGCCGAGCTGGAATTGCCGGCATGGGTGAAGAAGATGACGAGGCAAGCCGGAGAAGACGATGCTCAGGTCCCCGATTGGAAGGTTGCTCCGATTGAAGGAGCCTCATCGGACGGCAAGGAGACTTTTGAGCTTCTTGAGGATGGAAGCGCTTTGGCCACGGGCAAACCGGGGGACCGCTCGACCTACTTGATCCAAACGAGGGCTGGGCCGGGCAAATGGAAGGCTCTCCGGCTTGAAGCCCTTCTGCACGAGAGCATGCAGAAGAAGGGACCGGGGCGCAACGTGACCAACGGGAATCCCAACTTCGTGCTGACCGAGGTCCTCGTTTATCGCCGCAAGGGCGATCTTCGCGAAGCGGTCGCGCTTAAGCGGGCGCGGGCCGGTTTTTCACAGAACGGCTTCGGTGCGGGGCAGTTGATAGACGGCAAGCTTGACTCGAAGAACGGCTGGGCGATTGCTCCCCGTTTTGGGGAGAGCCATCAAGCGTATTTCGAATTCGGGGAAGTGCTCGACCTGGAAAAACCGGCCATCCTCGAGATCGAGATGAAGCATCTCTACGGGGGTGGGCGCAACGTCGGTCGGCCCCGTTTTTCCTTTGCCGAATCGTTTCCTGCCGACGAAAAGGAAAAGGACAAGCTATATGCTCTTTTGAGAAAAAAGAAGAGGAGCAAGGCGGAGGAGAAGGAAATCAGGGAACTTTTTCTTACTCAAAAAAACGGGATCGTCTCTCTTAAGAGAAGAATCGGCGAAGCCGAGGGCCTGCTCGCGAAGATCAAGCCGGCAAGCACTCTCGTCATGGTCGAGATGGACAAGAAGCGGGAAACCCACGTCATGTCCCGCGGCAATTATCTTTTCCCCAAGCAGAAGGTCGACGCGGACGTCCCGGAGAGCCTTCACAAATGGAATAAGGAGTGGCCCCGCAACCGTTTGGGCTTGGCCAAGTGGTTGGTGGATCCGGGCAACCCCCTAGTCGCCCGGGTGACGGTGAACCGCTGGTGGGGACAGCTCTTCGGTACGGGCATCGTCTCTACGGAGTCGGATTTCGGTTCCCAAAGCGAGCCGCCTACTCATCCGCGTCTTCTCGACTGGCTGGCCGTCGAGTTCATGGAGAACGGTTGGTCGATGAAGCATATCCACAAGCTCATTGCGCTCAGCGGGACCTACGGTCAGAGTTCCCGGGTGTCGCCCGCCGTCCTTGAGCGCGACCCGCGCAACCTGTACTTTTCGCGTGGCCCGCGCCTACGTATGTCCGCCGAGATGATCCGGGACAACGCCCTGCGGGTTTCCGGTCTGCTGAGCGAAAAAATGGGCGGACCGCCCGTCTATCCTCCCCAACCGGACGGCCTCTGGCGCCAGACGGGAAGGAATGAACCCAAGTATGTCGCGGCCCGCAACGAGGATCGTTTCCGTCGCGGGGTCTACGTGATCTGGAGACGGGCCGCGCCTTATGCCAGTTTCGTGAATTTCGACGGGCCCGACCGGTCGTCCTGCTTCCCCAAGAGGAGCCGGACCAACACCCCTTTGCAGGCCTTGACTCTTCTTAACGACCAGGCCTATGTCGAGATGGCTCTTGGTTTTGCGGCCTCCATCATCCAGGACAAAGGCGTTTCCGGCGACGGGGACGCAATCCGCCTGGCTTTCCGCAGGACTCTTTCCAGAAAACCAACCGAGAAGGAGGTTTCCATCCTCGAGGGTCTCCTCGGCAAGGAGCGCAAGCGGCTCCAAGCCAACCCAAAGGATGCCAAGGCTCTCTTCTCCTCCGCGTCCGCCCTCAAACTTTCACCCGGTCTGGACGAGGTGGAACTGGCCGCCTGGTTCTTCGTGGCCAATGCGTTACTCAACCTCGATGAAACGATCACCAAAGGCTAGGCATGCCCGTGCTTTCATGAACCCGATCGACCACTACCTGAGGACCCTTACCCGGCGGCAACTCTTCCAGCGGGTCGGCATGGGCGTCGGAGCATTCGCTTTGGCCGAGATGCTCGGACAAGATCTCGGCGCCGGAACGGCGCCTCCTCTTGCACACTTCGCGCCCAAGGCCAAAAGCGTAATCTATTTTCACTTGATCGGAGCCCCTTCGCACCTCGACCTCTTCGACTACAAGCCCGAGCTTCAGAAGCGCGACGGTGAGCTTTGTCCGAAGGAAATGTTCGAGGGCAAGCAACTCGCCTTCATCCGTTCCCGCCCGACCTTGCTCGGGACTTCGAAGGATCCGAAGTTCAACTTCCGACGCTGCGGACAGTCGGGCATTCAAATTTCCGACCTTCTTCCGAATTTGCAGACTTGCGCGGACGAAATGTGCTTCATCCGAACTTTGCATACCGACCAGTTCAACCATGCTCCGGCCCAGATGTTCATGCAGACCGGGTTCGAGCGCTTCGGACGCCCCAGCCTGGGAGCCTGGGCCAACTACGGTCTTGGCTCCATGAACAAGGATTTGCCCGGTTTCGTTGTCATGGTGACCGGACAATACCCCGGAGCGGGCAACAGTATCTTCGGGAGCGGATTTCTTCCATCGGTTTATCAAGGGATCGAGTTTAGGGGAAAGGGGGATCCCGTTCTTTTCCTCTCCAACCCCAAGGGCGTAGACTCGGAGGCCCGCAAGCGCGTCGTGGATGCGGTCAATGAATTAAACCGGGAACAGCTTCATGGGGTGGGGGATCCCGAGATCGCCACCCGGATAAGCCAATACGAAATGGCCTACCGCATGCAGACGAGCGTGCCCGAGCTTAAGGACTTGTCGACCGAGTCGGCGAAGACCTTGGAAGCTTATGGCGCCAAAGCGGGAGGGTCGGGGTTTTCCAACAACTGCCTGCTTGCCCGCCGGATGGTCGAGCGGGGCGTCCGTTTCGTACAGTTGTTCGATCAGGGCTGGGATCACCATGGAGGCCTGCAGCGTGGTTTGCCCAACAAGTGCAGGCAGGTCGATCAACCGATTGCCGCCTTGATCAAGGATCTCAAGGAAAGGGGCCTTCTTGACGAGACTCTCGTTGTCTGGAGCGCCGAGTTCGGCCGTACCCCCATGGCTCAGGGAAGCAACGGAGCGGGGGTGGAGCGAGAAAAGAGCAACGTCGGACGGGATCACCACAAGGAGGCCTTCACGGTCTGGATGGCCGGAGGCGGAGTCAAGGCCGGACACGTCCATGGACGGACTGATGAACTGGGGTACGGAATCGCCGACCGGCCGGTTCACGTGAACGATTTCAACGCAACCCTTCTTCACCTGCTTGGTTTGGATCACGAAAAATTGACCTACCGCTCGCTCGGGCTCGATCAACGACTCACCGGGGTCGAGGAACACCACGTCGTCCGCGAAGTGGTCGCCTGATTGGCCTGGCACAACAGGGCGGCCCCGAGCTCTATTTCTTTTTCTTAGGCTTGGAACCGAGGGCCGGTCCATTGTCCGGAGGCATGGATTCGTGCCAGGCAATGACGGCCTTGCTCAAGCGGGCAACGACTTCGGGATGCTTCTCGGACAAGTCCCTGGTCTCACCCCGGTCCTTCTCCATGTCGTAGAGAAGGGCATCGGCGCCATCATACTCGCAGAGCAATTTCCATTTGCCCGAGCGAACCGCGAGGTCGGGCAGATCCCTTACCCCATAGAAGGAGTCGCGGTCGGGCGGTCGCCTGAAAAAGATATCCTGCTTGCGGGAGTCTTCGCTTTTGCCAAGCAAAACGTCGGGCAGGGATTCTCCGTCGTACTTGACGCCTTTGGGATGGGGGACTTCAGCCAGATCGAGCAAGGTGGGAACCAAGTCCACTGCGCAGAAGACCGATTTCAGGTTCACTTTTCCAGTATCCTCATTCTTGTTGGATGGAATCAGACCGGGTCCCCAGACAACGAGCGAGGATCGGATTCCCCCTTCGAACAAGTGCGTCTTGTACCCCCGGAACGGACCGGAGACCCCAGCGCCTTTTTCCGCTCCGTTGTCGGAGCAGGCCAGAATCAGGGTGTTCCCAGCGAGCTTCGGGTCGTTCCGGACGAAATCGAACAACTTCCCAAGCTGCTCGTCCATGGCCTCCAGCACGGAAAGATAAAGCCTGCGCTTCGAACCATCCCCCCACTTGGCCGTGGGAGGCCAAAACGGACTGTGCACGTCGTCCGGCCAGAGGTTGAGGTAAAAGGGCTTTTCCTCACCTTGGGCCTTTTTGATAAAGGGGATCGCTTCCTCCACAAAGCCTTCCGTGATCCTCGAGCGTTGCATCCAGCGCACCCCTTTGCCCAGGCGCACGGCATCCGCCCAGATTCTTCCCGGTTTGTCCGGATCCTGTCCCGGTCTGAGGGTAAGGGGAAGGAGCTTGGGTCCCATCCCCTCGAAATTGGTCAGGGATTGGTCGAAGCCGTATTCGGTGATGGCCGGGGCATCGGCCACGTTCCGTTGCCCTCCCATGTGCCATTTGCCGAAGTGCCCGGTGGCGTAGCCCGCCTCTTGCAGGGAGCGGGCCAACATGGGTGCCTTGGGATCGAGCCACTGAGCCATGCCCCGTTGCTTGTTGTGATCACGGTTGCTTAGGTAGGAAGTAATCTTCCAGCGCTGAGGGTACTGACCTGTCGAAATTGCGGTTCGGGAAGGGGAGCAGATGGGAGAATTGACGTAGAACTGCTCGAAACGGATCCCTTCCTTGGCCAATCGGTCGATATTGGGCGTTTGGGCGGCTTCGTTGCCGAAGCAGGAAAAGTCTCCCCATCCCATGTCGTCGATGAAGACGAGAATGACGTTGGGCTTGGCGGCGCAAAGGGAACCGGAAAGCAAAGCCGAGAGAAAAAAGAGTTTTGCGGATAGTTTCATCCTACTCAACTTGATGTTCGCCAAGGCCGTTTTCAAAGATAAAAAAGGCTTTTGTTTTATATTTTTGTATGTTTTGATACCAGTATGTTGGCTTTTTGTACCCCCAACCCCCGATACAAATGAAGATATATGCGGTTTTTTCACTGATCTTGGCAGGACTTCTGGCCCTAGGTTCCAGCCTGTCGGCAAAGCATCACGAAGGTGGTGAAATGCGTGACCTTGCGTCCAAGCTCAAGCGGGCCGTCGAGGAGGGCAAGATGTCCAAGGAAGACGCCATGGCCAAGTGGAAGGCGATGAACCCATCGGATGATCGCAAGCACCACGGCAAGGGCCGGCATGATGGGCATGAATCCCACTCCCTTGCGTCCAAGCTCAAACGGGCCGTCGAGGAGGGCAAGATGTCCAAGGAAGACGCCATGGCCAAGTGGAAGGCGATGAGCTCATCGGATGATCGCAAACACCACGGCAAGGGTCGCCATGATGGGCATGAATCGCACTCCTTGGAGGCCAAGCTCAAGAAGGCCGTCGAGGAGGGCAAGCTCACGGAGAAGGAAGCCAAGGCCAAATGGATGGCCCTGCGCGGCGAGCGAGGTGAAGGTCACCATGACCGAGGTCGTCATCATGACAAGCACGACGATGGCCGTCATCACGGAGACCATCACGATCGGGATCGTCATCACGACAAGCACGACCGAGACCGCCATCACGGAGACCGTCACGACCGTGACCGCCATCACGACGACCACGACGATCATGGTCAAGATGAGCTTGAGGAGATGCACCTGGAAATCGAGCGCATGCACCTTGAGCTCGAGCTTAAAAAACTTCACTTTGAACTGGAGAGGATTGAATTCGAACAGGACCGCGAGCGCATGAGATGGGATATGGAAAGGATGCGCATGGACCATGATCGCCAGCGCATGCAAAGGGAAATACAGCAACGTTCCCAAGGGCCACGTCCGCCCCATGGCATGAACCACGGCGGTCCTCCGCGTGGTCCCCATCCCCCCGAAGGCATGAAGCGTCCGGGCCCCCCCAAGGGCCCTCCTAGCGGGCTGAAAAAACATGGTCAATTGAGGCGCTCCCGCGACTAAGGACTCTGAAAAATCGTTGTCCTACTGTAAAGGCAATCTAGTTATTTCTCTGTAGTCTTGGGAAAAGCGCTCTTACTTCCCAGAAACACATTTTCCCAGATAGTTTTTTCCCTTTGGTTTCGATCAGGCGTGGCTTGGAAACCTTACCTAAGGCCGTAAGATAGGATTATGCTTACCCTGTTGCGTTCCATCATCTTTTTTTCTTTGCTTTCTTGGAGTGTTTTCAGGTCTTCGGGTCAAGAGAGGCTAATGGCCAAGTACCAACTCTGGGACGAAGATGACGACAGGATAAGGGTCGTATCATGGTACCTAAAGGGTGAAACGGACTTATCTAAGGAATGGTCGATGGAAGTGGTCGGTCTTCTCGACTCAATCACTGGGGCAACCCCTTACGGAAGACCTGCTGATTCGGGTTCCAGAGAGTGGCTTGCCGAGTTGGAGGACGAAAGGGTAGCTGGTATAGTAAGCTTCTCGAGAATTGCGAAGCAATACGAGCACACCTTTGAGTTTGGCTACAGTGACGAGCCTGATTACCTTTCTAAAACCTACGGCTACAGTATCGCTCGTAGTCTAGCGGAGGAAACCCTCGTCCTTCAAGCCGGACTGTCTTTTCAGGACGACCGTGTCGATTCCTCCGTACCAGGGGGGCCGGGACTAGGTATTAGGTCAAAGACAACTCCCGAGCTTTCAATCGGGGCCTACCGAGTTCTGAATCCAAAAACAACTTTATCTCTAAACCTTACTTGGGGATTTCCAAAGGGTTATCTCAGTGACCCATATAAGCAGATCGGACTTACCGAGACTCTTTTTCCCGGTCATCCCACGCTCGAACGAGAGGTCTTTTACATGTACCCGGAGAATAGGCCCGACGAGAGAAGAACCTTCGTGCTTTATACAGAAGCTACGCGCTATCTTGAAGGTATGCAGGCAAGTGTGGAAGGCTCCTACAGACTTTTTTCAGACGATGCCAGCCTCCTTGGTCACACCATTGAACTCAAGCTTCTCAAAAGGTTGGGCGAGAAATTCGTCATCCAACCCAACTATCGATACTACCAGCAGGATTCGGCCGAATTCTATCGCACCAGTCTGGACGGTACATCCATCACACCTCTTCTGCAACCACGCGGCAAAGGTCCCCACTATTCATCCGACTACCGGCTGTCCGAACTTATTACGCAAAGCTATGGAATCAAGCTGACCTACTTTCACAAAGAGGACTTCAGCGTCGATTTTTCCGTCGACAGGTACGTCATGCGCGGACGAGACGGCATCACCTCCCAGCTTTTCTATCCGGACGCACGCGTCCTAACTATTGGCTTTCAGTGGGAGTTTTGAAAAGGCCCGATCCTTCATCAACACCGCTGGAGGTTGGCCAGGACGGTTTCTACAAGGTCGCCTTCAAGGCAATGGGGACTGCTTGCGATGTCCTGTACGAATCAACTAGCACCGAACATGCAGAAAGAGTCAGAGATGAAGTAGTCAGTTGGGTTCGTTTCTTCGAAAACCGTTACTCGCGGTACTTACCGAACAGTTTCATAAGCGAAGTCAACGCCGCCGCGGGCATCCGTCCAGTTTCGTTATTACCTGAAGACGAGAGGCTCCTCAACTTGTGTCGTGGCTTACATTTCATGACTAAAGGCCTTTTTGATCCAACAACCCTTCCGTTGTCTCTAATTTGGGACTTCAGGAAGAAAAACCCCCGCATACCTGAAAAAGCTGAGATCACCCGTGCTTTGAGCTTGGTCGGTTGGTCGAAGGTGGAGTTAGGCGAAAAGGAAGTTTTTCTTCCTGCCGAAGGAATGGGTCTTGATTTCGGAGGATTCGGAAAAGAGTATGCCGTAGACCGAGTGCTTGAGATCGTTCGTTCCATGGGTGTACGCAACGCCATGGTCAACTTCGGAGGAGACGTTGCTCTTAGCGGCAGACCAAGTGACGCTGCTCATTGGCGGATCGGCGTGGAGAATCCTAAGAAACCCGGCCAACCCGATTTCGCCCTTTCCGTTACGGAGAGAGGAGTTGCCACTTCTGGTACTTACATGCGGTTTTTCGAAATGAACGGGAAGAGATACAGTCACCTTATCGATCATCGGACGGGATATCCGGTTTCGGGTAAAGTCTTTATGGCGACGGCAATAGCTAGCACCTGCCTAGAGGCCGGTGCGCTTTCGACGTGCTCGCTGATCGGTGAGCGCGAGGAGGGTTTGTCTTTGCTCGAAAACTTTTTCGGGGCGGAGGGTTGCCTTCGTACGGAACGCGCGCTCTACTGGACTAGGAATTTCGACAAGTACTTGATCCATAATGAAAGTTAAGAAAATTTTCTCATTGTTGGGCGCCATCCCAGTCATTTTTTTTCTAAGCTCTTGCAAAGGTCCAAAGGTAACAGTTGATCAGATGGACAGAGGCTTCTTGGCAGACTACCTCATGCGCAAGGACAGAGACGACCTATCCGTGATGATGTTCGACCATGCTTTTTTCAGCCGTGAGGCATCTCGGGGAGGAAAATCCATCGCTTCCGGCGGATGTGGCTGCAACTAATCAAAATCCAGTCACGCGCCCACTGGCTTATGCTGCTAGTTCTTGCTAGCAGGTATCCCATTTCCATTGTCTCACATTCAGCTGGTTCCTTGCTGCCTTCGCTCTACTCGAAAGTTTGGACTTTTAAGGCATCCATCCCAGCCCTCGCAGGATCTTTGTCCGCGCATGCCCTTTCAGGGGCTACTACCTACGTAACCTCCACGGGATCCAACCCTGCATCCGCCACCGAGGGGGAATCATTCAGTTTCGCTTTCTACACCAGTGGCTACAAGGCCTTCAGCTACAAGGTGGATGGTCTTCCGGCCGGGCTGTCCTACAACGGCGACGTCAACGGCCCCATCATATCGGGCACCCCTTCCGCGGCCGGTTCCTACGAAGTCCTCATCACCGGCTACCGTTTCGCCGACCTCGGCGGGAATCAAACGCCGGCCTACTCGCTCTCCCTCAACGTGGGGGCCTCCTCCGCCACTTCTCCATGGAACGATTCGAATACCCAGTCCTTGGACGCTGGCTGGACGAGATCTTCTTGGTTCGGTGATTTTTACGGAAAGAATCAGGGGTGGCTTTACCACCTCAAACACGGTTGGCTCTACCTGCAGGGCACGGCTGAGTCGGGCTTTTGGATCCACGATGAAAGCCTCGGATGGCTCTACACCGGTAAGTCCATCTATCCCTTTCTTTACCGCAATTCCAACTCCAGTTGGCTTTACGACCAGTCCAGTTCGTCGGAGCGCAAATTTTGGGACTATGCGAGCAACCAGGCAATCACACCCGCCAAAATATAGTCTGCATTTGTTTTGAGCGATTTCTTCCGATTGTCCGACGAAATCAAGCAAGAGGTGATTTCCACTACAATTGACTTCGGTAATACTTTCGCAACTATATCTCAATCCGATCATTAAACCAAAAAGAATGATTATGAAAAGCTCACCCCTTGCTCCACTAATTGTGATAATACTTTTCTCTTGCGGACTATTCGTTCTGCAAGCCAAGGAAAAGCGGATCCGGGACGATGATCCTCTCATGGAACGTTACCGCCATGCGGAGCGTGAAGTTAAGCAAGCCGTAAGCGAGGGACGAATTTCCCGGGAGGAAGCGGGGAGGAAACTACGCGAGATCAAGGGCAAGCTCTGGGGGGATGAACCAGAGAAGGATCGTAGCCGCGATAAGGAAGACCCGGGTCATGAATTGCGCCAAGCTGAGGGCAGGATCCACGAAGATATCGGGAAGATCCAAGAAGCGATCGAGAAGGGTGAAATTTCCCACGAGGAGGCCCGCAAGAAATTGATCGAGTTTCATGAGCGTCAAAAAAAGGCAAGCCGGGAGCGCGAGTGGAAGATGATCAAGGGAAGGATTGAAGGAGCCGTCCGGGAAGGCAAAATGAGCCGGGAGCAGGCGAATGAGGAATATGAACGGATCGAGCGACGGATGCATAGTCGGGATAAGATTGCCCGCGAGATCAACGAAAGAGTCAGGAAGGCCGAGCTCGAAATTCATGAGCGACTGGAAGCGGGTGAGATTTCTCATGAGGAAGCCCGTCAATCCATACGTGAGGTGCATGAGGAGATGCATCAGGTCGTCCGGCGCAAGCATTTGGCACTCGAGCTTGAAGATCATAAGAGAAGGATCGAGCGGGCTTTGGAATCCGGAGATATCAGCAAGCGCCAGGCAGAGCAAAAAATGATCGAAGTCCGCCAACGCCTGGCCAGACAGTTCCGGGTCGATTTGGGAGATGAGGAACCCAAGGTTCGCAAAGGTTCGGATGAAAGGGAAATGCGCAAAGACCGACGGCGCCATGAGGATGAACGAGAACTTTGGGACGCCCTCAAGCACGGACTGGAAGCCGCCGTCAAGCTGGGCAAAATCGACGAGGAGGAATCCCGCGAGATCTGGGAAGATTTCAGGAACGAGGACGAAGAGGGAGACGAGGAGGCCTTCGAGGAAGACGAACCCGAATGATTGGCCGAGTTCCCCCAAACGCTTTTGGCTTAGTCTCGGCGTAGCGTTCCGTTACTTTTTTTGAGTCATCTTTTCCTGTGGAGCGTCTGGAGGTAACCCAGTAGGCTTTTCGCTTGTGACTATTAGGATAAAATGACGGCCAAAAGATACCACGACCTGGATGCCCTGCGTGCATTTGCCATGCTTTTGGGGATTCTTCTCCATGGGTTGCTTTCTTTCATCGGTTTTCCCGTTTGGCCTGCTCAGGACGTCAATCAGTCGGAGCTTTACGCCATTCCACTGATGTTCATTCATGGCTTCCGCATGTCCCTGTTCTTTTTCGTGAGCGGATTCTTTACCATGATGATGTGGCAAAGAAGAGGGACGGGTGGCTTGTTGATCCATCGATTCAAGCGCATCGTTCTCCCCTTTTTCGTATTTGGCTTCCTTGTTTTTCCCATGCTCAACAACATGAGGGCATTTGCCGGATGGATGGGGGAAGCCGTGGCCCCGAAGTATGAGGTCCCGGATGATCTGGGAGGGGCAGCCAGGCAGGGAGACCTCAATGCAATAGAAAGGCACCTTGAAGGCGGAGCCGAGATAGACGGAAAATACGACATGGACTTTACGCCCTTGCACTGGGCGTCCGCCATGGGGGAACCCAGGGCCATTGCCTTGCTCGCCGACAAGGGCGCGGACCTGAACTCCAGGGACGGCCACCAGTCGACACCCATTCTCTTGGCGGCCTTCTTCGGCCGGTCTGATTGCGTTCGCATCCTGCTCGAAAAGGGAGCTGATCCTGAACTTGCGAACAAGGACGGCTCTCGTCCTCTCGAAGCGATGAAGGCCGGTCGAGAAATTACGAAATGGGTGGCGAGGGATATCCTCAAGATCCCCATGGTCTGGTCTGAGGTTCGGGAGGGCAGAAAAGAGGTAAGAAAGCTACTTGGAGTTGGTGACGTTCAGGCTGTTCGAAGTGGTGAAGGCAAACAGATGCAAACAGACGATTGGTTTGCCCGCAACTATTTCCCTGGAGGCAGGTTCATTACTCATCATCTTTGGTTTCTCTACGACTTGGTTTACCTGGTGCTGGCCTTCGTTCTGGTTGCAAATCTTCTCAAGTTTGTCCCCATGCCAAAATTAGCCAAGTGGTCGGCCGAGTCCCCCCTTCGCCTTCTCTGGCTGGTTCCCTTGACCTACATGGCCCAGTATTCAATGGGTGGCGGTGGAGAGGATGGGTTGTTCGGACCTTCGACCACAGTCTGGCTCGAGCCCGATTGGATCAAGCTAAGCTATTATGGAATCTTCTTCGGGTATGGGGCGCTCTGCTTCCCACACAAGGGCTTTCATGAGAAAGCCGGACGGTTCTGGCCAATCCATCTTTCTGTTTCGGTTATCGTCTTTCTAACCGCGCTGGACCTCATGGAGCGAATGGACTTGGAGTTTCGCTACGAAATCATTTCCTTTTGCTCGGCCCTCTTCGTCTGGCTTTTGATCTTCGGCCTCATCGGGGTTTTCCGTAAATTCTTCTCCGTAGAGAGTCCCGAAGTCCGCTTCGTTTCCGATTCCGCATACTGGCTCTACGTCGCTCACTTACCCCTTATCCAGGTCGTGCAGATTTGGGTGTCCGAGTGGTCGGTCACGCCGCTTATGGTTTCTATTGAAACGCAATTTCTTAACCTCGACGACGCATTCGCGTCCCTTTTCCCTTTTGTCTCTGAGATTATAGTCTTACTATTTATTCTGTTTAAGCTTTTCGTCGTCTGTTTTGTGACGACCGCTTTGCTCCTTTTCTCATACCGCTACCTTATCCGATACACACCGGTAGGAACGATGCTCAACGGGAAACGAACGAAGACGGATTGATCGAGTCATTTGGATGTTGAATGCAACGGAAATTACCCGTCATTCGTTTGTTTGATTTTATGCAGGATAAAACGGGTAAGCAGTCGACTTGTTAATGATTCATGCCGGGTCGCCTATTCGTATGACAAAGCTAAAAGAGTGTCATCTGTCCACTTTCTCGGGGATATTTTTTGCTTGTAGAGCGTCTCCGTTTTGACCCGTGCAAAGCTAAATTTCTCTCTGTTTCTATTTTGCCGACCTTACTTTTTCGAATGGCAAAAACTTGGCGTTTCATTTCTGCCGTGTTTTTTTTGTAACTGGTGGGAAGAGTTGCATATGAGTTAGTGGTGTCCAATTCCAAGCGTGAAATTTCCGATGGGCTCGAATCTCGAAGCTCGGGCACCCATTTTTTGACAAATATACCTTGAGCGTCGTGATCGCGGAATTGTTTGAACGGATTGTATACCCTAATCGTATTGAAACCTACGACACCCGCTTGCATCTGTAACTGCGAGAGATGTATTCCAGGCTCATAATCAAGGAATACTTTGGCAAGGGGGCCATGAATGAATTTCCAAGAAAGTTTGAGGCCAAAGCAGGCGAAACTTACGATCATCGCTCTCATTCTAAAGTTGAGAAATCCCGTACTGTTTAGGCATCTCATGCATGCATCAATCATTGGGACACCTGTTCGACCTAATCGCCATGCCTCCAAAAGCTCGGGGTCATCCTCATAGCAGAGCCTTTCATAAGCTTTGTTAATGGCGAACCTTTCCATTTCGGGAAAGGCCTCTAGTCGTTGAATGAAATGGTCTCTCCAGTGCAACCTGGACTCAAAGGCTCTTAGGCTTTTTCGCCATGTTTTTGAGTTGGGGTCACCGCCTATCTCGAGTCTTTTTTTTCTTAGCTGGTCAAATACCGTACACAAGCTGATGGTTCCCCAAGCAAGATGCGTGGACAGTCTTGATCCGGCTGAAAAGGCTGAGTTGGGCGAGGAAATACCGCCCGAGTAATTCAAGCCCCTATGTTCCAAAAAGCTCGCAAGTGTTGATAAGGCCGACTCCTCGTCAACCCTCTGCAAGTTATCTTGTACAATGTAGGAATCGATTAGATGACTTCTATTGCTGAGGTCCCTTAGGGAAGGTATTTCGGTAAAAAGTCGTTGCTTGCGGGGACCTCTAAAGTCCTTGGGGATTCCCATCGGTCGTGACGTCCTGTGATCCGAATGGGCGCTCTTTATTCTCTTGGAAGCGGCGGTTCCTCCACGTTGGACGGATGAAGCGTTGTATTCACGCCATCTCACTCCCTTCTGTGAGCACCATTCCGCCACTGACTGATCTATGAGGTAGCTTTTCAGGTTTCCAGTTTCTTGATGCGAGTAAATGACTTCGAACGGGAACTGCCCACGAAGCTTCTCTAGTTGTTCAATGAGATCTCCGAAACGAAAACACAAGCCACTGCCTTTAGCCACAAGGCTTTCAGACAATGCGGTCAATCCCTGCCGGAGGGCAACTAAGTGAAAAGACGAGAAGTCGTAGCCACTAACCTTGGTGTCTTCCAAACAGTAGAACGGAAGTAACTCATCGCATTGCAAGACACCGTTCGAAAGGCACTGATTATCCGAAACGCGAAAGTCTTTTTTGATCCACCATAAACCTTTCACCGTCCTTTCTGGAGAATCAAAGTTCAGAATTCCGACCAGGAGGCTGTTGAATATCTGAATATTCTTGGGGACAAATTGGAAGCCAAATCCAAGTAAACCCACTCTCCAAAGTTCTCCGACCATAGGAAAAGATCGGCGTAGCGCGTAGGATCGGTCCAAAGCCAGCCCTGCCTCTTCTTCCAGACCCAAGCCCCAGTGGAACCTTCTATGGAAATGTAAATCCAGCCTAAGTCCATGTGGAAACACCACTCACCACTGGTTTGGTAAAAAGTGCCAAGCCATGATGAATACCAGTTAGCTCCGAGCGATTGTGCGTTTGTGTGGGAGGTAACCGACACTTTTTCGAAGGTTCCGAAGACGCTTACGCTCTCCTCAATGAGAATGGATGTTTGTGAAGAGTTTGCGTCAGAAACATTGCTTCCGCTCCAGCCGATGAAACGATATCCGGAATCAGGTGAGGCGGTGAGCGAGGCTGTGCTTCCGTGCAGGTAGGATCCAGAACCCGAAACGCTTCCTCCTGTGCTTGCATTGACCGAGAGAGTATGAGTGATCCGCGTGAAGACCGCCGTTAGGTTGCTATCTTGGGTGACAGTAAACGTGGTTGAGGGCACCGAGGGATTCTCGGGGGTACTTCCCGTCCAGCCAACGAAAGAAAAACCGTCGTTGGGAGTTGCAGTAATCGATACGGAAGCACCGTACTGGTAGGTGCCGCCACCGGTTACTGCCCCGCCTGTTCCGGAGAGCACTTCAAGTATGTGTGAGGTCGGAGTAAACGAAGGGGTGATGGTCATGTCGCGATCTACGACGATGGTAGTTAAAGAGGAGTTTGGATCGGCGAAGGTTCCACCGGACCATCCATTGAAGGAATACCCGGTTTGTGGCGTTGCGTTGAGTTCGGCGACGGTACCGTGCGTGTAGGTTCCCGATCCCGTAGCAAACCCACCATCTGAGAGGGAAAGGACAACGGTATGAATTTCGGGGGTAAAAACCGCTGAGACGTTTCTATCCTGAGTCATGGAGATGCTAGTCGTCGGAATGCTGGGGTTGGACAAACCATTGCCGGACCATCTGTTAAAAACATACCCGGGTGAAGGCACTGCCGAGACTACTGCTTGACTACCATGGGGAAATGATCCGCCCCCGGAGACGATCCCACCGCTCGCTGGTAGTGCGAGCAGAGTGTGAGTTTTTAGAACGAAAAGTGCCGTGACGTTTTCGTCGGATGAAAGCAGTACTGAGGTTGCAGCAGAGGATGGATCCGCGACACCGTTTCCAGACCAACCTACGAAATCATGACTGCTTGAGGGTGTTGCGACGATGGGAACGGAGGTGGACTGAGGATAACTTCCGGATCCTACAGCGATGCCTCCATCGCTCGGAGAAGACACAAGAACAAGTGAACGGTTGGTTGCTGGCTTTACCGTAAAATTAGCAACAATGTTAAGGTTGCCCGAAACCGTAACAAAAGTGGAAGAGGAGTTGGAATCATCCAAACCAGAACCCACCCATTTTTGAAATACGTGACTTGGGTTTGGAATCGCATTGATTGGGGTGCGCGTTCCAAATGGGAAAGTACCTCCGCCAGTTACGCTTCCACCGACTTGGGACGAAACGCTGAGTGAAAAATCAAGAGGCGTAAAGGAAGCGTTTACTGATTTGGAACCGGATATGGAAACGGTTGTGGTAGGGGAGGATGGATCCGCAACGCCCGACCCGCTCCAGTTTTCGAACTGAAAACCAAAATCCGGGACAGCGGTTATTGTTGGTGATGAGCCGAAAGTGTAGTTGCCGGTGCCTGTGACTGTTCCACCAGGATTCGCAGTAAGAGTGAGAGGGAATTCCAATGGCGTGAAGTTCGCCA
>Ga0160422_10000423_pt1 | contig 25432 bp, 16 predicted proteins | sample Fk160mmetaG_FD_108192 | JGI IMG/M metagenome (GOLD analysis project Ga0160422, IMG submission 108192) | Marine microbial communities from the Central Pacific Ocean - Fk160115 60m metaG | ecosystem: Environmental > Aquatic > Marine > Oceanic > Photic zone | place: The Central Pacific Ocean...
GAGCGACGGAAAGACGCAGACTCCCGATTCGTCAAGGATCTCGGACAATTTGCAAGAGGCCTGAGGAGGATGGGAGACGCTCTTCGCCTTCAGCTCCATGAGAACGAAAGACCCATTGGGCAAGCGGAGGGGTTCAGGGAGATGACCGGCCTGCTGCGCATTATCGAAACCTATCACGACCTGACGGAAGCACTTTCCTTGGCCAATTCGATCGGGCAACAAGAGAACTGGGAAATGGGTCAGTCCGATGCTCTGGCCGAGCGTGCGATCGAATGGGGGGCGACCACCGCTCCATGGCGCCCATTGGCCGATCGAATCCTGGGTATGCCCGTTCAACTGGTCGATGGTTCGGTGGAAAACCGCGACCGGGCTTCCAAGGTCATGCGTGATTTGCAAAACCGTCCCTTCGTCAAGCAGATCGATCAGGAAATGGAGCGCCGAACCAGAGAGCCGCAGAAACCTCCCCGATCGGCAAGCAAGCAAGTCAAACGCATTCAGGAAGAACTCAAGTTCGTTCTTTCCCTGCTTAAGCCCGCTGTCCGAGAGGCCCGCAAGAGGCTCGATGCACTCGCCCCTTCTCTTGCCGAGCTTGCCCGGGCTTTGGCGGTAAAGACGCGTAGTTTGGAACTTGAATCATCTGAGATTCTGGAAAAGGGGATAAAAGAGGAGTTTCGGAAAATGACCTCCACTTTGCAAAACGAACAAAGGGCTCTGGGCAAGGAAATCGGGCTCTTTAACGAAGCTCTCCGCCAAGAGGCGAACATTCAAAACCTTTTGGACGAGGAGGGACGTGAAATTGCCCGCGATGCCGATGATGCCGCCGCATTTCTCCAAGCCAAGGAGTTGAGCATCGAACAGGCCATCGAGCAGTCCTTGCAATCACTTAACTTTACCGACCAAAACAGCGCTCTCGCAAAAGCCCGAGATGGACAGGGACAACTCGCAGAATTCCTCGAAGCCCTGGCCGAACATTTTGAAGGCATCAAGGAAGGGAAGGACGTGGCTCAAACCCGAGAGGAGTTGCGTGCGACGGAAGAGGAGATCGGGACGAAGGACGAAATGGAAAAACGATTCGAAGAAGCCAAAAGGCTAGCCGAATTGGCCCAACTTCCGGCCGAAGAACTTTTGGCCGAATTGGAGAGGGAACTGACGGTCAACGAACCCATGCAAAAGGAACTGGCTCAAATTGAGGAAGACATTATCGAGCAAGTCGAGGAGAACCTGCAGGAAGCCGCTCAGGAGGAAAAGGAAATCGCCCAGGAAGTGGAGAATTCGGATAAGCAAGTCGCGCAGAAAAAAAAGGAGTTGGCCAAGGAATTGGCCAAACTGAGCAACGAGATCGAGAAACTGGCGGACCAAGAGGTGGAGCGGGCCGCCGATCTTGCCGAAAAAGCCAAGGCAGGTATGGCGGAGGAGAGCCTTGAGGATTCAAGCGATACGCTCGAGGACATTGCCCAAGACCTTAAAGAGCAAGCAAAGCCTGAGAACACCGCATCCGATCTCTCCGAAACCGCGGAGGAGCTGGCTCAGGCTTTGGAGGAAGAGGCCGAAAACCTACAAATCGCGGCGGAAATGGCAAAGGAAGTTTCCGGGCTCACTCCAGAAGAAGCCAAAAGCGAGTCGGAGGAAGCGGAAAAGGAGGCTCGGGAAACAAGGCAATCTGCCCAAGAACTTGCGGAGGAAGCGGAAATCGCTCAACAGGAAGCCAAGCAAGCGAATGACGATGCGGTCCAAGAAATTCAGGAAGCCCTAGACGCGCGGACGGAGGCCGCCCAAGCGTTGAGCAACCTTAAGGAGCAGGAAAAGGATGCAGCCCAAAAACCAAATGATCCGGAAGCGCAAAAAGCCGTCGAAGAAGCCAAACTTGAAACAAACGAAGCTCAGGAATTGGCTGCAGAAAAGATGAGCGAAGCAAAAGAGTCTCAGGCCAAAGCTCAAGAATTGAACCAAAAAGCGAACCAAGCGGAGAAGCTCGCCCAAGAAGCTCAGGTCGCCGCCGAACAAAAGGAGGCCGAATCTTCCTTTGCCCAAGAAAGGGCCGAGTTGAGCCCACCTCAACTTGCAAACGCCAACACAGACGCCGAGCGGGCCCAACAGGAAGCGGAAAAGGCTGCAAAGAAAGCGGAGCAGTTGGCTCAACAAGCCCAAGAGATTTCCGATCGTATCTCTCAGCTTGAAGAGGAAGCGGAACCGCAACTCGACGCATTGGCCAAGGCTCAGGATGAGCAAGTCGAACTTGGACAGGATCTGGTCGAAGCGGCCGAGGATTTGGCCCGCGCCGCCAGGCATGAGGAGAGGCTCGGAAATGAGGCGTCCGCGCAAGCCTTGGAGGAGATTGCGGATGGTACGCAAGACGCTGCAACGGAGGTAGCGGAAGCCGCTCAGGAACTCCAGAACGAGGCCCTTGCCCAACAGCTTGAGGAGTTGGGCGAAGAAGCGATCGAACTTGCGGAAAGCCAAACCGTTCAAGAGGCTTCCGATCACGTCCCACTTGCCCAAGAAGCTCAGGATGAGTTGGAAACGGCCGCCCAAGAAGTTCGGGAAATCGTCGACTCCAACCCTTCCTTTGAAGAGATTGCTCAAGCCGCGCAGGAATTTTCCGATCAGGCCCAGAAAGTCGCGGATGATTTTGCCGAGGCCGCGCAAGAAGCCCAACAAATGGCCAAACAGGCGGAAGAATCCTTTGAGCAAGCCCAAGAACTTGCCAAAGAGGCTAGGGAAAACACTCAAGCCGCTCAAGACCAAGAAGCCGCTTCGCCCAATGATCCCAATGCCCAAGAACTTGAACCCGCCAACGAAGCATTGCAGCTCGCGCAAGAAGCCGAGCGAGACGCTTTGGCGGAAGTGAAGGCAGCCAAAGAAGCATTGAACGATGCCAACGAGCTGGCTGAAGCCGGGTTTGAGACCGCCCAGGATGCTTCCGAATTGGCCGAAGCCGCCGAATCCTTCGCGGAGGGCTTTCCGCAGGAACCCTCTTTTGCCGAGGGTATGCCAACGGAAACCAAAGAAGACTCGGATTCCCAAGGAGGGGCAGGCGAAGCCTTGGCCGAAGCCGCCGCAAGCATTGAGGATCAGGCGGAAGCGATCGAATCATTCGACGAATCATCCTCACCTCAAGAACCGGGTTCGGAGCTAACCTCCGCTGAAGAAACATTGGCCGATCAGAGCTCGACTAGCATGGAAAACGGCGCTGAGGCCTATCCATACGACTCACCGTTAAGTAATCCTGAAACTGCCCTGGCGCTCGCCCAAACCCTCGATGCTCTTGACCAGGCTCTCCATCCGTTGGAAAGTCCATTTCTCGGTGAAGAGACGGAGGGCGGCCCGTCCCCATCAACTCCTCTGGAAGAAATGACGCAATCTCCAACCTCTGCGAACAATTCTGAACCCGGGAATCCGGATCAAGCTTCTCAACAGTCTTCATCCGAACAACCCTCGTCAGGACCGGGAGAGTCCTCCTCCCCCTCTTCTGCGGAAGCTCTCAACCAAGCCGCTCAAGCTCTCGCCCAAGCCACCCAAGCCCAAGCCACGGCCATGGCCGCTGCCAGAATTGCGGAACAAAAGGCCCTGATTGAAGGCTCTACCCTGAACTCAGGAGAAGGATCGGAGGTGGACGCCGCGGCCAGAATCACCTTGCAGGATTTGCCCATTCCGAACTTGGAAAACAACTCCGAACTGGAGTGGAATCAACTTCCACCCAAATTGGCCAAGGATTTAATGGGCGGGAAACGAGAGGCTGTTTCGGGAGAGTTCCGCAACCGGGTGGAAGCCTATTTTCGGGCGATGTCCGACCAGTCCCGTCAAACAAGGAGATAAGTTTCATGCAAAAACTCATCTCATTGACTATCCTCTTCTGCTTCGCCGCGGTTTTCGGGCAGGATAACGAAGAGAACTCTTTGGACGTCGGTAACCCCTTCAAACCCGACAAAGTCGACAAGGCGATCGAAAGGGGCATTGGCTTTCTCATGAAAAAACAACGGGGTGACGGAGCGATTCTCGATCGTGGCCACGACACCACCATGACGGCGCTCTCGCTCATGGCCATGGCCGCAGTGGGCAATCAACCGATCAACCCTGATGACAAGGGGCGGATGATGAGGAAGGCGCTGGACTTCGTTCTTCAGGAAGACAGGCAGGATGAGAACGGATACTTCGGCAAAAAGGACAACGGACGGATGTATGGCCACGGAATCATCACGCTGATGCTTTCCGAAATGCTGGGCATGGGAATGGATGACGAAGGGGACAGACTGATTCTGAAAAGATGCGAATCCGCCATCGGACTCATTCTTCGTTCCCAAGCCGTGCCCAAAAGCACCTCCCATCAGGGCGGATGGAGATACTCTCCGGACTCCAGAGATGCGGATCTGTCGGTTACGATCTGGCAATTAATGGCCCTGCGCTCGGCCAAAAATGCCGGGCTCAAAGTTCCCTCTTCGGCCATCGAGGAAGCGATCGGCTATTTGCGGAGATCCTACTGGTCCTCCTTGGATGAAAGAGGTGAACCGCTGAGGAAGGTATCCGGTTTCGCTTACCAACCGGGGGGGCACCCCGATTATGCCACTACGGCCGCCGGGCTTCTTGCCATGCAAGTTTGCGGACAATACGAATCTCCCTTCGTCAAAGGAGCCGCCGACTGGTTGCTCGAAAACGAACCCCAAAAGCAAAAAAAATTCTTTTTTTACGGAACCTATTATTATGCCCAAGGAATGTATCAGCGGGGAGAGGAGCATTCCACCACTGCGCGAGAAAAGGTGGAGTCACTTTTACTCGGCATGCAAAAAGGGAGCGGATCCTGGCAGGGTTCAGGTTCGGAGGCCGGACATGGCGAGGTATACTCCACAACCATGGCAATCCTCGCTTTGGCGGTCAAATACCACTACCTTCCCATTTATCAAAGGTAAGGCAAAGAGCCTACAAATCGTAGGCTCGAATGGCCACCTCCCCTTCAATCATGGCTTGCTCCGAATCGCTGAGCGTGGAAATGAATTCCCGGCAAAGCCCCACCCAATCCCCGTATTCAACGGCAAGACGAGCAACCGGCCAATCCGAACCAAACATCATTCTTGTGGGGCCAAAAGCCTCCATGGCAACCTCAGCATAAGGCCAAAGATCGTCCTTGGTCCAATTTTGCCAGTTGGCTTCGGTGGCCATTCCGGAAAGCTTGCAGTATACGTTTTCCCTTTTGGCTAATTCGAACATTTGGGCTCTCCAAGGTTCCATGATCTGATCGCCGATTCGTGGTTTCGCAACATGATCCAATACGAAAACCTGATCGGGGTGACGATCCACGAACTCAATGGATGGACCCAGTTGGCGTTCGTAAATCAAAATGTCATAGACCAGCTCGTATGTTTTGAGCCGTCGAATCCCCTTATTGAAGGCATCACCCAAAATGAACTGATCATCGGCTTCATCCTGAACGACGTGGCGAACACCCTTAAGCAAAGGATTGGTGGCATAGCTTTCCAAAAGCCCATCCAATTCGGGTTCGGCGAGGGGAAACCACCCCACCACTCCCCGAATGAAGGAACGTTCGCTCGCGTGCTTGAGCAAGTCTTCGGTTTCTCTCATCGACTGATCGGCCTGAACGGAGATCACCCCATCGATTTTTGCGGAATCGATCACCTCCTTCAGATCTTCAGGTTGGTAATCACGCTTCAGGATACCCATACTATCGTTCATCCAGGAGTAAGTGACCGGATCATATTTCCAAAAGTGATGGTGCGAATCGATTTTCATGGCTTAAGATTGGGGAGGTGATGATTTGGCTTTCATTTCCTTTAGCAAAACGGCCCATCCGATTTGAGCAAGCCTTTGCTTCATTTGACGATAACCCGCTCCGTATACCGGACTGTCGCTCTTAAGCATATTTTCTCTGATAACGGAGGATAGTTTACTTTTCTCTCGATCCAACGCATGTTCGGAAACTAGGTTGCAAAAGCCTTCGATCACCGGAGGAGAGGCATCAATAAATCTTTCGTTTAGCCAAACGTGGGCCCACTCATGGGCGAGCACGGAGACGCATTCGACGTGAGGCAAGCCATACAAAACGAAAATCTTGTGATCAAAAGTGGCGCTGGTCCGGGAACCCCTCCCAACTACCTTGTACTTGGTCAGGGTAAGACCCCGCAAATTTCCTCGGGCATTGATCTTCAGAGCTTCACGATTCAAAAGATTGCGATCCACCATATGCAAAGCCAGACTTCCCTTCGGCTCGGCAAGTCCCAACTCTCGCATTACGGGCTTGATGCGTTGGAGAACCTGTTCGAGCAGATCCTGATCGAGGACTCCATCCTGAATGCAGGTTTCGCAACTCACCCGACCATCGTCGAAGAATTGACGAGGATTCGCCTTATTGCGGACAAAAAACTTGGAACATGAACCGCAGGATTCAAGTGACTTCCCATGAGAAAGATGAGCCATTCCTCCCCATGGGTCACGCTGAAAACGCTCCCCTCCGACAAAGCCCTTTCCGCAAACCATGCAACGAAAGCAGGACGCATGAAACTCATCGGCGCTGGTTCTTTTGGTTTTACCACTCAGGCCTCGCAAGCAGACCGGACAGCGCGAAACTTTCGCCCACTGCCGAACATAGGCTTGGTCCTGATCGCTGAAGCGGTTAAGCGAAAAGTGATAGTCACGCCCATTAATTCGTAAGCCAATTCTATCGTCTGTGACTTCAATCAGTTCTCCTTGAGACTTGGTGCCGTCTCGAGTAGTCCAAATCCTTGCCTCTAGGAAAAGGGCATCAAGAAAGAGGCAGGCAAAGAGGAAGCCCGTAATGCATTTGAGCATGAGGGAGATGTTCAGGATTCGAGCAATTGTTCCCAAAACTCAATCCGAGAGGAAATTTGCCGAGGACCGGGCATCCCCGGTTTTTCTCTTTTGGAAAAAGCTCGTTTCAGATCGAAGACTTCACGCCAGTCTCCTTGGAGTAATTCGCAAACTTCACGAGCATCGTCATCCGACAAATCCGGCAAGGATACACCCTTTTCCTCCGCCAATGCAACCAGCGCTCCTACCGCATGGTGAGCCTTTCGGAAGGGCAGCCCTGCCTCAACGAGGTAATCGGCAAGGTCCGTTGCCAAAAGCAAGGGGTCGGATGCCGCATCGCGGCATCTTTTCTCATCAAAGGAACTGTCCCGAAGACAACCTGCCGCAACTGCAAGGCATTGGCTCAGTTGATCAAGAGAGTCAAAGACCGGTGGTTTGTCCTCCTGAAGATCCCGGTTGTAGGTCAAAGGCAGGCCCTTTACGGTTATCAGCAAGTTCGAAAGGTTACCGATAATCCGGCCAGTCTTCCCACGAATCAATTCGAAGGAGTCAGGATTCTTTTTCTGAGGCATAAGGGAAGAGCCGGTGGTGAAGCTATCGGGTAAATCGATGAAGCCAAATTCGGCCGAATTCCAAAGGATTACGTCCTCGGCCAGGCGGGACAAATGCAGAGAGCAAGTGGAGCAAGCGCTTGAGAACTCTATGAAAAGATCACGGTCCGCAACCGCATCCATGCCATTGGGCGTGATTCTGGGGTTACCCTTTTCATCGACGAAACCAAGGGCTTTGGCAGTGAACTCACGGTCCAAGGGTAAGGTGGACCCGGCAATTGCCCCCGAACCCAGCGGGCATACGTTGGCATGCTCCGCAACTTGCGAGAAACGTTCGTAATCCCGACCCAGTGATTCAAGGTAAGCCAAGAGGTGATGACCGACCGTGACCGGTTGCGCTCTTTGCAAATGAGTGTAGCCGGGGATAGGTAAATCCGAATATTTTTTTGCCAGACTGAGCAGAGCCATCATCACACCTTCGATTCCCGTTTTCAGTTGACCGCAGGCATCCTTGAAAAACAATCGCATATCCGTGGCCACTTGGTCATTACGACTCCTGCCCGCATGAAGCTTGTCTGCGGCATCGGTCTTGGCCCGCAAAGCTTGCTCCAGATTCATGTGAACGTCTTCAAGTTCAAGTTTCCAGGGAAAATCATCCTGTTGAACCTCTTCGAACAATTCCCGAATACCCGCTTCAATCTCCTGAAATTCCTGAGGACTCAACAAACCTACGTGAGCAAGCATGGAGGCATGCCCCAGACTTCCCTTGAGGTCATAGACCGCCAAACGCATGTCAAAGGAAACCGACTCGCCGAACACTTGCATCAAGTCATCCGGGCTTGTGGAGAACCTGCCCCCCCAAGTAACCTGTTTTTCGTCCTTTGACATGTACCCCCCATCATCCAAAGGTTCGGCAAACTCGCAACCCTTTTCAGGATCACTTGGAATCCAACGACTAACTGAAAAGTTTCTTCAGCTTCGCCTTGGCATGATCACGGTTCAACTTGGCGATGAAGTCCAAGGAAATGTCCTTCGGGCAAGCCGCGGAGCATTCACCGTAATTTCTGCAGTTTCCGAAACCCGAATCGTCCATGGCTTTCACCATGTCGAGAACCCGCTTGTCTTTTTCCGCCTTGCCTTGCGGGAGAAGATTGAGATGGCCCGCCTTCGCCGAAGTGAAAAGCATGGCCGAAGCGTTTTTGCAGGAAGCAACGCAGGCGCCGCATCCGATGCATGCCGCCGCATCCATAGCCTGATCGGAATTTTCCTTGGGTACCGGCAAGGCATTCCCGTCCGGAGCGCTACCGGTACGAACGGTGATGAAACCTCCGGCTTGGGTAATGCGATCGAAAGCCGAACGGTTCACGACCAAGTCACGGACAACCGGAAAGGCTCGAGCCCGAAAGGGTTCGACGGTAATCGTATCACCATCCTTGAACTTTCTCATGTGCAGTTGACAAGTCGTAGTGGAATTTTCAGGGCCGTGAGGCAAGCCATTGATCGTAAGCGAACAGGTTCCGCAGATTCCTTCCCTGCAGTCATGATCGAAAACTACAGGTTCGATGCCCTCCCCGAGCAATTGTTCGTTGAGTTGATCCAACATTTCGAGAAAGGAAGAATCCTCGGATACTTCGTCCAATTGATGGACTTCAAACCGACCGGGGTCCTCCGCGTCTTCTTGCCTCCAAACTCTGAGTATAAGTCTCACTGGAATGTCGTCATTTGTAGCTGCGAACCGCCAGTTTTACGTTCTCGAATTTAAGCTCCTCCTTGTGCCGGGTGGGAACTTTTCCATCACCGTTGAATTCCCAAACCGCAGAATGAGCGAATTTTTCGTCATCTCTGGTCGCTTCCCCGTCCTCGGTTTGATACTCCTCGCGAAAATGTCCTCCGCAGGACTCTTTTCTTTCGAGGGCATCTCTGCACAACAACTCCCCAAAGTCCAAAAAGTCACGAACTCGTCCGGCGCGTTCGAGCTCGGCATTCAGAGTTTCGCTCGATCCGGGCACGTAAAGGTTCTTGTGAAAGTCTTCTCGCAGATCCTGGATTTCTCCAATGGCTTTCTTCAAACCCTTTTCATTACGAGCCATGCCCGCGTATTCCCACATGATTTGTCCAAGGTGCTTATGGTAGGAACGCGATGAACGTTTGCCGCTTGCGGAAGTCAATTGATCGACTCTTTGCCTAACCGACTCCATGGCTTCCTTGACTTCGGGTGAATCGGGGCTGATGGCTCCGGATCCCGTGCGAGCCAAATAATCCCCAATGGTGTAAGGAATCACAAAGTAGCCGTCACTGAGTCCCTGCATTAGAGCGCTCGCTCCAAGTCGATTTGCTCCGTGGTCGGAAAAATTCGCCTCCCCGAGAGCAAAACAGCCTGGGACGGTTGTCATAAGGTTGTAGTCGACCCACAAGCCTCCCATGGTGTAGTGAATCGCTGGGTAGATGCGCATCGGTCGATGGTAAGCGTTTTCACCTGTAATTCGTTCGTACATTTGAAAAAGATTTCCGTAGCGTTCACGAATCGTATCTTCGCCCAAGCGGGAAATCGCATCCGAAAAGTCAAGGTAGACTCCTTTCCCACCTGGGCCGACTCCCCGGCCGTCGTCGCACGCCTCCTTGGCCGAGCGGCTCGAAATGTCACGCGGCGCCAGGTTGCCGAAACTGGGATACTTTCTTTCCAAATAGTAATCCCTTTCATCTTCAGCGATTTCATTGGGGTTCTTGTGACAATTTTGGCCATCTTTGGGAACCCAGACACGACCGTCGTTTCTCAAGGATTCGGACATCAAAGTTAGCTTGGACTGATGATCGCCCGAGACCGGTATGCAGGTCGGATGAATTTGGGTAAAGCAGGGGTTGGCAAACCCTGCTCCGTGCCTGTATGCCCGAAAGGCCGCCGTGACGTTGCAACCGATCGCATTGGTGGAAAGATAATAGACGTTTCCGTAGCCGCCCGTGCAAAGCAAGACCGCATCGGCAGTCCATGCCTTGGTCTCACCTGTGGCAAGATTACGGGTTATGATTCCTTTGGCATGACCGTCGACGACGATAAGATCTAGCATCTCGGAGCGCGTATGCATTTTGACCTGGCCGGTTGAAATCTGCCGGCTCAAGGCACTGTAGGCTCCGAGTAAAAGCTGTTGCCCGGTTTGACCGCGAGCGTAGAAGGTTCGGCTCACTTGGGCTCCGCCAAAGGAGCGGTTGGCAAGAAGTCCTCCATACTCTCTGGCAAAGGGAACGCCTTGCGCCACACATTGGTCGATGATGTTGGCGCTTACCTGAGCCAAACGGTATACGTTGGATTCGCGAGCCCTAAAGTCTCCGCCCTTCACGGTATCGTAAAAGAGTCGATAGATGCTGTCGCCGTCATTCTGATAGTTTTTCGCCGCGTTGATTCCCCCTTGAGCGGCGATGGAGTGAGCCCGCCGCGGTGAGTCCTGATAACAAAAACAATCCACGTTGTATCCCAATTCTCCAAGGGTGGCGGCCGCGGAACCGCCTGCCAGACCCGAGCCTACTACGATGATTCTGTATTTCCTCTTGTTCGCGGGGTTGACCAGCTTGGAGGAAAATCGATGGTTGTCCCATTTGTCCGCTATAGGTCCGTCGGGGGTTTTTGAATCAAGTATCATAACTTTTAGAGTATCAACTATTGATGCAGAGCCAAAGCGGCGGAAAATAAATTGGGTTCGAAAAATGAAAGCAGTTCGAATTTTTGAGCCGTAACTGCGGCAGGAACTATCGAAAATCCGAGACAAATTACCCAAGCATATCCCTTAGCCGCAAGGTCTAAGTACCGAGCCCATGACTCGGAACGGAGACCGAGAGATTGGAATACGCTAGAAACACCATGAGCCAAATGACTGCAGAGAAGAAACATCGAAACAATGTAAAAGACGGAAATGAAGGTATGTTGGAACCCGGCAAGAACCATTGAATAAACGTCATGAATAGGTTTCTCGTCCGAAGACCCAACCAGCGTCATGAGATCTCCGTATTCGGGATACATTACACGCAAAGTGAAATGAAGAAGATGAAATACAATGAAGGAAAGTAAAATTGAACCAGTAAGTCCCATTCTCAAGGAAGACAGGCCAGCTCTCTTGGTTACTTCAACTTTGTTGGATTTAGGTCGTGCTTGGCGATTTTCCAGAATTAAGGCATAAGCTGTCCAAGCATGGGTAATCACACAAACCAAAAGAAAAAGGCGAGAAGCCCACAATATCGGCATAGGCAACGATTGCAGAGCATGAGCATAGGCATTGATGTACTTTTGTCCCAAAAGAATCTGAAGGTTTCCCGCCATGTGAACGAAGACGAAACCAATCAGGACAAGACCCGTTAGAGCCATAAGGTACTTTTTCCCTAGGGAGCTGGTGAACATATCGACAAGTGCAAGTGATTTGGATTTTCTAGCCTTTGCGAATGAATGACGAGATAAAAAAAGTTAATCTTAACGATATAAGCGCAAACAATTAGTAGGATTAATAGTATACCTCGGTTATCCTTGAATTTCAAGGGATTGCCACAACTTTAGGAAAAGATGGTTGCAAGTTTGACTTGGCTTGTGTGATTTAATCGAAATGCGGGGTATTCGAACATGAAGTACATATTCATAACCGGAGGTGTCGTATCCTCTCTGGGAAAGGGGCTGACCTCGGGTGCGTTGGGGGCTTTGCTCGAGCAGCGGGGTTTGACCACCCGCATCCAAAAGTTCGACCCCTATCTCAACGTAGACCCCGGCACCATGAGCCCTTTTCAGCACGGCGAAGTCTACGTTTTGGACGACGGCGCCGAAACCGATCTCGATCTAGGTCATTACGAGAGGTTCACCTCAGGCAAGCTTTCCCGTTTCAACAACCTAACCAGTGGGCAAATTTACGAATCAGTGATTCGCAAGGAAAGAAGGGGTGATTACTTGGGCAAAACCGTTCAAGTGATTCCTCACGTCACCAATGAAATCAAGGACCGAATCTATGCGGCAGGTGAAGGTGTCAACGCTCTGATCACCGAAATTGGTGGAACCATCGGGGACATTGAAGGACTTCCCTTCACCGAGGCAATGCGGCAATTTGCCAGCGAAGTAGGCAAGGCGAACGTGCTGTTCGTACACATGACCCTTCTGCCCAGTTTGCGGGCAGCGGGAGAATTGAAAACCAAGCCAACCCAGCAGAGTGTGGCGAAACTGCGGGAGATTGGAATTCAGCCTGACATCTTGATTTGTCGCACGGAACAGGCAATGACGGAAGAAATCCGCGAAAAGCTCAGTTTGTTCTGCAGCGTTCCCAAGGAAGCGGTGATCGAGGAGATGGATGTGGCGCATTCCATTTACGAGCTCCCTCATATGTTGAAGAATGAAGGCTTGGACAAACTTGTGACCCGCTTTTTGGGTCTGGATGCGCCCGAACCGAAACAGGATGAGTGGGAAGAGGTCGTCCACCGGTTGCTCAACCCCAAGCACAAGGTTCGAGTGGGAATGGTTGGAAAATACATGGACCTTCAGGATTCCTACCTTTCCGTAAACGAATCCTTGGTGCATGGCGGCATTCGCAATGATTCCGCAGTCGAAGTCATTCATATCGATGCCGAAGACATCGAAAGAGAAGGTCCGGAGACTCATTTGTCCAGTCTTAACGGCATTTTGGTTCCAGGCGGGTTTGGAGACCGCGGCACCGAAGGAAAGATCCTCGCATCCAAATACGCCAGAGAACAAGGCATTCCATACTTTGGGTTGTGCCTTGGTATGCAGATTGCAGTGATTGATTTTGCAAGAAACGTATTGGGTCTTGAAAAAGCAAACAGTGAAGAGTTCGACGAAGACACGCCCGACCCGGTGATTCACATCATGGATGACCAAAAAAACCTTCAGGACAAGGGTGCCACCATGCGCTTGGGCGCATGCCCATGTTCCCTTAAAAAAGGTACTTTCGCGCATTCCGCCTATGGCAAAGAGGAAATTTCCGAACGCCACCGACACCGCTTCGAATTCAACAATGCCTATCGGAAGGATCTCGAATCCGCAGGACTCATCGTATCGGGAATCAACCCTGACCGAAATCTCGTGGAAATCGTCGAAGTCAAAGACCACCCTTGGTTCGTTGGTGTTCAATTCCATCCCGAATTTCAATCCAAGCCCAACAAAGCCCATCCTTTGTTTGCCGCCTTCATCGAAGCTTCCCTATCACAAAAACTGGATGGGGTTCCCGGAAAGCAGCCTGAGAATTCCCCTTCGAGCTGATCGATTCTGCGAAGAGGTGACGTTGGCCGAATTTTGAGCTTTGCCCCTTTTGCCTTCACGCCTCATTTTAGGTTCCGTGATCGTCGATGCCCACACCCATTATTTTGCTGCGGAAGCCGCTCGCAACCCCGAGTCCTTCGCTCAAAAGCATAAGGAGCCACACTGGCTGGAACTTGTTCTTCCAAATGGTAAGGCAGGGCTTCAGGGTTGGGCGAGCCCAGAAGATATGCTTGAGGAAATGAACAAGGCCTCCGTCGATCAAGCCGTTTTACTTGGTTGGTATTGGGAAAACTCGGAAACTTGTCGGATGCAGAACGAATGGAACGCTCAGCTTGTCAAAGAATTTCCAGGTCGATTCATTGCGTTCGCCTCCTATCATGCCGACGCCCAAAGCCCCATTGACGAGTTGAAATGGTGTCTGGACAATGGCTTTCAAGGAATTGGAGAATGCCATCCGAGAGTCCAGGGAACCGACCTAAAATCCGCTAATTGGCGAGCCTGCCTGGCCTTTGCCTGCGACAATGGCTGGCCCGTCAATTTTCACGTTACCGAGCAAGTCGGTCATGAATACCCGGGACGTGTGCCCACTCCCTATGAGGAATTTCATTGGTTAGCCAGAGAATTTCCTGAACTCAAAATAATTCTTTCCCATGCCGGTGGCCTATTCCCCTTTTTCGAATTGAATCCGAAAGTACGGATGGATCTGAAAAACGTCTTCTATGACCTCGCTGCCTGCCCCTTACTCTACGATTCCACCCTCTACCAAAAGTTGATTGATTTGGTGGGATACGAAAAGGTTCTTTGGGGTACGGATTTCCCGCTTCGAATCTTCCCAGCCAAACAGACGAAACCCGATTTTTCACAATTCCAAGAGGAATTGCTTTCGGCGACTCACTTGAATCCAACCCAGAGAGAAGCTATCTTCGGAGGTAACCTGCTCTCCCTTCTCCAATGCTGATCGAGCTCAACGATTTAGTTCCCGACCCCCTGCCTGAAAAAATCGTAGAGGCTTCCGGAATTTGGGGAGGCGAACTGAGAATCGAGACTCGATCCAAAGTTCTCGTCTCGGCTCAATCGGGGATGGGAAAGTCCACTCTTCTGCACATCCTTTACGGATTGCGCCAGGATTACACCGGAACGGCCAAGGTTGATGGCACCTGCCTGCGTCAGTTTTCAACTCAAGAATGGGAAAGGGTCCGTCGTGAAAGAATCTCCCTACAATTTCAGGATCTTCGGCTCTTTCCGAACCTGTCTGCTCGGGAAAACCTTCTTCTGCTGCCGCAAAGCAATCCAGCCGCTCCTTCGCTCGAAGAAATGGCGGAACGATTGGAGATGACTCCCTTTTTGAATCAAAGTCTTTCGACCCTTTCTCAAGGACAACGACAACGCATGGCTTTGGTACGAACGCTTCGTAAGCCCTTTAGATTCCTGATGTTGGACGAACCATTCAGTCACCTTGATGAGACCAACCAAATGAGCGCCTGTTCCCTCATAGAGGAAATCGTTGATCGCAACCAAGCGGGGTTGCTCGTTTCTTCACTCGGTTCCACTCCCCACCTCCCCTTTGACCAAATAATCGAGTTATGAAAGAGTCCGTTAACCAGTCAATCCTACAGGCTAGCCTTCAGGTATCAGGCCCCCGTCGAGAACTTCTGATTGCTTCTCTCGGTTGTCTCATGGGCACCTCTCTTCTCCTCCTTGGCATACAGTTTTACCAAGACGCATACGCTTACCTCGAGCAAAGCCAGGGTCCCAAAAACTACTTCACCCTAAACAAAAAAGTATCGGGTGGAGCCTTGGTCAACCTTGGCAAGAACGATCAGAACTTTGGACCGGATGAACTGCTTGAGATTCGCCAAACGGAAGGCGTCCGCCGTTTGGGAGGGTTTAGCCGAAACCAATTTCCCGTAACAGTTTACATCTGGCCAACCGGCACCGTTGGCTTGGGGGCTGCGGCCAAGGCGGATCTGTTCTTCGAATCCATTCCCGATGAATTTCTTGATTTTATTCCGCCCGATTGGGAATGGGAGGAGAACGCTTCCTTCGTGCCCATCATGGTGCCTAAGTTTTACCTTGATCTTTGGAACTTCGGGCTCGCTCCATCGCGAGTCGAATATCCCTCGCTATCCACAAAGGCAGCCTCGGGGATGCCCATCGAAATCTTTATCGGCAAAAGCCGAGAGGCGACCTTAGAGGGTCGCTTCGTCGCCTTCAGCAAACGCATCAACAGTGTGCTTGTGCCCGAAAGTTTTTTGAGATGGGCTAATCAAAAGTACGGGCAACCCGATGCCGGAAAGTTTTTTTTCCTTTGGAAGGAGGGAACGATTAGCGGTCCTCCCATCTCTCCATCCGCCTTGTCCGCTTTGCGAAACGAGGCGAAGTTCACGGAGTGGGAGGTCTCGCCTCTCGACCAACCGGCAAACCGGATTCCTGCCGCTGAAGCTTTGGCAGAGCCCGTAGCATCGGATGGACCTTCTAGGATCATTCTCGAGGTTGTCGATAACCCATCCCCTGCCCTCCATGCGCTGATTGAGGAAATGGGATACGAAATGAATCGTGAGTTTCCCGAGCAGGATCTCATCAAAAAAGCTCTCAATGGCCTCTTTCTCGGTATGGTTGGGATCGGCTTGATCATCTCGATTCTTTCCATTTCAACCTTTGCCAGCAGTTTTCGCCTGGTAGTCGGAAGAGCCTCGGAACCCACCCGCAATCTTATCCTCTTGGGGTTTTCAAAAGATCAAATTTCAAGAGTTTTCTTTCATCGGTTCATCAGACTCTTTTCCACCACCCTCTTGGGAGCGGTCCTCGTCTCCTGGGCGAGCAAGTACTATCTTGCCGAAAAGGCAAAGGATTTGGGTTTCGAGAGCGAATCCGGACTATCGGCAATCTCCCTTGCCTGTCTTGCTGTCTATGCGGCGCTCTACCTGATCCTCAACAAAAGGGTGATTGAAAAGTCCGTCGGAGAACTCGTCAACCAACCTTCATCACCAATTCGTCATCCTTGACGGCAAAAGAAACTTCGGTCCCCTCTTCCACTTCTCCGGCTACCAAGGCTCGCGCAAGTTGGGTCTCCACCTGTTTTTGCAAAAACCTTTTCAAGGGACGGGCTCCGTAGGTCGGATCGTACCCCTTTTCTCCAATCCATTTCTTCGCTGCTGAAGTAAAACTGACCAAGACTTTGCGATCTGCGAGCCTCTTGTTCAAGCCGGCAAGCAAGAGGTCGACGATTTCTGTGATTTCTTCGAGAGAAAGGGGTTTGAAAAGAACAACGTCATCAATCCTATTTAAGAATTCGGGCCGAAAGTGATCGCGTAATTCGGCCATCACCGATTCGCGAGCAGTTTCGGCAATCTCATTTTCGAGCAGGTTTTCCTGAAGGTAACGACTGCCCACGTTCGAAGTCATGATCACAACGACGTTCTTAAAGTCGACCGTTCTGCCTTGAGAATCGGTAAGCCGTCCATCGTCCATCAATTGCAACAGGACGTTAAATACGTCCGGATGGGCCTTTTCGATTTCATCGAAGAGAATCACCGAATAAGGTTTTCTGCGGACCGCTTCGGTAAGCTGTCCGCCCTCCTCATATCCCACATAACCGGGAGGCGCCCCGATCAAGCGTGCAACGGAATGCTTTTCCATATACTCGGACATATCGATGCGAACCACGTTATGCTCACTGTCGAAGAGACTCTCGGCAAGGGTCTTGGCCAACTCGGTCTTTCCTACCCCAGTAGGCCCAAGAAAGAGAAAGGATCCGATTGGTCGCTGTGGGTCCTTGATGCCTGCCCGAGCGCGCATGATCGCCTCGGCAACCGCGTCGACGGCTTCATTCTGACCGATCACCCTCTCATGCAAAATTCCTTGCAGACGAAGGAGTTTTTCGCGTTCGCCTTCGATCAACTTGGTCACCGGCACTCCGGTCCAACGAGCCACAATGTCAGCGATTTCCTCAGAGGTCACCTCCTCCTTAAGAATGGAGTCCTCTTTTTTCTCGGTCTTTTCAAGGGCTTCCAATTCCGCCTCCAAGGTGGGAAGTTTCCCATGCTTAAGCTCTGCAACCAAGTTCAAGTCGTAGGCTCGTTCGGCTCGCTCCATTTCGGCCCGCATGGATTCGATCTGCTCCCGCAAAACACGAACGTCATCGATCCCCTTGCGCTCGTTTTCCCATCTCCTTTTGATGGTTTCCATCTTGTCTCGAGCGTTGCCAAGATCCTTGCGCAAAGTTTCCAGACGGTCTTTGCTTGATTTGTCCTTTTCCTGCTTAAGAGCCGTCTCTTCGATCTCCAGCTGAAGAACGCGACGACTGATTTCATCCAGTTCGGCAGGCATGCTGTCAAGCTCGGTGCGAATCATTGCGCAAGCCTCATCCACCAGATCAATCGCTTTATCGGGAAGAAAACGATCGGAAATGTATCGATTCGAAAGAACCGCAGCATGAACCAACGCTTCATCTCTGATGTTGACTCCGTGATGAATCTCAAAGCGTTCCCGCAAACCTCGTAAAATTGAAATAGTGTCCTCGACGTTAGGCTGATCGACGAGAACGGTTTGGAAGCGACGCTCCAAGGCGGCATCCTTCTCAATGTGCTGACGATATTCGTTGAGAGTGGTTGCGCCGATACAATGCAATTCTCCTCTTGCGAGCATTGGCTTTAGCATATTGCCCGCATCAATCGCTCCTTCCGCCTTTCCAGCGCCCACGATGGTGTGCATCTCGTCTATGAAAAGAACGATTCTACCTTCTGCTTTGCTGACCTCGGCAAGAACCGCCTTCAGCCGTTCCTCGAATTCACCGCGGTATTTCGCCCCGGCGAGGAGCGAACCCATTTCCAAGGTAAAAATGGTCTTGTCCTTAAGGCCCTCGGGAACGTCCCCTCGGACGATTCTCTGAGCAAGACCCTCGACAATGGCGGTCTTACCGACACCTGGTTCTCCTATGAGCACCGGATTATTCTTGGTCTTTCGGGAAAGAATGCGGATTACACGACGGATCTCGGCATCACGCCCAATCACTGGATCCAGCTTGCCGACTTTGGCCTGATCAACCAGGTCGATACCATATTTCTTAAGGGCCCGGAAAGAATTCTCCGGTGTCTTTGAGGTCACTTTTCGTCCCCCTCTGAGGTTGGAAAGCGTTGCCTTGATTTTCTTTTCGGAAAGTTCGAAATTTTTCAGAAATTGCTTGAAGGTGGCGGGTTTGCCGACCGCGGTCAATCCCAGCAAAAGGTGCTCGGTACTAACGTAATCATCCTGCATATCCTTGGAAATTTTCTGACCCTTCTCAACCGCCTCGGTCACAGACGAAGATGCATAGGACCGAGCCGTGTTCACGTCCCCTGCGATTTTGGGCAAGTTCTTAAGTTCCCTTTGCAAAGATAGTTGCACCGGGGCACTTCCAATTCCCATTTCCTCGAGGAGTGCGGGAACAATTCCATTTTCCTGAGCCAAAAGTGCGAAGAGAAGGTGCCAAACCTCCACTTCCTGCTGCCCATTCCTTTTGGCCACCTCCGCCATTTCCCGGATTGCGGAGATTCCAAGCTCGGTGAATTTTTCCGGATCAATGTTCATACTTCATCATGTGCAAGTTGCGTTCCGAATTATCCCCTAATATCCAAGCTAAAGTACGCTCCCAAGCAGACGTTATCATAGAATCCGCCATACATCTGTGACGTTTCATTGTCCTAAGTACGACCTGTGTGTGCCGTTTTGTCTCGCATTGTCCTTCGGCTGTTTCCTTTTGACGAACACCCCTGCCATGCCAAGCTAGGAAGTCACGACAGACTATCCGAACTTTGATTTTGGGGTAGTAAGGTTGAATAAAAGGAGTTGTAAGAAGGGGGAAAATGATTTTCCGCAATACAATTCAAGAAATTTTTAGGATATTGAATGGTAATTTGTAACATTTTCCAAAATGTCACCGTATAACAGAAGCGAAACCTAACGGAGAAACGAAATATGCATTCGCATAAATCAAGGAGACAGGATGAAATGAATCTATGAATAGGAATCTGACTTTACTTTTTTTAGGATTGCTACCTTGCCTAAATAGCCTTGGTGCAATGGATGAAAAAACGGTCTTGGTTCATTACATGCCCTGGTTTTCGGCAAAGCCCGAGAGCAAGGAGTGGGGTTGGCATTGGACTATGGATCACTGCGACCCGAATTTTGTTCAATGGGAAGGCAAGCGAGAAATCGCTTCCCATAATTATCCTCTGATCGGGGTCTATGATTCGGGGGACAAGTGGGTTCTCGAATGCCAAGTTCAGCAAATGAAGTTGGCTGGTATCGATGGAGTCATCATCGATTGGTATGGCATCGATTCGATCAATGATTACCCGATGATCCATGAAAACGTGAGGCTTCTTGTTTCCATTGTAAAAAAAGCAGGTCTAAAGTTCGCAATATGCTACGAGGATCGATCGATCAAGCAGGCCATCGAAAAAAAGTTAATCGAGCCAAGTGAGGCAGTGACCCAGGCGCGAAGGAGTTTGAATTGGCTGGCGAAGAATTGGTTCTCCGACTCCGCTTATCATCGAATCGAAGATAAGCCCGTTCTTCTGGTTTTCGGTCCTCTTCAACTGACTGGCGATGCGTGGGGTGAGACCATTAGGGATTTGGAGCCTGAACCTCTTACCTTCGCGTTGCCGCATCTGGCGGAGGAGGCGGGATTCGATTCCGCTTTTGCTTGGATACCCGTAAAGGAAGGTAAAAGAATCTCTGAAAGGCAATGGAAGACCGAATTGGATAGCCTCTATCAGAACCGATCTCAAAAAACACCTGTAATTCCCGTCGCCTTTCCCGGTTACCGGGATTTTTACGAACAGGCAAAGGCTGGCTCAAGCTATGGCTCGATCAGTGAATTGGAGGGAAAAACTTGGGAGGATTCGTTGAATCTCGCGCTTCGGCAAAATTCTCCGCTCCTGCAAATCGCAACCTGGAACGATTACGGAGAAGGAACGGTGGTCGAGCCCACTCGATCCCTGGGGTACAGATACATTGAGAAGCTGAGTGAAAAATTAGGTGTCTCCGCAACACTTTCCGATTTATCTCTCCCCGCCGAATTGCTCCAGATAAGAAAGCGCTCCCCTGAGAACAGCGTTTCCAGAAAGGTTTTGGAACAAATTTCAGAGCTTATCTTTGCGCAAAGGTACGAAGATGCCCGCAAGGCTCTCGGTCAAGTCAAGGCGACGGAAAGCCAATGGCCTGCCTTCTTTGCGGATGGTCCTGATGGGGTTGATCCGAACTACCTGCTCGTTTCCGACGTTGCCTACAATGAGCAAGCCCAAATTTCGGAATACGGCCAAGCTCGTTGCAGGCTCGACCTCTATGCTCCCGCAAAGGGTAAGAACTTGCCGGCGGTCATCTGGTTTCATGGCGGGGGAATTACCAAAGGGCACCGCTCGATACCCCTGCCCCTTCGCAAGCAAGGAATCATCGTAATCGCTGCAAACTACCGCTTAAGTCCAAGAGCCAAAGCTCCCTTGTACATAGAAGATGCAGCGGCAGTCGTGGCTTGGGCGATTCGCAACGTCCATCGCTTCGGAGGCTCCCCGGACTCCATTTTTGTAAGCGGGCATTCGGCAGGGGGCTACCTGGCAAGTATGATCGGCTTGGACTCTCGTTATCTCAAAGCCCATGATCTGGACCCGGCAAGGATTGCCGGGCTGATTCCTTTCAGCGGACATACCATAACCCATTTTACCATCCGTGAGGAAAGAGGGATCCCATGGCAACGGGTGATCGTCGACGAATTCGCTCCCATCCATCACCTAGGGCGGAATGCTCCACCGATCCTCTTGATCACCGGAGACCGTGAGCTTGAGCTCTATGGCAGGTATGAGGAAAACGCCTATTTTTGGAGAATGATTAAAAAAACCGGACATCCTGACGTCGAAATTGCCGAAATGAAGAATCATCATCATGGAAACATGCCCATTCCTTCCTTCCCTCTTCTCTTGGAATTCGTAAGGGGAAGAAGCATACCCCGAAAGGAAAAGTGATTTTGATGAACAAAAGAGAACGTGTAGAATTCATTGATCTCAAATTAAACGAACTCTACCCGGAACCTCCCATACCCTTGGACCATTACGATGAATACACCCTGCTCATAGCGGTGCTATTGTCGGCTCAATGCACCGATGCCAGAGTCAATTTGGTGACTCCTGCATTATTTTCCCTTGCCTCCAATCCGGAAGCAATGGCCAAGCAGGACCTCGATTCCATTAATGCAATCGTGCGACCATGCGGCTTAGCCCCTCGCAAGGCGTTGGCGATTTCGAATCTTTCCAAAATTCTCATTTCCGAACACAGTGGCAAGGTCCCTTCCTCCTTTGAGGCCTTGGAGGCTCTTCCGGGAGTTGGTCACAAAACCGCATCGGTGGTCATGTCACAAGCTTTTGGCCATCCTGCGTTTCCCGTGGACACGCACATTCACAGACTCGCTCAAAGATGGAAACTGAGCAATGGTAAGAGTGTTGCTCAAACCGAAAAGGATTTAAAGCGTTTGTTTCCAAAGGAGAGATGGAATGCCTTGCATTTGCAGATCATTTATTATGCAAGAGAACGCTGTCCCGCTCATGCCTGCCACGGTCTCGAATGCATCATTTGTAAAAGCTGCTTTCCCGAACGGAAGAGAAAAGTCAAAACCCAAAAAGCCTAACCTGCATTAACGAACATTTTTGGGCGAGCGGTTTTCAATCGATTGACCGCTTCCTCGCTGAGCTCAGTTTCGAAAAGATAAACCTCCCGCAAATTTGTCATCGAAATAAGCGCGTCGACAAAAGAGTCATCCAATTTGACCCGAATCAGATTCAGATATTCAAGCTTGGAAAGATCCCTGAGGTTTCGAGCTCCATTAACGGATATGCCCGTGGTACCCTCAAGAATGAGTTTCTTGAGATTACCCAATTTCGTAATCGATGCAATGCCCTGATCCGTAACTTTTGAATTGGTGAGATCAAGGGAAACGATATGACTGGAAAGCGTCAGAAGAGTACCCAAGTCTTCGTCCTTTATGCTTAAATCCGGATCAGGTGAGGTGATGATTTGAAGTCCTTTCTCCTTTTCCATGGGTTGGATTCTTATACCTGAAAATCGCAGGGTCTCCAAAGCATCCTCACTGATAATGATCTCATCCATATTTTTGGGTTCAACTAAGGCAGAGCTCTCATCTTCATCGGCCGAAGGAGAGGCAACTCCGGACAAAAGATCATCAACGGGCACTCCAAATTTCCTTAGGACCGGAGCAACTTGGTTCGGCATTGCGAAATAGGCGCCAACTACGCAACCCGCTGCCAAAACCAGCAAGAAGGTAAATACCATCAAGGTGGAAAAAATTCGGGCGAAAATTCCTTTCTTTGGACGAATGATAATCGTTTTGGGCTTATTCAATCCCTTGACCGTTTGGGTTCTTTTACTGGTGGGTTTGGGAGTCGCCTTTAGTTTGGAACGATCGGCCTCCTCATGGGTTTGGGTTCCATCTTCATGGGCTTCGCTTGGGGTTTCCGCTGTCTGGGTCATCTGGTCGGAAACCTCTTCGTTCAACAAATTCCCCAAAACACTCCATTCAGCGGATCCTTCATAGAGAGCAAGATCCGTTGCAAGCAATTGGCCGGCCTCCAAAAACTGACAAGCCTGTTCCTTGGTGTATGGGCCAAAGGTCTGACCGTCTCTGGATACGTAGAGATTCATTAAAAATCTGGATTCACTAATTTCGGGTGTACTTGAAATAAGTAAACGACTCGAACATAAAAAGAGTGAGAGCTTAAAAATTCAACGTAACCGGAGAGTCTTTTGGTGAGGTAAACCTTTCTTTGTGTGAATACGCCTGAGTGTCGCTTGAAAAGCGCAAAATGACTTTCGAGAAAGTCGAGCCGTCGCGAGAACGACTATTACTCGGGAAAGTCAGGCAAGGGAGGTAATCCGTCCGCCTGCGTTTCGGTTCCTTCGGGTAATCCAGGCAAGGGAGGCAATTCGTTTGAACCATCGGATGACTCCGGCAAGGGAGGCAAGCCAGTCGCTTCAACGCCATCCGCTTCCGGCAATCCGGGCAAGGGAGGCAATTCGGTTGACCCGTCTGATGACTCCGGCAAGGGAGGCAAGCCAGTCGCTTCAACGCCATCCGCTTCCGGCAATCCGGGCAAGGGAGGCATTGCGGTTTCGGCATCCAAATCGGGCAACCCGGGAAGGTCGGTCGCTTCGTTGGCGTCAGATCCGGGCAAGGGGGGTAAGGATTCATCTGACCCAGGAAGCGCAGGCACAGGATCCATGGGGACGGGCGACTCAAGAGGCTCGAAAACGGGAGGAGCATCCGTGGCAATTGGCTCGAATTCTGGAGCCGTTTCCAGAGGTTCGAAAACAGGCGGATCAGCGACAACAGGCGCAGGGTCCGGCACTGGGTCCGCAGGTAACGCCGAGAGGTCAGGTAGAGAAGGTTCCGACTCTGGCGCAAGCGCAGGTACATCAACAATGGAGTCTGCGGATGGAGGGGTCAAGGGTTCTGGAGACGTCGGCTCATTGGATTGGGGAAATGCAATTGTGGGCAAGGAGTCAGAGGAATTCTCCGTAGAAGGCTCGTCCGGGGTCTTTTCGGATGGAACTGACTGTGACTTTACCGCTGACAGGTCAATGGGAGTCCCATCGGAACGCCAAGTTGCTTCCCTACCATGCTTCAAGCCATTCGAATAAGCTCGAACGTACATCTTCTGTCCATTGGGCCACCATCTCGTAACCGTGCCATTCCATTTTCCATCACTGTAGTTTCTTTCATACATCTTCGATCCGTTGGAAAACCAGCGAGTGCTTACTCCTTCCTTCTTACCTTGTTTCCATGATTCGTCGGATGAAACGTAATTCCCGGAACCAGCCGCCGTTATGGTAACGATTCTCCCGGTAAAAGGAGTATCGGAAAACTTCTGATGCAAAAGTCCGTAGCGAGAGACGAAATAGTTGTCATACTCCTCTTCGGTTACCTGATAGGCGTCTTTGGATAGACCCACCAAGGAACTCGTGTCGGAGCTTTGGCTTTCGGTTGATGCGGCGGAACCGACACTACGATATTGGTTGTCGCATGAAAAAGTGAAACAAAGCAAAAAAAAGGAAAATAGCGCGAGCAAGATTGATTTCATACCCCCTATCCTGATAATCCTCTCGCTTTTTGCAAGTTTGAAGCATATAAAGCATACAATCCGAATTTCACTTCCCTAAGGCGGATTTCAAAGGTGCATAAGCCGAACGGATAAGACAGCCCTCATAACAACTTCACTCTTGCAATCTGATCAGAATCGATCAAAATACATCTTTTTCGAGCAAATAAATCGAAATCCAAAACCTTTTCATTAATCACCGCTATATTCATGAACTTAGAAACCCTCACCCAAACTCTCCCAGCAATAGGTGTTCTCGCCCTATTATTCACTTGGTGGAAAACCAATCAGATCAACCAAGCTCCCGAAGGGTCGGATAAGATGGCAAAGATTGCCGCAAGCATTCAGGAAGGTGCCATGGCATTCCTTAAAGCCGAATACAGGATCCTCCTGGTTTTTGTAATTGCCGTTGCCGCCTTGCTTTACTGGAGCGGTAGCAACAACCCGAAAAGCGATGGTCTCGTGGCGCTTTCCTTCGTTGTGGGCGCAATCTGTTCGGGCCTCGCAGGATTTCTCGGCATGAAAGTCGCCACCAAGGCGAACGTCAGAACCGCTCATGCGGCCAGGGAAAGCCTTGGCAGAGCCTTGGAAGTCGCGTTTTCCGGAGGAGCGGTCATGGGGCTTGGCGTCGTTGGCTTGGGCATTTTGGGCCTGGGTGGTTTGTTTCTCTATTTTGGCAATTCCTTCGGGGTTTTTGCAGGCGAAGATACTCTGGGCAA